>Ga0102810_1000989_pt1 | contig 10565 bp, 13 predicted proteins | sample ColrivemetaGS573_FD_84506 | JGI IMG/M metagenome (GOLD analysis project Ga0102810, IMG submission 84506) | Estuarine microbial communities from the Columbia River estuary - Ebb tide ETM metaG S.573 | ecosystem: Environmental > Aquatic > Marine > Intertidal zone > Estuary | place: USA: Columbia...
CGGCTGTACCCAAGTCAGCACGAACTGCCGATGCGCAACCGCTTCTTCGTCAGACTTTGTATCTGTGTCCAAATGCTTTTCAGCCAAGGCATTTGCTTTGTTGGTATGCCCTGCCTCTGCGGCAGCCAGATCCCCCAACAACTTGCGGGTCGCAGCATCCTTTGTGCTTGCCGCTGCCAAAAGATAGAAACGCTCTGCGTCGCGTTCCATTTGGGCGGCTTCATCACGAATACGCTCTAGGCTTAGGTTTTCAATCAACCACACAGGACTGCGGGCGTAAAAACCGGAAACGTGTTCACGGCGGATCAACGGAATCACATCACCAAATCGGGACTGATGTAGATCGATCAGCCGACGCCGATGTTCGTCTTCCTCGGTCGCCATACCGTCAAAGATAGCCGCTGAAGCAGGGAAATCCGTGCGCAAGTGTTCCGCGTATCCGCGATAAATACGTGCATCATCCTCCTCGGATGAAATCGCGAGCGCCAAAACTTCTTGTTCTGACAGCTCACTAAAACGTCGGCGGTAACTGAATCCTCGCAGCATTATGTCGATCCTCTTTTAGAACAGTTCTAAGTTAAGTTATCTCTCGGGAACCTCAAGTCAAAAAAGTGAACTAATCAGTTTAGTTTTTCTTGCGTAACTAAACTGATCGGTTTAGTTACACCAGCACACAAGGATTCTTCGAAAGGAACCGCTCCATGTCACGTAGCTTTCTCGCTCTCACCGCCGCGATTTTTGTTCTGGCAGCCGCGCCTGCATCCGCAATCTCACTTCAGATGGGTTTTCCGACTCTCACTTACCCGCCTCAACCTAGCCCTGACGTGTCTCAAGGGTGCGCGCAGCCAGCTACTTTGAAACTTGATGACTGCATCATCACAACCAAATAACGCCCAACAGCGATGGGATGTCCTTCTCCCTATGTTCCATCGCTGCATTCCCCTTGCCCGAAGTGAACCGTTCAGTTTATAATTGAAGCATATCACTGGAGGAAGAAAATGCCCGACGGCACCATCGAACCCAAGAAGGGCCGGAAGTTTGATCAAGTGCTGGAAGGTGCGCGACAAGTCTTTCTGTCTGACGGTTTTGAAGGTGCTTCAGTTGATGACATCGCCAAAGCGGCGGGCGTTTCGAAGGCCACGCTTTACAGCTATTTCCCGGACAAACGTTTCTTGTTTATGCAGGTCGCCAAAACCGAATGCGCGCGACAAGCGGAACACGCGATCGAGACAATCGACATGAACGCGCCCGTCGACAAGGTCTTGCACGCAATCGCACTCGAAATGGTAGATTTCATCACCTCGCAATTCGGCAAACGCATCTTTCGGATCTGCGTGGGCGAAGGCGATCGCTTTCCAGAGCTAGGGCGCCAATTTTACGAAAGCGGGCCGTTATTGATCCGCGCGCGCCTTGTCGATTTCTTCCACAAAGCTGCGGAAAATGGCGAGCTTAAGATCGATGATTTTGAATTAGCCGCCGAACAATTCCACGAGCTATGCAAGGCGGATCTGTTCCCGCGCATGGTCTTTAATATGGCGGATGATTTCACAAACGAAGAAAAACTGCGGGTTGTGAACGGCGCGGTTGAAATGTTTATGGCGCGTTATGGGGCTAAATCCGAAGCCTAGAACAGCAATGGCCCGATCAATGACCGGGCCATTCTTCGCAAATGCAGGCCGCACTTAAAACTCGACCACAGCCCTGATTGATTTGCCTTCATGCATCAGATCGAAACCGTGATTGATGTCTTCCAGCTTCAGCTTGTGCGTAATCATCGGGTCGATCTCGATCTTGCCGTTCATATACCAATCAACGATTTTCGGCACATCAGTGCGGCCAGACGCGCCGCCAAAGGCCGTCCCGCGCCATGATCGTCCAGTCACAAGCTGGAATGGACGGGTCGAAATCTCGGCACCGGCGGGCGCCACACCGATAATAATGCTTTCACCCCAGCCTTTATGTGCGGCCTCAAGTGCAGTGCGCATGACGCTGACGTTGCCTGTGGCATCAAATGTGTAATCTGCCCCGCCGCCAGTCAACGCGACCAGATGGGCCACCAGATCACCGTCAACTTTGGAAGGGTTCACAAAATCGGTCATGCCAAAACGCGTGGCCATTTCAACTTTGCCTTCATTCAGGTCAACGCCGACAATCTGGTCCGCACCCGCCAGACGCAGGCCTTGGATCACGTTCAATCCAATGCCGCCGAGACCAAAAACAATGCCCTTGGATCCGATTTCAACCTTGGCCGTGTTAATGACGGCACCGATGCCAGTGGTTACGCCGCAACCAATATAACAAATCTTGTCGAAAGGGGCGTCCTTGCGCACCTTGGCAAGTGCGATTTCTGGGACAACTGTGTGATTGGCGAAAGTCGAACAGCCCATGTAATGGTGGATCGGCGTGCCATCCAGCATTGAAAAACGGGTCGATCCATCGGGCAGAAGACCTGCGCCCTGCGTCGATCTGATCTTTTGACACAGGTTCGTTTTGGGGTTCAGACAGTACTCGCACTCGCGGCACTCGGGTGTGTAAAGCGGGATGACATGGTCACCGACCTCAAGGCTGGTAACGCCTTCGCCCACTTCTATGACTATTCCTGCACCTTCATGGCCCAGAATTGCGGGAAAAATGCCCTCGGGGTCATCACCTGAGCGGGTGAATTCGTCAGTGTGGCACAAGCCTGTTGCTTTGATTTCCACCAAAACCTCTCCGGCTTTCGGGCCCTCAAGGTTAACTTCCATCACTACGAGCGGTTTTCCCGCCTCAAGCGCGACTGCTGCACGTGTCCGCATGTCCGATATCTCCTCTAACTTCAGGTCAACGATCAGCGAAAGTTCAGGGAATTTCAACCATCGACTTGCCTTAATCCACAAACCCGCGACAATGGGGGGATGAAAAAACTCTTTGCTTTGATATTGCTTGCTGGGTGCAGTGCGTCCGTTGCAACCGCGCCATTGCCCGTTCCTTTGCCGGATGACGACACGTGCAACGCAGCCAACTATGCCACGCTGGTCGGACAACAGGCGACAGCGTTGGAACGTGTTTTGTTGTTGGGTAAAGTGCGCGTCATTCGGCCGAACCAAGCAGTGACGATGGATTTCCGGCAAGACCGTATCAATTTCATAATATCCGAGGACGAAACCATCGCGGCGATAACCTGCGGGTAGCTCTTAGGGATTACGAAATTCCCCGATGTCGCGAACTGGGTGGGGGCTATTGACCGCAACATCGGGGTAGCATTTCGCTATGCCATTGTTATCAGGGCCACTTGTGTTCCCATTAGGCAGGCGATGTGGCAACGAGGTGTTTATTTCATGGCGCAAAAATGGCCAGCGCAGAAGATCACTTGATTTTGCAGGGGATTGACGCAACTCTTTTGTATGACTGATCAATCCCCCGCGCAGTTTCGCGCACCCGAGCAAGTGGCGTTTCACCGCACCGAACTCAACATGATTCTTGGGCTATACGGGCGCATGGTGGCCGCTGGCGAATGGCGCGACTATGGGCTTTCTCACTTGCGGGATGCAGCTGTCTTTTCGGTGTTTCGCCGGACAGCGGAAAACCCGCTTTACCGGATTGAAAAACGACCAAAGCTGCGGCTGAGACAGGGGCAGTATGCTGTGATCAGCATTGACGGACAGATCCTGAAACGTGGCAATGATTTACGACAGGTATTGCGCGTATTAGAACGCAAACTGATCCGCGCGATAACTTAAAGCCGTTTGCGCGCCAGAACCGGACCGCCGTCTTGGGCCGCGATCCGCAAGATCGCCCTTTCAATCGGCTCGTATGCAGTTGCCATGTGATGTGCGTTCGCATGGATCAGTGTAACTTCGTCAACCATCATCCCGACGTGGCCGTCCCAAAAGATCAAGTCACCACGCTGATATGGTTCGTCAAAGGCCTGACCCAGCTCGGCGCGTTGCATGTCACTATCCGCTGGGCAGGGCCGATCGCAGGCGGTCAACGCCGCCGTAATCAAGCCGGAGCAATCAATCCCACGGCTTGAATTTCCGCCCCAAAGATATGGCACCCCAAAGTGTAGCTGCGCGACAGTCGCCGGATCAGTGAAAGGACGGGATATTTCGCGCAGATGCGATTTTGGCACGAATCCAATGTTGGTTTCAAAAAACTTGCGCCGCTCGTCCACGACAGTAACACGCGCGCCAAATGGCAAACTGTGCTGATCCGGTGATTTCAGGTCTTCTTGCGCATAAGCATGGGTCGCAATCGTTGCAACAAAATGGGTTGGGTCAAGCGGATCTGCAAGATCGGTTTCTTCGACGTATCCGACATAGCCATCAACAGCCTGCACAAACGCCCAACCAACGTGTCGTTCGAAAACCGTTACGGCAGCCCCCAACAATAACTGGCGGTCCCGCGCACCGTTCGGGGAGGCGCGTAAATCCGCGACCTCGGCCACAACGCGCATCGGCCAACCTTCCAAGTAGCGATCCGCGTCCACCTGTCCGGCCAAGTGCATCGCCGCGACCCGCCCGTTAGAGGGTGTCAGACGGCGGTCCATCACAGTTTCAGCAACCTAGGAAGCGCTTCGAGGACCGCGCGGGCACCCATGCCAACGCCGCCTTTGGGACGCGATGGGCTTGCACTTGGCTGCCATCCGAAAATGTCGAAGTGCATATAGGGGCTTTCGATAAAACGTCGCAGGAACAAGGCTGCCGTTATGCTGCCTGCGAATCCACCTTTGGGGGCGTTATCCAGATCTGCGATGCCGGGTTCGATCATCGCCTCGTATGGCGTGTAAAACGGCATGCGCCAAACAGGGTCCGCAACCTTTGCAGCAGCGTCCGCAATAGCAGCAGCCTGATCATCGCTATCTGTGTAAAACGGCGCAATATCAGGTCCGACGGCAACACGTGCAGCCCCCGTTAACGTCGCCATCGAAATGACCAGAGCAGGGTCGTCTTCGTCAGACAGCGTCAGTGCGTCGGCCAAAACCAAGCGCCCTTCAGCGTCGGTATTATTAATCTCGACCGTCAGTCCTTTACGAGATGTCAGGATGTCCTGCGGGCGAAAGGCATTGCCATTTATACTGTTTTCAACGGCAGGGATCAGCACGCGCAAGCGCAGAGGTAGCCCCAATGCCATAATCATATGCGCAAGTCCCAAGACAGTTGCAGCGCCGCCCATGTCTTTCTTCATCAAACCCATCGAACTGCCAGGTTTGATATTCAGCCCGCCAGTATCAAAGCACACGCCCTTGCCCACCAGAGTCAGTCGTGGCCCTTTGTCCCCCCAGCGCATATCGATCAAACGCGGTGCGCGGGTCGAAGCACGCCCAACGGCATGAATCATCGGGAAATTCGACATAATCAAATCATCGCCGGTGATCACGTTTATTGCGGCGTCATGTTCATTGCCAAGCGCGCGCGCGGCCTCTTCCAGCTCATCCGGTCCCATGTCAGAGGCGGGCGTATTGATCAATTCGCGGGTCAAGGCTTCGCCATTGGCAATGATAGCAATGCGTTTTGCGTCAACACCGCTTGGTGCCACTAAAGATGCGATCGGCGTAGACGGGCCAGAATATCGGTCATAGTTGTAGCCAGCGAGTAACCAAGCAAGTGCGGCCTCTTCCAGATCAGGTCCATCCAAGCCGCTCGCGATGGCATAAACGCCCTGCGGTAGTTTCGCAGCCACTGCACCCATATGAAACCGACCGCGCGCACGCTTGGCTGCAGTTCCAAACCCCACAAGAACCTGCGCTATTGCGCCATCGCTATCCGGCAATGACAGAATTTGGCCAAGCCCAGCATGAAATCCCTGTGCCTTGGCCCAAGTTTGGTGCGCGGGCGATAGTGCGGACAAAGCTTGGTCCAACCCCTTATCTACAACCACGTGAATTGGTATTGCGGCGTCGGCGGATTCGGCGAAGGCGAGTGTCATGAAACAGTCCTGTCGGTATTTGTGCTTTGCCACAACCTAACGGGCCAATGATCAACCGCAAGTCCCCCAGAACGCCCGCTCTACAGATCGCGGAAATTCCAAACCTCTGTCACCGCCACATCAAATCCCCGTTCCAACCGCGCCATCGTTGCTTCGATCGCGACACCATCTGTTTGCTCAATGCAGCCTCTGACATGGTCAGACGCAATCGACACTTCAACCAAGCCGAGCTGTTTGGCCACCAAACCGATCCGCTTTGCCGGTTGGTGCATCTGTGCAAAGTCATGCGTCGCCAGACCGCGTTGCAACATATCAAGCCGCAGCGCGATATCCTCTAGCATGCGGCACACCACTTCTTCAGCGATATGCAAATCCTTTTGCGCAAACAGCCGCCGCAACGGGGCTGGATCGAACTGCAATTGTTGCGGACAATTCAACATCACCACATCTGGTGACGCCTTACGCGCCGCATTGGGGAACTGTGTAATATTCTTCATGAATCGACTTTTAGGCACACAAGGTTTGCAGAAGGTTGATGCTCGCAAGAAAAACTGCTCGAATTTCAGGAAAATGCGACGTATCCAGTGGCAACAGCGCGAAAGAGACGACTATGCAACATGCCCGCCCCCTTCCGGCCTATCTGGTCAATCGTTACCACGGTTGGAAAGCAACCGTTTATACGGAAAACCGTGGCTGGTACCGCAGACTGGCCGAGGATGGCCAGCACCCGCGGTCGATGGTCATTTCGTGCTGCGACAGCCGCGTACATGTGACGTCGATCTTTGGCGCAGATCAGGGCGAATTCTTTATTCACCGCAATATTGCGAACTTGGTTCCACCATTTAACCCCGATGGCCACCACCACGGGACCTCTGCTGCTGTGGAATATGCGATTACCGGATTGAAGGTCGCCCACCTTATCGTGCTGGGCCATTCTGGCTGCGGTGGGGTCGAAGGCTGCTATAACATGTGTTCAGGCAAGGCTCCTGAACTGGAAGAAGCCAGTAGCTTCGTGGGCCGCTGGATGGATATTCTTCGCCCAGGGTACGCTGCCTTGCCCGACGGCGACGACGCGGAACGCAAGCGTGCGCTTGAGAAAACTTCCGTTGTGATCTCTTTGGCAAACCTGATGACGTTCCCTTTTATCAAAGAGGCTGTCGAAAGCGAACGGTTGTCACTCCACGGACTGTGGAACGATATCGGCGAAGGAAGTCTAGAGGCCTACGACCCAAAAGACGCGGCTTTCAAGCCGATCTAACCTAGCCAATCATCAGACTGCATTTCGCGCAAACGACTAGCGGTGCGTTCAAATTCAAAGTTGCCTGTACCCTCGACATATAGCATCTCGGGCGCTGCAGCGGCGCTGCAGATTAACTGCACTCTTGCTTCATAAAGCGCGTCGATCAGCGTCACAAAGCGCTTTGCTTCGTTAAAATTATGTCGCGATAGCGCGGGAATATCTTCAAGGATCAACACGCGCACGGCGTCAGCCAAGGCGAGATAATCAGCTGCACCCAGTGGCTTGCCGCACAGGTCAAAAAACTTCGCGCGTGCGACGCCATTGTGAAAATCAGGCAGAGCAACTTGCCGGCCCTTTACATGTAGAACTAGGGTTTCCGATTTTCCGTGGCTTATATCTTGCCAGATCTGCGCGATTGTTGCCCGTGCGGCGGCATCATTGGGGCTGAAATAGCTTTGCGTGCCAGCAAGCCGATCTTGGCGGTAGTCGGTCACACTTGCCAATTCGTGCACGACCATCTTTTCTTTGATCAAAGCAATGAACGGCATGAACAGTTGTCTGTTCAACCCATCCTTGTAGAGATCATCTGGCGGGCGATTAGACTCCTAGACGTCGCTCACCCCTGCAGCGAACAATGCTTCGAACAGACGACCAACAAGCATTGCGTCGGTGATATCTGTGATCTGCATTTCGTCAAAAGCCAGAAACCGGACATCTGCAGCCAGCTTTGCGGCCACGGGTGCAATCGCGTCATCAACGCCACGTTTGCGTGCCTCGGTCATCTCGGAATGAACCCACTGCATGAAGGCGTGAAAGTGTCGACGCTGTTTGGGTACTTCGACAAGGTCATAAAGCAGGTCCATCAGCATGGATTTGCCACGCCCGACACCACCCCACATGTAAAGTCCAGGCGCCGGTTCAGGGGCCTTGCGAAACAATCCGCGTTTGACGGGGGAAGCTAGGGCTGCACGGACCCGCTCTAGTTCAGGCAAAACGGCCAGTTGCGCGTCATCGGCGCGTAAATTCCCAGCCGCAACGGCCGACTGGTATGCCTCTTGAACTGTCATCAACTGGAGATACCGCGCAGGTCAGTCATTGAAAAGAGCGCACGTTCACTCGTGCAACGCAGCGCGAAGCGCCGAAACAAGTTGTTCACCATGCGTATACGGAACGGCGTGATCTGCATAGGGCACCATCTCTTGGCGGGCGGATCGATTCCATTCGGCCAGGCGACCAATCGCTTGGACCGGCACGATCTTGTCTTCAGCGGCCCAGACCGCAGCGACGGGAATGCCTTTACGGCCAAGCTGGCGATGTTCTTCTTCCTGCGTTTCGAGAAGAATACCACGCCTGCTGGCCAAGAGTGACGGCAAATAGCCACGACGGGTTAATTCGCGGCGTTGCGCACGCAGAACCTTTTCAACGTCTTTTGTTTGGCCACGTTGCGGAATTGCGCGTTTGATCCGGCCCTCTACGAACATGCCGTGAACCCAGTCGCCCAGCAAAGGCGTGCGTCTACAGAACTTCGTGAACCCGCTTTCGTTGGTGATGACGCCTGACGTTGCGATCAATATGACCTGTTTAATGCAGTGTGTGTTTTCAGCGGCAAAAGCGGTCGCGATACTGCCGCCCATTGAATATCCAACAATCGTGATATCTTCGTTCAGCCCATGGCGCGCTGTTAGATCGGAGAGTTGCCGCAAGAAAAATGCGCGGTTCTGTGGGCCGCGGGGGGCATCCGAAAGTCCGCGCCCATAAAGATCATACATCAAGACGCGGTACCCAAGGGAACCCAACCCTTCTGCTACCGCCTCCATAGAAATCATTGGTGACGCCACCCCATGCACGACCACGGCAACGGGACCACGCGTTGGTCCCGCCCAGCGAAAATGCGTGACACCTTGCGAAAGTTGGGCAAACTCACCGTCCGCGCCGTGCCTTTCGGTTGGACCGATCGCCGGACGGCGGCGTTCCGCATAAAATGGCCACACCGCCAACAGTGCCAGCCAAAAAACAAACAAAGAAACAATAAACCAGTTCAAAACGAGGCCTTCTAATACGCAGGACTGCGCCTTTGTTAGCGCGAACGTTCCCAAGCTTCCAGTATGAAGCGGCTGGTTATCAAATCAAGATGCGCACCGCCCCCGTTCTTGAAAAGGGTGATATCGTCGGCGTCCTGCCGCTGAAACTGATCAAGTTCATAATAATCCGCGACCACGTCATCTGCACTGAACGCGCCAGTTGCGATTGGGATCTTAAGCTCTCCGATATGTCCAACTGTCGTTTCGCGGCTGTCCACAAAGACACGGGCGCGTTGCAATGCGGCATCGTCAACCTCGCGCATATCGGGGCGGTAAGCACCGATCAGATCAATGTGCTGACCTGGCTGGAACCAACTGCCCTTGAGCAATGGTGCTGTCGACATTGTGGCCGATGTGACAATATCGGCTTGTCGCACGGCCACCTCAAGATCATCCGCAATAGCGATGTCCGGAAAGGCGTCTTTGAAGGCTTTTGCCCCCGCGGGTGATCTGTTCCAAACCGTAAAGGATGCCTCTGGAAAAGCAGCGCCATAAGCCTCTCGTAAAGAATGCCCGACTGTGCCAGCGCCCACGATCAAGATGTTGCGGCTGTCAGGTCGTGCCAAACGCCGTGCAGCGAGAAGGCTATCGCCTGCGGTTTTCCACTTGGTCACAAGATGGAAGTCCAAAATCGCCTCGAGCGCGCCGTCCTTGCCCGAAAAGAGGTTCACTGCGCCGCCGATGGCAGGCTTGCCTTTCGTTTTGTTGCCCGGAAAAATTGTGGCGCATTTCACAGCCAGTCCCAGCCCCGCGATCCACGCAGAGCGGTTCAGCAGTGTATTTTCACCCTCATATAAAAACACATCCGCCACATCCGCTTTGGGTCCATCATGGCCTGCAGCCAGTGCATCAGTAAGCGCCAGCCAATCAAGATGCTTTTGGCCTTCTTCAAAGGTGATCATCACAGTCATAGTGCCGCCTCCTTGGCAAGTAATCCTTCAGCAACCAATCTATCCGCCCAAGCCTGCGGACCTTCGAATAGATGAGTTTGCCAACCGCGGGCTGCGGCCATGTTGATGTTGTCGCTACGGTCATCCGCAAAAAGCAATCCAGAGGGTGCAATTCCGCAATCATCCTCTACCTGCTGATAGATTTCAGCATCGGGCTTGATCACACCCATATGCCCGGAAATATAGCGACGGTCGAATTCACCCAAGAACGTATAAACAGGTTCGGCAATCGCAAAAGTCTGGATGCCAAAATTCGTCAATGCAAACACTGGCACCCCTGCCCCACGTAAAGCACGCAACAACCGCACAGAGTGATCAATCGCTGGGGCGGCCATTTCTATCCAGCGATCATGCCACATATGAACTTCGGTGCGCCATTCAGGGTGC
>Ga0102810_1000994_pt1 | contig 10552 bp, 15 predicted proteins | sample ColrivemetaGS573_FD_84506 | JGI IMG/M metagenome (GOLD analysis project Ga0102810, IMG submission 84506) | Estuarine microbial communities from the Columbia River estuary - Ebb tide ETM metaG S.573 | ecosystem: Environmental > Aquatic > Marine > Intertidal zone > Estuary | place: USA: Columbia...
CCATTCTCTATCTTCCATATTAAAGTTACTAAATTCTTTGCTTCTGAACGAGGAGGATCTATTGTACTTCCATTAGAGATTACTACTATTGGTGGTATTGACTTTGATGTAGATAAAGTATATGGATTCTACTACAACTTCTACCTGAACTATAATTATGGTTTACTAGAAAGAGCTCTAACTGATGAAGCTAGAGAAGCTATGCTGCAGTACTACCCCGCACAAAGCATTAGAGAAATTCTTAAGTCAGCTGTAAAAGAATCTACTTTTGAAATTACAGATGAAGAGAGTGGCGTTACAGAGATTAGAGAGTATGGTTGGGTAAAAGATTGGATAGACCTTAATGGTTTAGCTGCTAAGACTTTATTCTTCCCAACTGAAGGCAAGAAAGGCAATCACAATAAGATGATGGATATTATGCAAGCAGTAATGAAGCATAAGGATACAGCTCGAAAGATTGTTAAGACTTCTAGTTTCCAGAATATTAAGGATATTAGAGGTATGGTTCAGGATATTAAGGCAGGTGACAGCATTAATGCTCCACTAAATCCTAGTCTCCCACAAACCCTTTCTACTGTGTCTAACAGGATGTTGACAGGTAAGAACCTTATTGGTCCTCTTGCAAACATTAACTCTATTATTGCTCTATTACAACAGTCAAACATTCAGTTTAATTTCCCTATGTTGTTTAATGGTATTAAGTATACCGCACTAAACATGGTAGAGTATAAAGGTATTCGACCTTCTGATACTATTGGTAACTGGAATGCGGCTATTGTAGATAATGGTAAGGATCCTGTAGCAGGTGACTTGAATGTAAACTGGGCAACAATCGATGTATTAATTGCTATGTTAGCTACTGGTGTAGATATGCGTACAGCTCTTATGTTTCTCAATGAGGCAGAAGTTGTACAATATGCTCAAGTATACCAGAATAATGGAGGTAACTTCCAAGCTGAGGAATTAGCGTTAGAAGATTATGTTGGTGGTCCTGATGAAGCAATGGTCGCTAAGTTAAAAACTCACAACTACTTACTTGGTAGTGTTCAGAACTATGTTCCCGGTGATCTAAAGACTAAAGGTATTCTCCCAACATTCTTATTCTATAAGAAGTTAGGTAATGACCTTAATACTTTGGTAATGGGTCTTAAGACTTTCGAGTCTGGATTAGGTTCTTCTGCAGGACATACTGAAGCTAAACGTCAGCAAGTTGAGGATGCTATTAATTTAGAAACTAAGAAAGACTCACTGATTACAGGAACGTCTTTTGTAGCAGATACACGTTATGTACATAAGGGAATCGCAAACGCAGCTATACAAGGTACTAATACGATTATCAAAGCTTTAGGCTTAACAGATCTTCGTGGTACTGGTTTATATGCTGATACTATGTCAACCCTTCAAAGGATTAAGTATGCTAAATCAGGTATGCGTTTGACTAAGAATGAGATTGATCATATGATTCATAACCTTAAGATGTATCTTGTATCTGAAGTTTTGCCGTATATCCCTAATCATGTAGAGAACTTCCCAAAAGAATTCTTAGCATTTAAAAAGGATAACCCACAGTATGCTGAACTATTAAATGCCTTTGAGGTTGAGAACAATCAAGTTCTTTACCGTGGAGTAAATACAGAAGTAGCAAAACAACGGGAGCGTTATTATAAACTTATTAAGGGTATGATGGATACTCCCGGTGCTGATTTATTTATTTACAAGCTAGGTTTATATGAATTCTATATTGATGGATTCGGAGCTTCTCCAAAAGGTTTCTCTCATGTATTACCATTAGATTGGTTCTTGAAACATGCTAATATTACTACAGGAAAGATGAATGATTTAGGAGACCCTACACAGACAGATATCTTTATTCAGCAGTACTTTAGGAACTACCCAGAGATAAGTTGGATTCCAGACCTTAAGAAAAAAGATAAGGTAACTTCCCCTGTTTATAAAAGTAAACGTTCTCTGTTCAGTCAAGCAGGCGTAAAGATTGCTAATCTAGGAGTAACTAACTCAGGTGCAGTTAATAAACTTGGAGGTAAAATCTTACACGCATACCGCTATGGCGATGCTGCCTTCAGTGATAAATCAACAGACTCTACGGTGATAGTAGATAAGAGTACCCCACGTTCAGTATCAATTACGGAAGCTTATAAAAATAATAAAGGAGGAACACCTCTTGAAATAAAAGAATGTAAATAATGAGTTGTAAAATACAAACAGAGAATGGATTAGAGGTGCGTGCGTCAAATGGCGCACCATCTCTTCTCTATCAAAAAATTAAAACCTTAGGTAAGTCAGAGAATGAGTCATTAAAGATTTACTCAGTACTTAAGGATATAGATTATAAGAAAGACAGTAATGGAGAGCCTAACTTAACTCTTGGTGGAAGTAATGGACACTTTGATAACCTTCTTGTAGCGTTAGCTACACAAGGCATCTCTATAGAATCTATGGAGGATTATGGTGTTCGTTATACTAAACGTACTGGAAACAAGTTGAGTGATAATGTATTAGGTGTTACTGATACAGTTAACAACATCATTGCTTATAGCAAAGAAGAGGGTTCCTTACAGGAGGAGTCTGTTCATATGGCTACGTCCACAGATCAGATTCTTAACTCTTCTCCATTTCAAAGAGCTATGTCTTTAGTAGACATGACAACTAAGAAAGCTAAGGGTTACTTATCTCGTTATGGTAATGAAGCCGACGCTCGAAAGGAGTTAGTTGACCATATGATCGTTGACTATTTAGCAGAGAAGACTTTTACAGGTAGGATCAAACAAAGTATTAAGGCCATCCTTAATCGGATTAAAGCTTTATTTGGTAAACCTAATCTTGCTCTTCTTGTACAAGACATAGCTAATCAAATTGTAGCCCCTGAATTTGAGATCAATGCGATCCAAGAACAACAACTACAGTTTATGTTATCTGAAAATGCTTTTGAATTTGATTCTGCTCGGGATGGTGCTAAGCTAGAGAAATTTAAGAAGGTTACTTCTAAGTTTATTGAGAATCTTACTAAGTATGCAAATGAATCTGGGGGTTTTATAGATACTAAACTTTTAGATAAGCTTGTACAGGATGTAAGAAAAGGACGTAAAGAACTAGTAATCATCAACTCTGTAAATCATATTCAACAGAGAGTTAAGGATGGTCATGAGCGCTTGTTAGCGATATCTTCACAGAAGAATCCTAAGATGAACGAAGTAGCTGAACAGCTTAGAAAGTTACAGGATGTGTTTAACCTTTACGAACCTTATATTAAGGAGCTTGATGATATTAAACTAGATAATGCGGAACTTAAAGAAGAGTTAGGTAAAACACTCTTAGACCTTGTACGATATAAGAAAGACTTCTTAACCGTTAGACGAATTACATTAGGTCACATCCTATTACCTTACTTTAAGAATGTAATTGACTCAGATGGTAACCAACTATATAAGGACTATGAATCTATAGAACCTTTGATGCTGGAAGCTGAGGAACTAGTTCCTTGGGAAGCATGGATGTCAGCATTAGCTGATGCTTCTGATGAGCTACTCAAAGTAATCGATCAGTATGTTAAAGATACTAATGTTAAAGTTGAAACTCAAAGTAAACTTGAAATTAAGAAGCTCTTTAGCCTTACTAATAAGTTAGGTACTAAGGACTTCACTAAATTCTATCAGAAGGTTGGTGACACTTTAGGAAGCTACTTCCTGAACAGATACAAGACTGAGGAACATGACGCTAATATGAATGAGATGTTTGATCGACTCCGTACTAAGTACGGTATTAGTGAAGACAATCGTACACGTAGACGTCAGTTTACTCCGAATACAGCTGAGGCAGAACTCTTTGGTAAAGAATTAAGAGACCTGTTAAAAAAAGGCGAACTTACTTTATCTCGTAAATCAGGTAAGACGTTTATCCCACTTACCTATGACTGGTTATCTACTAACTTCCGTGGTGAATCTATGGAAGAAGATCTTATTAGTAGAACAGAAAAGGCTTATAAGTCAGAACAGGCTCAATGGTTTGAAAAGAATAATGCTCCTGTAGATAACGTTGAACAAGCTGTTGAAGAACACTTTGACAAGCAACTTGATCTATATCTTATTGGAGACTTAGCTAAGCACAAACCAGCTATTAAAGCTCACTTTAAAAACCAAGTCATCATCTATAAGAAAGGTAAGGTACTCCCTTACATGATTACCGATGTAGAAGCTCAGCTAGAAACTTTAAAGCTAGGGCTACTTACTGATCAGAAGTCTGATATTTATACTACACTGTATAAGATCCAAGCTTGGCAAGAACAGTCTATTGGTCAAAGTAATAAAGGTATATACTTTAAATTTGATCTTTCTCGCCCATCTGATGCTTACTTAGATCCTGCGTTTGATAAGATGAACAAGGATGAGAAGAATCTTCTGAACTACCTACACAAGCTTAAGGAGAAGAATAAGGATATGTCTTATGTACATGCCCTTGACTTAGCTCCACAAGTTACTAAAGGAGTTCAAGAACGTTTAGAAGGTGCTGATGTTGGCGGTATGTATAACTCTGTCAAGGAGTTACTTACAGTCAATCCTGATGATACTGAATTTGGTGGAGAGAGAAAAGGTATTCCTATCTTCTTCTCTTCTAAAATACCATCAGAGGACTTATCAAGAGACATCCCAACTACAATGGCTATGTTTATTTCAATGGCTAATCATCATGTTGAGTTCAACAAGATTGAAGGTGTATTGCAAATGGGTATGGAACAGTTAGATTCTAGAACTATTGTTAAACAAGAGAAGGATGAAGATGGAGATATCATTTTAGTACCTACAGAACGTACTGGCGGCTCTCCTGCGAAACGAGGCAGAACCTACGTTGATATGATTGTATATAAAAAGAGTAAGGCTAAGGAGACTTGGTTACCTGAGAAGTGGATCAAACGAATGGATTGGTTTATGGGCTGGGTATCACTTAACTCTCTTGGAGGTAACATGTATTCTGGTGTTGCTAACGTCTTTACTTCTATAGCTACACGAGCACAGGAAAGAATAGCAAATGCTATTGTTGGAGGTATCTCTAATGCCTCTTACCGTAAGGCTTTAAGTACTTATATGCGTTATACAGTTAATAACATAATGGACTATGGTACAGCTAATACTAATAACCCTTTTACTATTATGTCTCAGTTTATGGGAATCATGGAAAATTTCCAGCAAGACTTAGTAATGAATGATGAGGGTAAGAACAGATTCCTCAACGCTATTAAACAACTTCCCTTCGCCCCTAACACAATTGGAGAACATGCTGTTGCACATAATACTGCATTAGCCCTAATGGAAGAGATTAAGTTGCTTAAGAATGGTGAAGAGGTTTCCTTACTTGATGCTATGTTAGTTGTTAAGGATGGAGTTCCTGATCTTACAGGAGTGACTACGAAAGATGGTAAACCATTTACATTAGAAATGGCTAGACGCGTAGGTTTAACAATCAACAGGCAGAACCAAGTACTATTTGGTATCTACAATGAGATTGATAAGTCTGCTGCACAGCAGTATGTTCTTGGTCGTGCTATCTCTCAGTTCAGAAAGTTCTTTATTCCCGGTGCTTATAGAAGATACCAGAAAGAGAACTTCGATCACCAGTTAGGTATTATGAGAGAAGGTATGTATAGAACTTCTTGGGAGATGTTAAATCGTATTCGAAAGCAAGCTCTTCAAGATAAAGGAGCTTTATGGGGTACTACTCAAAAAGAATGGGCAGCACTCTCAGATGAAAAGAAGAAGAACGTCGTAAGAACAATAGTTGAATTAGGATCTATTGCAGCAGCTACAGTATTTGGAGCAATCCTTACAGCAGCGGCAGAAGATGATGAAGATAACCAGATCTTAGCATTTGCAGCTTACCAAGCTAACAGACACTATCGAGAGATGTCTACCTTTATGTTTCCTACTTCACTTACAGAGATTATGAAATCTCCTGCAGCCTCAGTTAACCAACTTGAAAGAGTACTTGGTATTATAGGGTCAATAGATCCTATTGGTGGAATGACAGGAGATCCTTTGTTCACACAATACAGGGACGGTTCTAATGAGACTAAAGCTTGGAGGAATACCAAACGTCTACTTCCTTTCTATAGTACAACAGAACGTCTCTTTGACGCTACTGGACAGTTTAATATGACAAAGTAAGACCTGAAATTTTTTGACAAACTAGCATATATAAACAAACCCCCTACCGGCATAAAGCTAGTAGGGGGTTTTGTCGTTTACGCATCTTCAAAAAGATCACCGTCTGGGCCAGTAATATGTATTGCCTTCATAGCAATAAAGTATACTTTCCAATATTCTTTAATGCAGTTGTTAAACTTATTGTAGGCAGGACTATCCCACTTAAGTCTATCTCTTGAAGCTTCTAAATAGCCAATACGTCTAGCACACATACCAAGATCCATAGCATACATATGCACGTTTGCTATATTAGGAAACTTAATAGATGAGAACTCATCTTTAATGTCTTCTATCTTAGGTAAGTTACCTACTTTCATTTTATGCTAGTTCAGTCTGAGGTTTTGGAACAATCAGCTGACCACGGTATGAGTATACTCGTCCATACGGATAGAACTGATTACCCATGTCAAAGATACCTTCTTCGTTATAGATGGCAAAGACAATCTTCTCACGTTTCTCAACTTCAGGAAAGGATACCCATAAGGTATTGCCTCGCTTAAGTTTTGTAACTGGATAGGGTTTCTTATCTTTATCGATCTTCTTGTCGATCTTTCTCTGCTCTTTAGCATCCCTCTCAATAACCTTTACAGCGGCTTTAGCTTCTGCTTTAGGTATCATATTGTCAATACGGATAGCTTCACCCTGTTGGCGTTCTACTGGAGTTGTCTTGAACATACCAACTACTTTGTTGATAACCAATGTCCACCAACCGATGGATTGTTGTTTTGCGTCTTGTCGTACTTCTTGCTTACTCTTCATTTATCTCAATATTTAATTTGTCAATTTGCGTTTGTAATTTCTTAACTTTATCCATCTTCTTTCCTCGAATTATTTCAATCTTATTCTTAGCAATCTCTTCCTTATTAAGGTCACTCCACTCCTTCCATTCAGCATAAGCTGCTTTATAGACTACCATCTTCTCCTCATTTGTGTTTTTATAGCCCCCGGAGAACCTAATCTCCGGAGACGACTTTCTCAACTTACACTTTCATCTTATGGCGCTTATCCAAGAAATCTTGCAGATCTTTGAAGATATAAAGGTTGCGCTGGTTAGCGGCAACGGCGACTGCTGCACAGTACGTAGTGTGTACGTATACAGGAGAGTAGTTTGATCCTCCATAGAGAGATACAAAACCTACTGTGTTACGACTGGTACGGCGAAGGAATGCGTATTCCTCATTACCTACAGGAGATTCTCGTTTGTACGCAATAATGCTGTTGTTACTGAATCCTTTCTTACACACATTTAGTGCGGTGCGTGTTCCTTTCTTTTTCTTGTTGGTAATCCTTTTCATTATTAAAGTTTGTTTAGTGTAGTGTTCTTATAAATAGCATTGCCTAAATCGTCTTTACCCGTAAAATCATGGGCAGCGTGTAGGGATTGGAGAATGCCTCTAAACTGAGGAATCTTATTCCATTTCTTAAAAATCATACCTTATAGGTTATCTTGATTTGATCTCGAGAAATTACCTCGACATCATAAAATTCACGTAATTGTTCTATACCCTCTTCTCCGGGGTTGCTTTCGTAAACTATTGTACGGTGAGAGAGATCTTCTTCTAATTTGATTAAATCCATTAATATGCATCATTTACGACGGTATAACCATCCTGTTTTAATGCGGTTACGAAGTCCGTCATGTCGCCATGATCATCAAAATCAAAAGGTTCTGAGGTAACTCCTTTTGTAGTAACTGTAACACTGTAGTCTCCTGATCCGTGGTTAATAATTCTTAAGCTGCTCATAGGTTATTCTTTATGTAGTGAGTTAAATAATCTTGTATATGTCTAACAAATTCCTTTGTACAGTCATTGGTAGGGGCTCCTATTGATCTAGCAATCTCCCTTGCCAAACGACCACATTCATAATCACAATACTTCTCCCAATCATGCGGCAGAGCTATTAACTCAAAGCCATCACATGACTGATGAAATGATCTTATAGGAGGAATAAGATTAGGGCTATATTTTGCCATAAGCCTATTTATATCACCAACACGTACCTTTACTTTAATCTTAAATATGGGGACTAGAAAATTTAATCTTTCCATTTTTATTTAGTATGTACAAAGCCTGTTGACGAATACCATAGTTACGCGTAAGTAAGGTTAAGTCAAATCCTGGTTGACCCTGGTTTAAGCACCCGTAAGACATTCTAGAAGTCTTGTAATCTTTATACCTTCCTTGTATTCTTCCTTGCATAAATGGAATTACTTGAGAGTTCCCAATCTCTAGAATAACTTCAGATAGCTCTTCTAAGGTTTCGCAAATATTAACTGCTTTGTATATTTCTAGCTCATGCATAGACTTTTAGTTTACGCTCAATGAGCTGTGAGTGAGTTTGTACAGCCTGTTGAAGGGTTGTGTCTGGTGACCAACCTTTCTCATCGATTAGATCCCATAGGATCTCTGTAAGGACTGCTTCGGGGTTATCAGCATGCTCTTCTGCATACTCTACAATTTGTTCATAAGTCATGGTGCTAAGATTTTATAGTACTAATTGTGTAGATACACTTTCAATTTCTGCTGCGGTGGCTCTAACTATACTCCATATATCATGTAAGTGTTCTATTCTGTACAGAGGGAAGCCATGATATATGTCAGATTCTAAACCATCTAGTTCTTCTAAGATGTTATTAAATACGTCATCCATCCAGTCCAGTGGACCTTTGTACTTTGTTTGAGCACGTAAATCATAACTATCAAACATCTCTGTTAAATCGTCAAACTCACTGGATTCGATGAGTGTAATGTAGGTTAATCTGTGAAGACCTACTTCAAACACAAGGAAGGTGTTGCTGTCGATTGTCATTATAGAAGTTGTATATATGATGTACTGTATTTTACTACAGAACGAATGATAATATCCCATATGTAGAGTTTATGCTTTGTCCTATAAATAGGTATTGGCATTTGTCTATGGGCTATTTCGTAGGCTAATAGTTCTTGCTTAAGTTCTTCAAACACATCGTTGTTCCATGTCTCAGGTAAAGCGGATTCTACTTGAAATATCATTGTAGTTTCAAGACCTTTTAACTTCTCTTGATAATCTCCATAAACAAAAGCTACAAACTTTCTGTTTATCATAGGAGAGTTACATTCAAAAAGATAAAAAGATTGATTAGCTGTTTCAGAGATATTCTGATAATTGCTCTGCGTACGCATTATATTGAGTTAAAAGGTTATTAAAACCAGACTTAATCATGTTTAAGTCTTCGTTATAGTAACAAGGTGTTAAGTAATCTAAGATAGCATAGCCATCTAATTCCTCATTTAACATGTCTTGTACTTGTGTGATCCAATCTTCTGGACCATCATAAGGAATTTGGTCTAAATACTCATAACCAAACTTTTCAATCTCTTCCCATCCTCTATCAATATCATTTGATATCATTAGATAGTGACGGCCTGCGTAACTAAACGATATTAGGTAAAACCACTTGATTCTATGCATTAAATATTTCTCTGTTCATCACAGGAGGATACTCGTATTCTTGATTCTCTGAGACAACTTGTAAAGGACTTAAATTAAAATCTTTATTGACTTGATTTTGAAACTGTTCTCTAGCTTCGTCTGCTTTCGTTAGTACACAGTAAGAGGATGAGAGAAACTCAACCCCTCCTTTATAAGAGTACTTTTGAAATAGACGAGGAACATCTTCATATAATTCTGAGTAATTCCCCATTAAGAAATTATCTCTATTGTTGATAGGTAGGTCGATTATGATCATTACCTTATCTGTTTCACCATCTTGGAATAGATAGTATTCATAGTTGTCTATCCAGTAACCTAAATCTGATTGGTTACTAGCAAGCATAAATAACTTATTATCATATTCTGTATAGTGTTCGTACTTACGATCGCAGAGACCATAAGCTAACCAATCAGTACTTGCGAAATGACTAGCAAATTCAGCTCCCAATAATTTAGTCTGAGGTAATAAATACCTACCTGTTAAGTTTCTAAATATTGTTGTTTTCTTAAGTGTTATTGGTTGTTGTAATTCGCTATAAGTCATTAATATAATTAGTCTTGTGTAATATAAGCTCTTTATTGTACATCTCGTGCTGGTAGTTATTTGCTATATCTAGCAATTCTAACCATCCCTTGTGGACAATACCGTACTTATCTGTATAACCGTGCTTGGCTTCATCTAATACCTTATAACTCAAGGTAAAGGGTTCGGCATAGTCAGGTTCTTTCATAGAACCTACAATTAACACAGGCTCGAGTTGAGTGTAGGTTGGATAAGCACATTGTGCTAAGTGATAGTAAAAAGAGAGTTGAATATTATATCCAAATCTTTTAATACTCTTTGGGAATGCCTCTAAATAATC
>Ga0102810_1000997_pt1 | contig 10549 bp, 9 predicted proteins | sample ColrivemetaGS573_FD_84506 | JGI IMG/M metagenome (GOLD analysis project Ga0102810, IMG submission 84506) | Estuarine microbial communities from the Columbia River estuary - Ebb tide ETM metaG S.573 | ecosystem: Environmental > Aquatic > Marine > Intertidal zone > Estuary | place: USA: Columbia...
ATCTATCAAATGAATGGGCTACTTTAGATAGAATAGATTACGATTATCAATTTAAAGATGGTAGCTGGAAACGCTTATCAAGAAAAAGTTATAATAGAAGAAATGGTACTTCAATATTGTTGTATAACAAAGAAAAGAAAACAGTCATTTTAACCAAACAATTTAGAATGCCTGCATATATTAATAATGAGAATGATGGTATATCTATAGAAGTTTGTGCTGGAGCTTTAGATAAAAACGAATCTCCAGAAACTTGTATTATACGTGAGGTAGAAGAAGAAGTAGGTTATAAAATTAATTCTGCTCAAAAAGTATTTGAAGGCTATATGTCTCCAGGAGCAGTTACAGAAAAAATGCATTTTTTTGTTGCCGAATATACTGATGATATGAAGATTAACGAAGGAGGAGGTTTAGAAATTGAAGATGAAGAAATCGAGGTTTTAGAAATGCCTTTAAAAGAAGCAATTAAAAAAATGAATGCTTTTGAAATTAAAGATGCTAAAACAATAATATTATTGCAGTATGCGCAACTAAACAATTTGGTGTAATGCAAAAACTAAAAAAAGCAAATTTATATAGAAGCGAACTAATTCCTGTAAGTGGAAAACTAGTTGAGCGTTATAATTTATGTTTAGAAAAATTAGGATTTAAAGCATCAGGTCTTAAAGCATTTTCAATTGATGGTATAGGTTGGAGTCCAGAAATAGCTAAAGAAAAAGGAAACATGCATTACCTCAATCATGGAGATGCTAATCCGCATGCAATTATTATTTCACCTTTACAGAAAGGTAAACCTATTTATGTACCAAACCATTCTTTCGATAGAGATTTGATGAAGCATGTTTTTAAAACATATGGAAATGCTATTAACGATATAACGCGTGACTGTGCATTATGCTTGGCTTTAGATCAGCAAATTGATCGATTTTACGAACCTTTAGATATACTTAAATACAGCACCATATCAATAAGTTTTAGTTTAATTAATGATTTAGATAAAATTCAAAAACAGCAATTAGAACTCATTGAAGAATTTAAGAATGGGAATAATTTTATTGACGAAAAAGTACATACCAGAATTCTAGAATCAGCTAAAAAACATGGCGATTTAAGAGATAGAATATTAAACTTAGAACCTTTACAATTTAAAACCCAATCATTTTATTCAAAAGCATTTGGAGGAATATATGTATTACGAGATTTTATTTCACCAATTGTAATTTTTGAAGATGAAAAAGCTCACAAAGAAGCAATTAAAGACACGATACATGATGTGTTAATTTATCATATTTCTCAACCAGAATTAATCGAAAAACTAAGAGACCACCTTATAATAACTTGTAATCTTGATAAAGTTGTTAAAACAGAACGATATGATAGAATTAAGAAGTTTATGTTTTTTAAAGAACTTAAAAATACAGAACATCCTATTAAAGATGTTTTAAATAATAAGGTGTTAACACGACGTTATTTAAATACTATAGATGTAAATGCTTTAAAACGCGTAACAGGAGTAGAAATTTATTTGGAGCGTTTAGAACGCAGTAATGCATATAAAATTCATGATTTGGTAGACCAGAAAATGTATCATGCTTTACATAAACCGCATTCTTCTTTAAGTGGAAGTCAGCTGGATTTAATCTGGAAGTTGCTAGTAAATATTGCACCTCTAGATGTTTTGTACTTGTATTGGTATGACAAGGAGCAATTTTATAACAGCTATAAAAACTGGGATTCTTCTTTTCAAGATTGGGTAATTGAGATTATAAGTAACAATATTTAAGTTTTTTAGACTAATTTTATAAGAACATCAACTAAATAATAAGAAAATGGGACTAGAATTAATAATTTTTATTGCTGCAATATTGTTTGGAATCCTATTGTACTGGAGAGAATCTAATGGAAATGGATTATACCGATTTGTAAATAAGATTGTTAATTCAAAAGATTTACAAATGAAACCTGAAGACAAAACGGGTTTTGTTTATCAACAAAAATTCTTGTTGAGATTTGTATATATAACAGCTCTATTTTTGATTTTACTATTGATTTTAAAATTTTTAATTCCTATTAATTATACAACTGTTTCAATTTTCACTTCTATAGTTGTTGGGACATTAATAGGTACATATGTTGCTAATTTTGTTCTAAAATCTGGTAAAGTATTAGATGAAAAGAAAGACGATTTAGGCGATATTGTTTCCGAAACAATTGAAAAAGGAAAAGAAATTTTAGAAGATATTACATCTAAAGACAGTGAAGAAACTGTTGAAGAACCTAAAATTGAAGCGCCACCAAAAAATGAAAAAAGTGCTCGAGATCGTCTAAAAGATAAAGGATTTTTAAAATAGAATATTTAAATTAACAATACTTAAATTATTATGCTAAAACGTTATTGGCAACGCGGAACAAAACAAAAAATGAATACAATTATTTTATTGCTAATTGTATTGTTCTTTTTATTTATTCTAAGAGACGATTATCAACCAGCTTTGTTGTTTGTTCGTAAGTTCATTTTTGTAATTCTATTAATTAGTCTAATTATTTATTTAGGATTACGCAAGTTTAGAAAAACACCTAGTTCAGGAAAACGATTAGGAATTCTTACAATTCTCTTAGTGTTTTTTGTGATTATTTATACAATTGGCTGGCATTTTAAAATGTACGATTACATGAAGACTTATAATGTTTTCATTAATTTAAATAAAGTCGAAATAAATGAGCTTCCATTAACCCAAAATGAACGCATTCAACCTTTACGTAATATTTTTTCTATGGCTAATGAAAGTGTAGGTGAGACTAAAGATGTGTCTTTACCGCATTTGGTAAGAGTAGATGGAGAAAACAAATGGACAATGGCAATACAGCCAACTGAAAAATACATTTGGCAAAGAATTAGTGATAACACAGAAGAAGTATTTTCGGTATCAAGTACAACACCTTTTCCGCGCTTTTCAAGTGATAATAGAATACCTGTAACCTTTTCAATAGGAGAATCATTAAAGTTTAGTAGAAATACGTATAACGCTGTTGTACAACGTTTTGGCTTATGGAAATTATTGTCTTACGAACCAGGAGATGTTTTCTACATGAAAAATGATAAAGGTGCTTGGGTAGAAGTTGTAAGTCTTATTAATTGGCAAGGATTTTTATTTCCATATCCAACTTTTGGTGGAGTAATGGTTGTTGATAATGGTGCTCATGATTTTGGCGATTATGTTGAGCGTTTACTTATTGGAAAAGGTACTTATATAAGTCCAGAAGACATTCATAATTACCCTTATCTGTCAGGACAAAATACATTAAGCGAAAAGGTATCTCGATTACAAGCAGAATCTTTAAAATTTATTGGAGGATTTAGCGATCCATTACCTTGGAATATGAAAACTGCTGTTAAGATTCCGGATTTACCAGACGATCAAAATAAATTACCATTTGTTACTGATTTCAATTTTACAGGAATGCAAACAGAAGCGTATAGTGGTCTTTACCATTGGTTTGGTTTAGAACCAGTAGGAGATGAGCGTACAAGTTTAAGCTTTAGTGTATTTATTCCAGCAGACGGAACAGATAAGATATATTTTTACGATCATGCATCAAAAAAGCAAGGTTATGCAGGAGTATCTGCAATGCCTTTAAAAGTTATTGAATCTCGTAAAGAATTTGATTGGGAAGTAAATAAACCAGTTGAATTTAGACCTTATATTAAAGATATAGCTGGAAGAAGACGTATGTTTTTCTTAGGTACTGTTTCAGCAGTAAAAGAAGGTTCAAATAAGTTTGATGGCTCTGCAACACCTGACTTAGCACTTATAGACAGCGAGTATCGCGATGTAGTTTGGATTGATGTAAAACACCCAAGTCAATGGGATAAATTGCTATATGATCAATTATTCGACGCATGGAGATCCAGTGAAGATATCGAAGATTATTTTATTGAAGAAACAAAGGAATTTAATATAGTTAATGATACTTTAGATTCTTTAAAAGTTATACCTAAAGTAGATTTAAATAAAGAAAAGATTGATGCACTACAACGTGAATTAGACTCATTAAAGGCTTTAAAATCTAATTAGTTTTAGCTCTATTTTTTGTGAACTCTTAAAAAATCTGTAATTAAATAAGACACAATTTTTGAAGTTTGATTTGCTCGTTTTTTATTGTCTAAACTAGGAGCAGCTTCACATATATGTAAATAAGTAGCATTTTTATGTTCGCTTACAGTAGAAACAAATTCTCTTGTTTTATTTACACTAAATCCGGTAGGACTCATAGCACTACTTGCAATACCTTCAATGGCATTACAGTCAATTTCAATACCAAAAGGTTGATTACAAACGAAATTTAAAGCAGTAATTATTTCTTTCTTAAACTTAAGTTCGTGTCTAATTGCAATTGATTCATAAGTATTATATCTAACAAACTTTTTTAATTTTTTAATTTTGTTTAAAATAACCTGAGAAGTATAATTCTCATGTATTCCAAATATAAAATATTTATCTAAAAATTCTTCAGCAAAAGCATAGCTAAAGCCATTACCATTATGCCTTCCTTCTTCTTTTCTAAAAGCTGTATGTGCATCAAAATTTAAGGCATTAATTTTTTTATTTAATGCTAGAGCTGTTCCTTTAATATTGCCATAGGCATTATTGTGGCCTCCTCCAATAATTATAGGTGTTTTACCAGCTTTTACTATATCGTAAACTAATTTTGTAACATTTTTATCTATTGTTTCAACCAGTTTTCTTGCCTTTTTTAAATCGTTATCTTTAGTTTGGTCAAGACCTAAAACCTGTTTTTGTTCGTTAGAAAAATCTAAATAACCAAGAACAGCAACTTTTTCACCATTATTAAACGCATTGTTTTGAGTATTTAACAAAACTTTAATTACACCATCATAAGCAGTAGATGCACCTACATTACCTTGATTTGCAAATACACCTATATCTTCAGGAATTCCAAAAATAACATAGTCGACATCTAATTCTACGAGTTGCTCGTATATATTGCTAGAGTTAGTTAATAGTTTTACGTGTTCGCCAAATTTAGATTCGCCTACACGAGTATTTACTATTTTTTTTTGATCTGAAGGTTTAAAAAGGATTAGTTTTTCCATAAAACAAACTAGAGTTTTAAATACTAAATTACAATTAATTACTTTTAATGTTTAATAATTAACTAAATAAAAACACGTTTAACCCAAACAATTTTAACATGGAAAACAAAGCAGAAAGCACAAGCAGAAGCCTAAAAATTATATTAGGAATTGTTGCAGTATTATTTATTGGAACAGCTATTTATACATATACTTTGTATAATGAAGGTGTACAGACTAAAAAGGATTTAACAGAGGAAAAAGCAAGAGTATTAGAAGATTTAAATAATATGGCTGCCAAATATGAAACAGCAATTGGAGAGAATCAAGTTGCAAATGAAAAATTAGTTGAAGCAAGAGAACGCATTATAGGATTAATTGATTCTTTACAAGTTTCGGATAATAATGTAAAAAGCTTATGGCGTTATAAAAAGAAATTCATGGCACTTCAGGAAGAATTGGATGGACTCTTAGCAGAGAATGACTCTCTTAAGGTTGAAAATTCTTATTTAGCTACTACTTTGGACAGTACAAAAGTACAATTGGAAGAACGTATAGTTTTTAACGACTCTTTACTTGCTCAAAATACAGAACTGGCAGATTTAGTTGAAACTGCTGCAGTTTTAACAACAGCAGGTTTAAAAGGTTTTGGTGTAATTGAAAGAAGTTCTGGTAAATTAATACCAACAGAACGTGCAAGAAGAGCAGATAAATTAAGAATTTGTTATACAGTTGTTAAAAACAGCTTAGTAAGTTCTGGAGAGAAAATGTTTTATATTCAAGTTCTTGATCCAAATGATAATGTTTTAGGATTAAATAGTGAAATTCAATTTGAGGAAAAAGTTTTTAACTACAGTTTAATTAGTACTTATAATTATGAAGACAACAATCTTGACATTTGTGAATTTATCACTAAAAGTGGAAAAGAAGATTTTTCAAAAGGTAGATATGTTGTAAATGTTTTTAATGCAGGAGAATTAGTTTCATCTTCAGAATTTACACTTAAATAATTTGAATTCTATAATATTAAAAGAGCCACTTATAAAGTGGCTTTTTTTATATTATTTCTCCATTAATTATAACCTGGTCTATTAGGTTTGAACCGAAAGCATATGGTATAAAATTATAGCTTGGTATTTCTTTAGTTATTATAATATTTGCTTTTTTACCTCTTGTAATACTACCATACATACTATCAATTCCCATTGCATAAGCACCATTTAATGTAGCAGCATTAATAGCTTCTTCGGGTGTCATTTTCATTTTAATACATGCAGTACTTACAACAAAATTCATATTTCCGCTTGGTGTAGATCCAGGATTAAAATCGCTAGCTAAAGCTAATGGTAATCCAGAATCAATTAGTTGTCTTGCAGGAGTATATGGTATACTTAAAAAATAGGAACAAGAAGGTAAGGCAACAGGAATTGTATTTGTACCTTTTAAAACTTCGATATCTTCAGGATTTAATTCTTCTAAATGATCTACAGAAAGTGCATTCAATTTAACGGCAACTTCTACACCACCAAACGCATTAAATTGATTAACATGAATTTTAGGTATTAAGCCATAATTTTTTGCTGCTCTTAAAATTTGTGTGGTGTCATCCAAATCGAAATACCCTTTTTCACAAAATACATCAATATATTTTGCAAGTTGTTCTTCAGCTATTTGAGGAAGCATTTCATTTATAATTAATTCAATAAAACCTTTTTTATTATTCTTGAAGGCCAGAGGTAAAGCATGTGCAGCTAAAAAAGTAGCTTTAACTTTTAAAGGAAAATCTTTTTTAATACGTTTAATTACACGAAGCATTTTTAATTCTGCAGAAGTTGTCAATCCGTAACCAGACTTTATTTCTATAGCTCCAGTACCTAATTTCATAACTTCATTAATACGGACTATAGATTGTTTATAGAGTTCGTCTTCAGAAGTGTTTTGAAGTATTTCAGCAGAATTTAATATTCCTCCACCACGATTTGCAATTTCTTCATAAGTCAAACCATTAATTCTATCTACAAATTCTTGTGCTCTATTTTTAGCATATACAATATGCGTATGGCTATCACACCAAGAAGGGAGTACTATTTTATTAGAAGCATCAATTATGGTATCTGCAGTTAACGCTTCTACATTATCCATATTGCCATAGTCTACAATGGTATCATGATCAATTAAGAGATATGCATTTTTTAATGTTGGTAAAATTTTCATATCAGAACCTGAAACTTTAGGTATTTTTATATCTCTTACCTGAAGGAGCTCTTTAATATTGGTTATTAGTATTGACATACAATTATATATTGTGTTATGTAAAAATAGAAATTAATGTTTTAATTTAAGATATAATGCCCTAAATTAGTAAGCTATAATTTTTAACAATGAACCGTTATTTCAATTTCCTTAATGAGATAGGTAATATTGATGAAGAAGCTTTTAAAAAACTAAGTAGTCTTACTAAGTACAAAAAAATTACTTCTAAAACTAAACTTACTAAAGCAGGTGATATTCCTTCAAAAGTATATATGCTAATATCTGGAATATTTAGAGCTTATATTACTTTAGAATCAGGTAAACAGTATAATAAACGTTTATATTCTCCACCCTCATTTGCTGGAGCTTTAACATCTATGATTAAAGATGAGCCATCAATAATAGTTTTTGAGTCTCTTACAGATTGCGAATATTTTGAGATTGATTTTCCTGGATTAATGAATCTTTGTAACGAGGACATTAATATTAATCAACTCTACACTAAGGTGCTTGAACATGCTTTCATCGCTTATGAAGATAGAAATCTTGATTTAATGACATTATCAGGAACAAAACTCTATATGAAACTTCGAAAACAAATTCCTAATATTGACGAATTAATCCCTCAATACCAAATAGCATCTTATTTAAATATATCACCAGTACAGTTAAGTAGAATAAGAAAAACTTTAAAATAGGGTTTTATTAACATATGTTAATAAAAGTAAGATAAAAACACCTTAAATTTGTTTAGGTTTAAGAATTTAACCCTAAATAATTAATAGCTAACTAACCAAAAAGAGCAAGTGTAAAACACTTGCTCTTTTTATTTATAGTAATTTTTGAAAATACTATTCTTTTATAAACTTATAGGTTTCATTAAAACCTTTAAATTTCACGAAATACATTCCAGATTGAAAATTAGATACATCTATAGATTTATTAGAGTTTATTGAGGTAAAAATAATTTCTTTTCCTAGTACATTTTATATCGAAACATTAATGTTTTCAGTGTTTAAACCTTTAATATAAAAATTATTAAAACCATTATAAATAAAAAAAGCAACTGTGTTAACAATTGCTTTTTGATAAGTTTATTTTGGATTTTGTTACTTTAAGCTACCTACCATTTCTTCTGGTTTTACCCAGTCATCATAATCTTCGGCAGTTACATAACCTAAATTAATAGCTTCTTCTTTAAGGGTTGTTCCGTTTTTATGTGCAGTATTCGCAATTTCAGCAGCTTTATAATAACCTATTTTAGTATTTAAAGCTGTTACAAGCATTAAAGAACTGTTAAGTAATTGTTCTATAACAGCATAATTAGGTTCGATTCCAACAGCACAATTTAGATCAAAACTTACACAAACATCTCCAATAAGTTGCGCAGATTGTAAAACATTTGCAGCCATAACAGGTTTAAAAACATTAAGCTCGTAGTGTCCTTGAGTACCACCAACAGTAACAGCAACATCGTTACCCATTACTTGTGCACAAACCATTGTTAAAGCCTCACATTGTGTAGGATTTACTTTTCCAGGCATTATAGAGCTTCCTGGTTCGTTAGCTGGAATAATTATTTCTCCAATTCCCGAACGAGGACCTGAAGCCATCATTCTAATGTCATTAGCAATTTTATTTAGAGAAACAGCAACTTGTTTTAGTGCGCCATGAGTTTCTACAAATGCATCATGAGCAGCTAAAGCTTCAAATTTATTATGTGCAGAAATAAATGGTAATCCTGTAAATTCTGCAATAAATTCTGAAACGCGTTTTGTATAGCCTTTAGGTGTGTTTAATTCTGTACCAACTGCAGTTCCACCTAAAGCTAGTTCGCTTAAGTGTGGCAAGGTGTTTTCAAGAGCTTTAATGCCATGATCTAATTGAGATACATAACCAGAGAATTCTTGACCAAGTGTAATTGGAGTAGCATCCATTAAATGTGTGCGTCCTATTTTTACAACTTTTTTAAAGTTTTCAGATTTTTTCTTAAGCGTATTTCTTAATTTAATGATACCAGGAATTGTGTTTTCTACAACTTTTTTATATGCTGCTATATGCATTCCGGTTGGGAATGTATCATTAGACGATTGCGATTTATTGACATCATCATTTGGTTGAATTGTTTTTTCGCCTTCACCAATAACTTTACCTGCAATTTGGTGTGCTCTATTTGCAATAACCTCATTAACATTCATATTACTTTGAGTTCCAGATCCTGTTTGCCAGATTACTAAAGGAAATTGATCGTCATGTTTGCCTTCAAGTATTTCATTACAAACTTGTGCTATGAGATCACGTTTTTCAATTGGTAAAACATTTAATTCACAATTAGTAAAAGCAGCAGCTTTTTTAAGATATGCAAAGCCATAAATTATTTCTAAAGGCATTGAAGCCGAAGGACCAATTTTAAAGTTGTTACGAGAACGCTCTGTTTGTGCTCCCCAAAGCTTATCTGCTGGCACTTTTACTTCGCCCATTGTATCTTTTTCTATTCTAAAACTCATTGTATAAGTGTATAAATTATTTAGTGACAAAGTTACTCTTTTTATAAATATTAAGTTTATGATAAATGTTAGTTTTCCATTAATTATTAACTTTTTGGCACATAGTTATTATTAATTAATAAAACTTTAGTTTGCTATTGTTTAGAATAATTTGATATACTATATTTGTCCACAGATATAATAAAACATCTCAATTATGTTTGAATTTGATCAATATTTAGGATTTTTAGCATTTTTAACCATTTTTACAATAGGTTTCTGGTTAATGATTTTTCTAATAACATTTGTAGTTCCTTATTGGATATTTGGATCTGCTATGGAAAGAATTAAAGAAAAACGTGCTGAAAAGAAGTTACAACGAGAAGCTTTATCACACTAGATAAAATATATAATAAAAAAAGGAAGCTATTTAGCTTCCTTTTTTTATTATATAAGATTTAGATTAGAAACCCATTTCATCGTCTCCATCACCATTTTCTCTATTACCTTGTTGACGTTTTTTCTTTTGATTAAATCTGTAAGTAAAAGACATTGATACAGTACGTTGTCTCCACTGGTATTGACTGTCACTATAGAATGTTGATGTTCTCGAAATCATTTCGCGTTTTCTGGTGTTGAATACATCACTAACATTTAATGCAATTGATGCTTTGTCTTTAAATAAATCTTTACTAAAAGCTAAATCTGTAGAGAA
>Ga0102810_1001000_pt1 | contig 10536 bp, 12 predicted proteins | sample ColrivemetaGS573_FD_84506 | JGI IMG/M metagenome (GOLD analysis project Ga0102810, IMG submission 84506) | Estuarine microbial communities from the Columbia River estuary - Ebb tide ETM metaG S.573 | ecosystem: Environmental > Aquatic > Marine > Intertidal zone > Estuary | place: USA: Columbia...
AAAGTGAGTTTGGTATATTCCAGTATTAAGGCATATAAGTGATTATTCCTTATATTGGGAATGTTTAATATTGTAGGGTGTTCAATATTGTAGTGTGTTCAGTGACAATGAACATTAGGTATGTTTTATATTATATTTAGGTTTATGTTTTTTAATAAGACGTTCTTCTGTGTTTAATCTTAAAGCGTCATTTATTTCGTGACAATAAACATCAAAGCTATCAAATATTTTATCTTTTTTATGTTGTGATATTCTTCTTAATAAATCATTAGTTTGTCCAATATAAACAAGAGAATTATTTAAATATAATCTATAAACACAAGGTGTATCAAAAAAATCAAATGAAAGTCTATTATCTTTACTTAATTTAAGTTTACTATGTTTAAATTTTCTTTTATTTAATAATGCTTGAAGTTCTGCTTGTAAATATGTTTGTTCAACTATGTTAGTATCATTAATTAAATGTCTAGGTAATATTTCTTTTTGTATTCTTGATATTTCTTGTTCTAATTTAACTTTAAAAGATTTCATTTATGTATGTATAAATTAACTATTTAACTTTTAAACACACTCCTACTATCAAAGGTAAATTATTTAAAAAAAATAAAATCCGATGTAGAGAAGTTCTCCTATCATTACAATTGTCCAAATCCATTGTTGGCAAAATACACACGCTTACCCACTCACGATGCTGTGTAACCAGTTTAGCACACCAGAAGCTGTTTAGGAAATTACAGTCTACTTTAAAAGTAATAGGTTTTACCAAGTCCTATTTGGTGGCACTTTAATCTTTCTATGTGCTTGGTCTAAAAGATTTGTACTAATATAACAGATTTCATATGTTTTTGTTTGGTGTATATAGATAAAAAGTATAGTGAATGTATTAGTGATAGATTTTATCTATTCTATTGTTTTATTATTCTTTTAGTGAAGGTTTTTCCTTCTATTGTTATTCTAACTAAATACACTCCTGATGATACGTGTCTAAGGTCTGGTATATCATTTACAATACTTAATTTAGAGTCGTAAATCATCATAGTAAAGGGTTTCTTTGTCTTTACATGAAATATACCATTTGTAGGATTAGGAAATAAAGTTAGTTCCTCTAGCACTTCCGTATTGATTGATAGAGTATCAGGTATTATTATTAGTTCTGCATCAGGGCAAGTAAAATAAACCTCATATCCATTTTTATCTAATTCACCATATATTGTTAGAATAGAGTCTTGGATCTCTAAGTCTCCAGTAAGGACCATAACACCTTCGTAATATAACATCATAAAGTTATCAAGCCCACACTCATTACCTATAGTGAATCCTCCACCTATAATATCATATGCAGGTTTGAAATTATTATCTGTAATAACGGTCTGGCTATTGCACTTATAAGTTGCACCTACAATCGCTATAGTTAGCAGAAAGTAAATTAAAGGGTTATAGTTCTTTTTCATAATATTTCATTATCTATTTTTGTTATCATATCTCTTAGATTCTCCTTATCGACTTTTGCTTCTAATATAGAATCGTGTGTCTTAAAAATCAGATAGTAATATTCATCACTATCTTGGAATCTTTTAATGCTTGTTTCAATTTTCTTTTTTCTCATGGTTTATTGTATTTTAGTTATGTGTTTAAATTTAAGTCTAAATGTTGCTCTAGTTGTATATCCTACTTGGAACTCAATCCAAATATTACCTATAGCTTTATTTGCATAAGAAAACCTCCAATACTCCTTATTTGTTGAGTATTCATAAAACCTAATAAATTGTTTACCAATTATTGAATGCTTTAAAGATAGTATAGGACCTTTGTTTTCCATATATTTACCATCTTCATCAATATACTTTAATACTGCTGTTGAGTTTAATGCAGGAGAAACAATTCTACCATTCTTCTGAAGTATTCCTTTAACATAATAAAACCCATACCAACTATTCTTATTTAATATACTCATTGCTTGTAGATTCCAAGCAGGATTTCTTATTGCAGACCATAAATATGCTTTAATAAAGCCATCATACATCTTAGGCTTAAACCAATACACATCAAAACCAAATTCATCCTCATCATCGTAGTAAATCCATAGGATCTTGTTTCTAAATATCTTAAAGTCTTTTAGTATATAAGCTAATGGAAATACTATTGGAGCTGTTAAAAAGCCTAATAAGTTTACTGATATTGATAATAACCACTTTAAATATATCATAATTTATTTAATCTAGTATTAGCTCTTACTTTTATATTTATTCTCATCTTTTCTAATATATAATCTAAATCTTCTTCATTATCTAATTCCATTAATTCATCTAAAATACTATAAACTTTAACTTCAAATGGATTCCTTTGCTTGTTAAGTAGTGAATTATAGTTATTTCTTAATTTTAAATCATACTCAGAATAATCATTATACTTATTTACCAAATTAAGAACACTACCATGTTGTTTTAATCCAAAGTTATTAGCTATATATTGAAATGTATGCCCTTCAACATCCCTCATATACTTTGCGTATAACATTTTAGCGTTTACAACCTCTTTTGTTCTACCAGATTTATGTAGAAAATTATCTACTCCTGTAATTTCTTGTATCTTACTTATTATATCCATAAGGCAAAGATAAAAAAAAATATTAAATATCCTAACATTAAAACACTTTTTATTAAAATCTGTTATATTAGTATGAAAGAATTCGATTTAAAAATACCTGTAGATTTGAGTGGTATATCTCTAAGACAATACCAAGAATATCTGAAGCTATACGATAAGTGGGATAAAGAGGATGACAATTACATAAAGATTAAAATGCTACAAATCTTTTGTGATTTAAGTCCAGAAAATATAAAGGATTTAGAGTTAAGTTCATTTGACTCTGTAATCTCTCATTTATTAGACTGTTTACAGCAAGATACTCCTTTAGAAGATAGATTCTATATGGATGGTAAAAATAGTAAAGGAGAAGAAATAAGGGTTACTTATGGCTTTATTCCTTCATTAGATAAAATGAGTTTTGGAGAGTTTATTGACTTAAACACTTATATAAACGATTGGAGTAATATGCATAAAGCTATGGCTATATTGTTTAGACCAACAATAGTAAATAAGAAAACGGTTTACGATATAGAGAAATATCAAGGGAGTTATAAGTACTCAGAGGTAATGTTAGATATGCCTGTTAATGTTGCTTTAGGTGCTATTGTTTTTTTTTATCGTTTAATGAGCAAATTACCAAAACTTACTCTGGATTATTTCCAGCAAGAGATGAAGAAAGAGGGGATGACTTCTCACCTGAAGGGAATTTTGGGAAAAGATGGGGATTCTATCAATCGGTTTACTCATTATGTAAAGGAGATGTCACAAGAGTCGATGAAGTTACAGATTCCGATCTACATAAATGTTTAGTTATGTTGTCATACGAGAAAGATAAAAATAATGTAGAGTCTCAAATGCTGAAGAGGCAATTAAGAAAAAAATAATATGAACAACTTTTATAATTTAATAGATACAATCAAGAGTACTGTTGAGGCATCACCATTTAACAATAAGGTTACTTTTGGAGATATAACAGATATTGATACAAATAAACTTACAGCATTCCCATTATCTCACATTATTGTGGATAGCGTTGATATAAATGACAGGACACTTGACTTTACCGTTACTGTTGTGTGTATGGATGTAGTGGATGTTAATAAAAATGAAGGATTTGATGATGATTTCTACGGAAATGACAATGTTCAAGACATATTAAACACTCAATTATCTGTTATAACAACATTAATAGGTTTATTGAAGAGATTAGACCTAAACAACACTAATTTCCTTAGAGTTACACAAGCTGTTAACGCTACGCCATTTTTAGATAGATTTGAGAACGAATTAGCTGGTTGGGAGGCTTCAATGGTTATATCAACGGTTAATACATCAACTATCTGCTAATGGATAAGAAGCAAGAGGCTATTTTAAAGAAATGGGTTACGCTTTATAAGCGTGAGCTAAAGAATATGCTAAAGGCTGAGGGTAATTTCGCTACTGGTAGTACTGATAGAAGTATAAAGAGCTTTATCTATAGTAAAGGTATATTTATACAGGCAAAAGAGAGCTTACAAGCTATAAGTGAAGGAAAGAAGGCTACTTCAAAGAAACCTTCCTTTGATATGATAAGGAGGATTGATAAGTGGAGGATGAAGAAAAACATATCCATTAGAGGCAAGACGAAAGGATCTACTTATAGACAGAGAATGAATGCTGCTTATGCTATGGCAAGTCGTATAAACAGAAGCACATGGAAAGGCAGTAAGGTTATAGATAGGGCTTATGCTAAAACAGAAAAACAGTTGGGAGAGGAACTAACTCAAGATATAAAAGACAAAATAATGGGAACATTAGATACATTTAAAGAGACAAAATAATGGCATTAATAAAACTATCACTAGAAATAAACGCTGCAGGTCTAGAGTTATCAGCTTTAGTTATAAAAACATACACAGGAGTAGGTGGTGTAACTCCTTTGGAAACTAAATCTTGGATATTAAGAGAGATTAGGAGTGTTGCTCAAGAAATCACCGTTGGAACAGATGCTAATAGTCAAGCTGCTAACGTTTATCAGGCTCTTAACTTAGATTGTGGTATTGGTGATATATTTGGTGAATGTCTAGTTACTTATGATGGATTAAAAACAGTATCAATAACCTTCTATGACACAAATGTTACTAATGCAGAAAACTTTGATCCAATAATACCTAATCAAATGGGTATTGTTGATACTGTATCTTCTGAGTCTTCAGATTGGAGTAAAATATCACAAGACATATTAATTAGAAGCCCTTATTTTATAGGATTAGGAGATCCTGAATCTACTTTAGGTAATATTAATGGGTGTAATGTAGATATGTATATTTATAAGGGTGACTTTTTATCAGATAGACCTGCTACACCAACGTATCAACTTAATACATTATCAACAAACCTAAATGAGACTATATACTTCGATTTAAGTGATATGATAAAGGATTATTTAGAGCCTGTGTATGCAGATGATGGGATTCCTATATCTGAATGTGTTTGGGTAGATGTGTTCTCAACTGTAAATTATAATGGGATTGATTACGCTTCAACACCTGAATATCACAGGGCTTTTATAGGTTATGGGTACTTTGAAGATGGTGCTAACCCATTATTAATAGATTATAGTCCTACAGCATCACCAAACGACTATAAAGAGATATTAAATGAATCGCCAAGTATAATTATTCCAACAGGAGAGGATTTTGAGATAGCAGTAGACTCAAATTTAATAGATACTGTTGAATATTTTGATTCTACAGATTCTTTATTAAAATTAGATACTATTACTGGATCTAACGCCTCTTCAAGTCAAATAGTATATTCAACAAGTCCTGATTCCGTAGAAACATCATACGTTATAGTTACTAATTTAGACGCTTCTACATCACAGATAAATGTAATATACCAAGATGAATGCTTATATACTCCATATAGATTAACATTTATTAATAGAAATGGCGTTTATGAGAGGTTATGGTTCTTTAAAAATAGCGAAAAGAAGGCTAGTTACGAAAAAGATGAGTTTAGAAGAAATACAATTTCTGCTGGTAGTTATAATTTAGTAGACCATCAACAAAAGACTTTATTCAAGAAATCAAAAGAGACTTTAAGAATAAATAGTGGTTTTTATAGTGAAGATTTTAACGATGTATTTAATCAGTTGATGCTTTCAGAGTCTGTATGGATAAATTACAACTCAAGAGAACTTCCTGTTAATATAAAAGACTCATCATTTACATTTAAGTCCAGATTTAATGAGAAACTAATAAACCACACACTAGAATTAGAATTTGCATTCGATAAGGTAAACAGCGTAAGATAATGAACGGTAAGTTAGAGCTATTTGTAGAGAGTCAGAAGGTCGATATGTTTGACTTTGAGGATATGAGTATATCTGATAAGATTAGAGATGTTAGAGACGTGTCTAAGGTGTTTACAGCGTACTCTAAAGAGTTTATTGTACCTGCCTCATCTAGAAATAGCAAGATATTTAAACATTTCTATAATATAGACATAAGTAATGGCTTCGACTCAAGAATAAAGGTTGATGCTGAAATAAAAATAGGAGGGGTTACATATAAAGAAGGAAAGTTAACATTAACTAAGGCTTCCCTTAAACAAAATATACCATATTCATATTCTGTTATATTTTATGGAAAAACAGTTACTTTACCTCAATTGTTGGGCGATTTAGAGCTTTCTGACTTAACAGATACATTGTTAGATGATTTTAACTTTAGTTATGGATCTTCTTACGTTAGAGATGGTATAGTGAGTGGTTATGCTTACGATGAAGCAACAGGAGTTATATCTACAGGTGGTGATGACCTTGTTTTTCCGTTTATAAGTGGTAAATCATTCTATTTCTATGATAGTGAACCACTAGGTCTTAGCCCTAAAGATATTGTAGATAGTAGAAACGTATGCCCAACAGCTAATCCTGCTGAGGGAAACAAAGGGTTATTTTATGGTGATTTAAAACCTTCAATAAAGGTTAAATGGGTTATTAAAGCTATAGAAGAGAAGTTTGGTATATCATTTAGCGAAGAGTTCTTTAGAGACACTAATAAAACCTACAACGACCTTCATTTATGGCTTAGTAGGGAAAAAGGAGATATATTTGCTCAGATTGATGAGTCTGTAGAATCTTTTGGTATAGATAGTGATTTAATAGTTTATAATTCAGGTCCAGATTATAGAGGAGTAGCTTTCCCTACATCTCCATTTCTACCAACTCCAGATCCTATAACACAGGCTGAGTTACAGTTCAGCAAAGCTAGTGTTCCTCCTTTTAGTCCATTTAGAGGTGTTGGTTATGCTATTAAGTTCACTATAAATACAGTTGGAGGAGGAAATTGGACAGCTACAATAAAAGATAAAAATCAATCAGGTGAGCCAATAATAGCTACATACACAAATAGTGATAGTTCGCCTTCAGTATCTATTCAATTAGATGTATTACCTAATAATGCAGAGAATTTAGCCTCTGGAATATATACCTTGAGACCACAGATAGAAATATCTACTTATGATGGAATAACGGATTATAGTATAAATGATTTTAAAATATGCAAAGGACCTGTTTACAATGGAGGTGGCTCTGATGATTATTATGTTGTTACAGATAGTTGTGGTAACTTTGATTTCAATGGAGGAAGCTCAGAAGCTATTTCAGATGGTTTATTTATAAATACACAGTTCCCTAAGATAAAAATAATAGATTTCTTAACATCTATATTTAAGATGTTTAATTTAACAGCATATTATGTTCCTGAATTAGAAACAACAGAGTATGCAGGTCAAATAAGAGTTAGGACTCTAGACAACTTCTTTTTATCAGGAAGTACATACGACTTAACTAGATTAGTTGATACAAATAAGATAGATGTGTCTAGAAATAACTTATTCTCAGAAATAAACTTTGAGTTTGAGAAGCCATCAACATTTGCAATAGTAAATGCTAATCAATTTAGACCTAAGTATGATGAATTTGGTGTCGAAAGGATAAACAACCTATACTCGTCTTTTATTGATAACCCATTAGCTTTTGATGGTGGAAAATATGATGTTAAGCCTAAGTTTGAGAAGATGCTCTATGAAAGAATGAGCGATCAAGATAATGAGGCTGTAATTACAAGTGTTTTATGGGGATGGTCTGCAACAGAAAACGAACAGCCTAATTTAACAAAGCCTGTTTTATTTTACCCAATAAGTCAAGATACTGAAATATCAAATGATGCTAATTCAGATATTATACAGATACAGTTAGATTTAAGCACCTATGATAAGAACGGAACAAATACAAGTCCTTCTTATGAGACTATAACACAATATTACAGACCTTCAAACTCTCTATCAGATTATTCATGCACTCTTAATTTTGGTGATGAGTTTGATGAATGGGGAGTTTACACAAATGAAGGAGGCACTAATAATAGTTTGTTTTATATATTCTATAGAAGATATATACTATCTATATATAACAAACAAAGTAGGTTAATATCATTAAAAGCATACCTAAACACAGGTACTTTAATGAATCTAAGACTTAATGATGTTATTGTTATTAATAGTAGAAGATACAGAATAAATGAGATAAGAAATATAAACCTATCTACAGGATTGGCAGATTTAGAGTTAATGAATGATATTGCTTATAGTTTAAGTGATTTAGGTTCTTTGATTATAGCTATAATAGCTGATAGTGGTACAGAAACAACTTATAGTATATTTGATAATAACTATGCTATAACACAGAATATATATGATATTTATATAGATGACGTTAGGGTATTATCAAACCAATCATTAACAGATTCATTTACTTTAGATAAAACAACATATCCAACTTTAGATTCAAGTTCTATTTTAATAAAATCAATACTTGAGAATGGAGAGGAAATGAAGAGTAATGTTTTAGAGCCTTTAATACAAGGTATAACTACAGAACTTGGAGAGCCAATAATAACTGAAGATGGTGTTGATAATTTAGTTATAGAAAATGAATTAAATGGATATTTCTCTCCACCTAATCAACAATACTCTTATGAGTTTCAAGTAGGTTCTTCTATATATAATGGATTAGATTCTGCAACACCACAGAAGAAAGATTTAGGTGATGGAACTGATTGGTTAACGATATTAACAACAAGTATAAACTCTTCACCAACAGTTGTGATGTTTAGCATACAAGAGAATACAACAGGAGCATCAAGAACGGTTGGATTAAGAGCTATAGATGGTCAGGATAATCCTACATTTGTAATAACGCAAAACGAATATCAAAATCTTGGCAAATTAGATTTCTCTAGCCCAGATAATAGTGCATTAATGAATATAATATTAACAGGAAAAATATAAAAAAATGAGTATAGTAGTAAAAGATGGTAATAGCGTAGATAGATATTATGAAACATCTGGAGGTGGAACATCAACAAATCCATTCAAATCAGTAACAGAAGGTTCATTTTCTGACAGCCCTAATTTAGATGCGTTTAGCAGACTAAGAGTATCAAACCCAACATCTGTTTTTGATGCACAATTAACTTATGATTTACAGCCTACATTGTTTGAACAAATAACAGATGGCATACCAGCAACGATTACACATAATAGCACAGATAGATGTGCATTATTATCATTTTCTGGAGCTGGTGACCATAATTGTATAATGCAAACTTTTGAGCATTTTAGATACCAACCTTTAAAATCACAATTAGTAGCAATTACTTTTAATTTTATTGAATCATACACTAATGTTGTAAAGTTTGCAGGATATTCTGATGGCTCAAATGGTTTTGAGTTTCGGAATGATGGCACAAATAACAGTTTTAATATATTATCAGATAGTGGAGCAGGGGATAAAAGTATAACTCAAGATAATTGGAATTTAGACAAATTAGATGGAACTGGTAAAAGTGGTATAACATTAGACATAACTAAAACACAAATTTTAATATTAGACTTTCAAGCATTGTATGTTGGTCGTGTTAGAATGGGTTTTGATATTGATGGCTCTATTGTTTATGCTCACGAGTTTTTAAATGCAAATATTGAATCATCACCATATATACAAACTGCAAATTTGCCAATTAGAGTAGGTATGACTTCTAGTGGTCTTGATGGAACATCAAATACTACAATGAAATATATTTGTAGTGCAGTTGCAAGTGAGGGAGGTCAAGAATTAACAGCAAGTTATGACTTTGTAACTTTCAATAATGTAACAGCAGGAAGTGGTACAGATACACATTTATTAAGTTTAAGACCAAGAGCAACATTTAACAGTATAACAAACAGGGCGAAAATTGGATTTATAGAAGTCGAGTTTTTAGTAACTGGTACTAATCCAGTCCAATGGAAATTGGTTTTAGGTCAGACATTAACAACACCTAGTTATGCAGATATTAATACTACATATTCAACAATAGAACGTGATATTGCTGGTACTTTAAGTGGCACACCATCTATTGTAATTAATAGTGGATATATAGCAGCAAGTAACCAAGTTAAAGGTGCTGTTAGCAGTAAAGTTGCATCACGTTATCCAATTACATTAGATGCAAGTGGAACAGCAAGACCATTAGGTACATTAACATTGTTAGTTCAAGGTATAGGTGGCACAAGTGATGTTAGAGGAGCAATAAAATGGAGAGAGGTAAGATGATAAACCTAAAACTAATAATAGATATTTTAGCTTCTAACGATTGGTATGTTCAAGACGAGGATATAAAGAGAGCTAAAGGGAAGTATAAAGCAGGTAATAATTGGAAAGAAATATTGAATAACACAAAAAGAGCGTAATGGCAGCAGAAGATAAAACCATACTGATTAAGATTGAGGTTCAAGAAGCTCAGGCTAAGGTAAATATAAAGAAGCTAGAAGCTAGTCTTGAGTCTTTAGATGGTAGAACTAAAGAATACACACTTGCCGTAAAAAAATTAGGCCAAGAAACTCAGAGGTTAAAGCAAA
>Ga0102810_1001001_pt1 | contig 10532 bp, 7 predicted proteins | sample ColrivemetaGS573_FD_84506 | JGI IMG/M metagenome (GOLD analysis project Ga0102810, IMG submission 84506) | Estuarine microbial communities from the Columbia River estuary - Ebb tide ETM metaG S.573 | ecosystem: Environmental > Aquatic > Marine > Intertidal zone > Estuary | place: USA: Columbia...
ATCCCAAGATCATCCCAAAAAGAACACATGATTGAAAATCTAAATATTTTCGATTTTGAGCTTGTAGAGTCTGACATGGAGACTATAGCAACATTGGATCTTAATACTACTCAATTTCCTGAGTGGGGATGAGATAGAAAAAAATAACTGCCTGTCTTTCAATATTTTCTCGTTTCAATAGAGTTAAGTACTAATCCTGAGAATATTTGAAAAATTAGTGTTACACGCAACTAAAAATATAGTATTTGGTAAATAAGACGAAAAAAGGTCCTTTTAAAACTTTCAATCTATTTTAAGATCAGGCCAATACTTTAAAAATAATCAGCGCATATATTGCAAATCGTACATATCGGAAAAGTGACCACAATAAATATTGATTGAAGTTGTACTTAATCAACCCTGATGCCAGACTTACTATTGAATGTGGAATTGGGGATATTGCACCCAATAGAACGAAAAGACCTCCCCATTTTCTCAAGTTTACAATATGCTTTGCAATTTTATTCTCAATATGGTTTTTAATGGCAGGGATTAAAAACAGACGATTCCCAATAAAATATGAAATAATTCCACCAATGTATGATATAGTTGCTAATACAAACAAAAATAACCATGGTGAAGCTGATTTTGAGGCCCATGCAATAAAAACTTCAGGTGGAATTATACCTAAAATAGTTTCAGAAATTAAAAAAAATGAAAATACAATTGGCGCTGAATATGTAGCTACTAGACTATTTAGCAGCGAATTAATATCAAGAACGTAAAGCTCCAGCCCCACCAATAATATAACAAAAACAACTATGACAGTACCCCCTTTAAAAGCTGTATCTTTTAAGAATGAATAAAACTTAGTTATTTTATAATAACGATTGAGTAATACTAATCGTTTGGTTAAATTATAATTAGATATCATATCCTTTTTACTTTGCAAGCTTTCATAAATTATTCTGAATATCCATGTTTACTTCAATTAAACCGGATGTGCCATTATCCATAATATATTTGATAATAGTATTGATATAATGAGATAAAATAATTATCAATTTATTTTGAAGGAAAGAATTATTATTACTCCAATTAAATTTGATTTCATAGATTTTAAATTGGTGGCGAAGATAGTATAATTTTGTACTTTTAAATTTCTTTGGAGTTTAATTTATGGCATGATTTTTTAAATAAAGAATATTAAGCACAGAGTGGTAATGTAAAATTGTAAAGCGTTGATAGTCAAGTTTTCAACTCTGCCGTCAAGGTCTGATTTAGTTTGATAGTGAAGCAGTTCTGAATTTCCCAACGATTTAAACCGCCACCCTTTGTGTTTCATTCTAAATAAACGATAAAAAGTAAAGATTAATTGCATTAACAAAACAAATGAAATGAACACATTTTTTCAACAAATAATTATTGCAACAGTAAAGCGCCAACTTAAAAAAAAGAATAAACAGATTGATGATAGGAAACTTTCAAGTGAAGTTCAAATTTTTAAAGTCAATATCACTCATATTATCAGAGATACTGTTTTTATTTTAATTGGAATTACTTCTGCTGGCTTTGGACTCAAAGGATTTTTATTGCCTAATTCATTTATTGATGGTGGCGCTATGGGTATTTCTCTATTAATCTCTGAAACCACCAATGTGTCGCTATCCATACTTATTGTAGTCGTCAATTTACCATTTATAATTCTTGGGTTTTCACAGATTGGAAAACAATTTGGCTTTAAAAGTATTTTAGCTATTATCGGACTTGCCCTAATTGTTCATTTCATACCCTATCCTTTCATAACATCTGACAAATTACTTATTGCAGTTTTTGGTGGATTTTTCTTAGGAGTAGGTATAGGAATGGCAATTCGTGGAGGTGCTGTTATAGATGGGACTGAAGTATTGGCAATTTATTTGAGTAAGAAAACAGGACTGACGATAGGAGATGTGATATTACTTTTTAATATAATAATATTCTCATTTGGCGCTTATATTCTATCTATCGAAGTTGCTTTATATGCAATACTAACCTATTTAGCCGCGGCCAAAACTGTAGATTTTATAATTGAAGGTGTTGAAGAGTATACTGGTATAACCATCATATCAGATGAAAATGAAAAAATAAGATTGATGATTACTGAAAAGCTGGGTCGAGGAGTTACAATTTATGCTGGTAAAGGTGGATTTGGAAAAAAAGGAAACGATTTAAAACAAATTGACATTCTTTATACTGTTATAACTAGACTTGAAATTGCACGGTTGCGAACAGAAATTGATAAAATTGACTCAAATTCATTTATCATAATGAATAGTATAAAAGATACGAAAGGAGGAATGATAAAAAAACGATCATTAGCAAAATAAATCAATAATAGGTTACAGTACTACGCGCTATTGACGTGTCAGGTCGCCCCATTCCATGCCAAAATCATAGCGTAACCGTTACTTGCAAGCCTAAAAAACGAAAATGGACATAGTGAGTGCCAGCAAATCGAATGACAAGCCAACGCTTATTTTTAGCACATTTCCTGCCCAACCAATAGGCGACTGATTCGCAATCAAAAGACTAATTTTTTTCCCCATAACACAAGAGACATTTACTATATTTGCACCCATGAAAACACTTTGTTTTATACTATCATTATATGTTTTGCTCCTTGGGACAGTACCCTGCTGTTCAGAAGACAACTGCGATGACGAAAAAAAAACAGAGAACCCAGACAATCATTCACAAGACCATAAAGACAGCGACCGCAATACTTGTTCTCCGTTTTTTACTTGCGGAACTTGTTCAGGTTTCATTTTTATAAGGACGGGGCTTGACTTCAAGAAAGTTCCTTTCATTAAAAACCAATTGATTACAGTTTACAAATCTCAATTTACAGATGGCTATTTTGCTAAAATCTGGCAACCTCCCAAAATAAGTTAAACAAATTATAAGCGATTTTATCACTTACCGTTAGCTGTACAAAGCACGGTACATTCTATTATTTATATCATTAATCTAAATCATTAGACAATTGAAAAATTTCATCTTGCCTTTGTTGGCAATCATATATACATCGTTGGCTTTCGGGCAAAACACGTTTAAGGCCATTATTAAAGACAGCGAAAGCAAAGAAACGCTTATCGGTGCAACAGCAATTTTAAAAGGCACAACCAATGGTGGAAGTGCAGATCAAAACGGTTTTATAGAGATCAAAAACATTCCTGACGGAAAACAAATCATCATCTTTAATTACATCGGCTATCAGGAGAAAACCTACACATTTAATTTCCCTTTGAGACAGACCGAACATTTAGAAATTCTGCTTTCTGCTAACGAAGGTGAAGAACTGGAAGAAGTGGTAATTTCTTCCACTCGTTCCAGCAGAACCATTAACAACATTCCGACAAGAATAGAAGCTATTTCGGGAGAAGAATTGGAAGAAAAAGGAAATATGAAACCTGGTGATATTCGTATGATGTTGAACGAAAGTACAGGTATACAAACGCAACAAACATCAGCTACATCCTACAATTCAAGCATCCGTATTCAAGGGCTTGACGGAAAATACACACAGATTTTACGAGATGGGTTCCCTTTATATTCAGGCTTTTCGGGCGGATTAAGTTTATTACAAATTGCCCCTCTTGACTTAAAACAAGTAGAAGTTATTAAAGGTGCTTCATCTACTCTTTACGGAGGTGGTGCTATTGCGGGATTAGTAAATCTTGTTTCAAAAACACCAGCAGAAAAAAAAGAATTAAGTTTGATGTTAAACGGCACATCTGCCTTAGGTTTAGACGCAAGCGGATTTTATTCGCAGAAATTCAATAAAGTAGGCACAACAATTTTTGCTTCCTATAATTTAGGAACGCCTTATGACCCTGCAAAAATTGGCTTTACGGCAATTCCGAAATACACAAGATACACTGTTAATCCGAAATTATTTTATTACTTTAACGATAAAACCACTCTAAATATCGGCATTAACAATACCGTTGAAGACCGCATCGGTGGAGATATAAAGTTTATTGAAAATAATGGTGACAGCACTAATTCTTATTTTGAAAAGAATAAAACAAATCGTCTCAGCACGCAATTAGGGCTTGACCACAATTTAAACTACAAATCAAAATTGTCATTCAAAAATAGTGTGAGTTATTATGACCGAACAATTGAAATACCATCTTACAAATTTTCAGGAATTCAATTATCTTCATTCAGTGAAGCAACCTTCAATCACAAAGGAGAGGAATCAGAATGGGTAACTGGTTTAAATCTTTGGTCAAATAAATTCAATCAAAATAAATTTGACACATCAAAAGTAGTAGACTATAATCACACAACCTTTGGTGCGTTTGTTCAAAACACTTGGAACGCAACTGAAAAATTCATACTTGAAACCGGTTTGCGTGGCGATTATCAAAACGAATTTGGTTTTTTTCTATTACCCAGAATTTCTACACTTTTTAAAATTGATCCAAAACTATCTATGCGACTTGGGGGTGGTTTAGGTTACAAGACCCCGACCGTTTTTACAGAAGATGCAGAACGAATACAGTTTAGAAATGTATTGCCAATTGATGTATCAAAAACAAAAGCCGAGCAATCTATTGGTGGAAATTTTGACATCAATTATAAAACTCCGATTTCGGATAAAATGTTTTTCAGTATAAATACTTTGCTATTTTATACACAAGTAAAAAATCCGTTAGTTCTTGTTCCGACAACAACTGGCTTTTATGAATTTCAACAACCCAAAGGTTTTATAGACACCAAAGGACTTGAAACCAATATAAAACTAACTGCTGGAGATTTCAAACTTTTCATCGGCTACACATTAGCAGATGTCAAGCAACATTACAACGGAAATAAAACCGCATTTCCTTTGGTTGCCAAACATCGTCTGAATAATGTGTTGATGTATGAAAGAGAAGAGAAATTAAAAATCGGTTTAGAAGCATATTATTTCAGTCCTCAAGAATTAAATGATGGTGCAACAGGTAGACAATATTGGCTATTTGGACTTATGGTTGAAAAATTATGGGAGAAATTCTCGATTTTTATTAATTTCGAAAATTTCGGTAATACAAGGCAAACAAAGTTTGATGCTATTTATACAGGCTCAATTACTAACCCAACATTTAGAGACATTTATGCACCAGTTGACGGATTTGTTATAAACGGCGGGCTGAAAATAAGATTCTAAATTTTGCAAACTTAGGACGTATATAAAAAATAACTTGAAATTGTTTCCCAAAAAGTTTAAGCTATATTTGGAAGGGAATTTTTGAACTTAAAAGTTAGCTTCAATTATAAAAATTCAATATGATAATTATTAAAAATATAATGACAAATAGACTGCGAATAGTGTTATGCACAGGTTTTTTTGTTTTAATTCAATTGTTGTGTAATGCCCAGGCCAATAAAGATCCGCAATTCTTAAAAAAAACGGGGATTATAGATAGTCTTTATTCAGAAACTCTTAAAGAATACAGAGAAATTTATATTCAATTACCTACTAATTACAACCCAAAAAAAAATAAGAAATACCCGGTTGTTTTTGTTTTAGATGGAGAAGTATTTCTACCCACGGTTAGCGATGTGCACAATTACTATAGTGGTGGATTTATGCCTGAAATGGTACTTGTAGGAATTTCTAATAATAAAAACAGGATAAGAGATTTAACCACTTCAAACTTAAAAACAAAATATGGAATGCCGTTTAATGAAAAAAATGGTGAGGCTTATAATTTCATCAAATTCATTGAGAAAGAACTTATTCCTTTTATAGAAAACAAATATCCAGTTACTAATTTTAGAACATTAATTGGCCATTCTTACGGAGGTTTATTTACCATTTACACACTAATTAATCACGCAAATTTATTTGCCAACTACTTAGCCATCGACCCCAGTCTTGATTGGGACGACCAAAAGTTACTAATTGAAGCTCAAGAAATCCTCTCAAGCCAAAACTATATAGGAAAGTCCTTGTTTTTGTCTTTAAGTGGGCAATTGCACATGCAGGACTACAATGTAACCATAGACAATGTAATGCAAGACACTACAGAATTCACTTTGTTTGCCCGTTCGAATATTGCCTTTTCAAACATGCTAAAGCAAAACGCTAAAAATGGATTGGCTTATGACTGGAAATTTTACCCCAAAGACCTGCATGGCACTATTCCATTTCCTTCTATAATGGATGGTTTGATATCCCTTTTTGAATGGTTTCAAATGGAGAATACTGACAAAATAAATTCATTTGACACTCCCAAAGAAGAGATTTTCAAAATAATAAAATTTAGGGAAAAGAAGCTTCAAAAACATTTTGGCTACCATGTACCTCCTTACAATGAGGAACTTATGAATATGTCAGGCTATATGAACATGGATATGCAACAATTTGAAAAAGCAAAAATGTATTTTGAGCTTAATATTGCGTATTTTTCCCAAAGTGCAGACACCTATGATTCTATGTCAGAATATTACGAAAGAATTAGTGATTATGATAATGCTTTAAAATTTGCAAGCAAAGCTTATGAGCTAAGTAATGATGACTACCATAAACAAAGAATGGAAACATTAAAGAAAAAGTAGCAAAGACGAACAATTGCATACGTAAATGCTTATTCTGTTTGTACTCGTAAAACCTTAATTTTTTTTCTTTGGTTGATTTCTTTTGCTATTTTTGTACTAGCCAAACGCAACACACATGAGAAGTGCACTGGCGAAGCAAACCATACTCGAATACGTTAAGTACAATCAAAAAAAATAACTAACCTTTGATTGTAAAACCTAATTAAATGAAGTGCTAATAAAGGAATGTAACTTTTCAAGCTATATTAAAAATAATAAGGAAATGAATTTAGAGCAAATAATAGAACAGATAAAAGATATTTCTACTTTTTACGGTCCAAAATTGATTGGTGCAATAATTATATGGATTATTGGAACTTGGGTAATTAAAAGGCTGTCCAATGGATTTGGGAATTTAATGGACAAAAAAGAAATTGACCCTTCCCTTAAACCTTTTCTTAAAGGTTTATTTAGTGTACTCCTGAAAGTGTTACTTTTTATTAGCATTCTTAGTACTTTGGGTATAGAAATGACTTCATTCATTGCCATATTAGGTGCAGCGGGTTTGGCTATAGGTATGGCACTATCTGGTACATTACAGAATTTTGCAGGAAGTGTGATAATACTTATTTTCAAACCTTATAAAATAGGAGATTTTATAGAAGCCCAAAGTTATAAAGGAACGGTAAGTGAAATCCACATCTTTAATACCATTTTAAAAACACCTGATAACAAGACAGTCATAATTCCAAACGGTAAGTTATCGAATTCACCATTGATAAATTTTTCAACGGAACCACTTAGAAGAGTAGATTGGGTTTTTGGAATCGCTTATGGTGATAATGTAGACAAAGCAAAAGAAGTAATAACTCGATTGGCTGCTGAAGACTCAAGAATTTTAAATGACCCTCCACTATTTATTGCTGTATCTGAATTAGGTAATAGCTCCGTGAATATTACAGTGAGGGCTTGGGTAAGCGCACCTGACTATTGGAATGTCTTCTTTCAATTAAATGAGCAGTCATATAAAACATTTGAGAAGGAAGGTTTAAATATTCCTTTCCCACAAATGGATGTTCACTTACATAAAAAAAATTAAATACTGGTCTTATAAACCAGTATTAATATCATTTTATAACAGCTTGTAATTAACGCTCTAAGAACTTACAGTTTATAACAAGATTTGTAAAATAAAGAAAATGATTTTAAAAATTCTAAACACAATATTGTGAATGAGCAATAACTGGTTTAGGAGTAGCCATAGTTGTTGTACTCAGTGCTCCAACCAATAAAAAAGCAGAAATTCAAAAAGGAAAATCATCGTAATTTTTTAACATTAGATTTTTTATAATCTGATAAACGTTACCCTTAATAATGTATCTTTATTAAAAATTAAAAGACATGATGAACATACTTGACGGAGTTAAATCGGTTGAGATCAAGATTTCTAAAGAAGTGATTTCGCTCAGCGAAACGGTTAAAGACGAAAGCCTTTCATTAGTTGATCGGCTAGAGGCTTTTGAAGATATTATGAGTATTGAAGTGGGTGATACATCTCTCAACCGGGCACGCAACCTCGAAAGAGAAATGAATATTCGTCAGTTGTATATTAAATACGAAGGAGAAAACCCCTCTGGTACTCAAAAAGACCGCATAGCTTTTGCTCAGGTACATGACGCATTCCGAAGAGGTTATAAAACTATCTCATTGGCTACCTGTGGAAATTATGGAGTAGCTGTTGCCTATGCTGCTTATTTAGTGGGTTTGAAATGTAAAATTTTCATCCCAGAATCCTATCACACCGAACGTATAAAGGAAATGCAAAGTTTTGATGCAGAGATTATCAGGCTGCCCGGTTCTTATGAGGATGCCGTTATGAAATCAAGCCTACTTGCTTCTAAAAACGACTGGTATGACGCCAATCCAGGTGGGGCAAACACCCCGCTTCAAATTTCAGCATATTCCGAAATTGCGAACGAAATCTATGATTTTTTGCGTGATGCCCCAATGTACTTAGCGGTACCCGTATCAAATGGGACCTTATTAGCAGGCATCTATCGTGGATTCGTACGCCTTTATAAACGCGGAAAAACTTCTCGTATTCCAAAATTTGTCGCAGGATCTGCTGCTTACAAAAACCCAATTGTAACTTCGATAAATGCCGGGCTGGATTTTTGTAAAGATATTGACCCAAAATTGGTTAAAGAAACGGTTATCAATGAACCCCTCATCAACTGGCACAGCTTTGATGGTAACGAAGCAGTTTATGCCATCAAACAATCTAATGGTGAGGCACATCATATCAGTGATAAAAAAATGAAGGAAATGAGTAACTTCCTCCTTAAAAAAGAAGGGTATCGAATTCTCCCGGCCTCGACCTCGGGTTTGATCGCCTTGCTTAAAATGCACGAAAAAAAAGAATTAATCAATGATAGGTATGTCGCAATACTTACAGGAAAATACTAGCAAATGAAAAAAACTATAGATGGCAAAGCCCTCATTTATGCCGATGGCGCTTACAATACACCCAATGGAAAAACAGCCCATGGTCTTGTCAGGTTCACTGAAAGATATGAAGTTGTTGGAGTAATTGACAGCAGGTATGCTGGTCTAGATGCCGGAATGGTACTGGACAAAAAAACCTTTAACATTCCCATCTTTAAAGACTTTAATGAGGCAATGAATACGCTTGCCCAAGAAAACAAACCCAAAACTCTGGTGATTGGTCTTGCACCGGATGGAGGTCGTTTGCCAATTGAAGCTAAAACATGCATTAAAAATGCACTACAGCAAGGCTTGAATGTTGACAGTGGCCTTCATGATTTTCTATATAAGGATAAGGAACTAATGGCTATTGCCGAAAAAAACAATTGCAGGGTACGGGACATACGCCGAACTCCAGATCGTGATCAATTGCACTTTTTCACCGGAAAAATAGAAGAAGTAAATTGCCTTAAGATCGCCTTGCTAGGAACAGATTCTGCTATTGGTAAAAGGACTACGGCTTGGATCATTGTACATGGCTCAAGAAAAGAAGGTTTAAAAGCTGAAATGGTTGGGACTGGGCAAACTGCCTGGATGCAGGGTGCAAAGTATTCCATGATCATGGACAGCTGCATAAATGATTTTGTATCGGGAGAGATTGAACATGCCGTTTATGAAGCATGGAAAAATGAATCACCCGACCTCATCGTTATCGAAGGACAAGGTAGTTTAATGAACCCCGCGTATCCCGGTGGATTCGAGATACTGGCTGCCGGACGACCCGATTATGTAGTGCTACAACATGCACCGAAGCGCCTTGAATATGATGGTTTCCCTGGTTATGTGCTCCATTCTTTGAAAGAGCAAATAAACGCCATCGAAACAATTTCTGGCAAGAAAGTCATCGCTATTACAGTGAATCATGAGGAAATGACCAAAGAGGAGATTTTACCCGCCTGTGCTAAAATTACCGAAGAAACCGGACTTCCGGCATTTGATGTGCTTGAATTTGGAAGCGAAGGACTGGTTGCACTTTTAAAATCATATATAAAATAATTTATATCAAAATAAAAATTAAATGAAAATTACGGCTGTTGAATATTTTAGACTGGATATGCCCTTGGCCATTCCCTATACTATTGCTTACGAGTCAGTAACCAAGACAACAAATATTATTTTAAAACTCAGCACAGACAAAGGTTTTACTGGCTGGGGTTGTGCTGCTCCTGATAAGGAAGTAACAGGAGAAACACCCGAAGAAGTGATTGCTAACATTGAAAAAGTGGTTAAAGAATTACTCCTTGGGCAGTCCCCTTTTCAAATTGCCAGATTTACACACCAATTAAAAAAATTACTGCCTGGGTCATCATCCACAATGGCAATGGTTGATATTGCATTATATGATCTTATAGGGCGCAAGGCAAGGCTGCCTTTGTACCAATTACTTGGAGGCTTTCGTCACCAAATTACAACAAGTATTACTATTGGCATTTTAC
>Ga0102810_1001004_pt1 | contig 10521 bp, 11 predicted proteins | sample ColrivemetaGS573_FD_84506 | JGI IMG/M metagenome (GOLD analysis project Ga0102810, IMG submission 84506) | Estuarine microbial communities from the Columbia River estuary - Ebb tide ETM metaG S.573 | ecosystem: Environmental > Aquatic > Marine > Intertidal zone > Estuary | place: USA: Columbia...
AGTATGTTTTTCATAATTCAAAAATTAAAGTTCGTATTATACAAATAATTGTTGTTTAGTTTTTACAAATTTCAAAACACGCCAAAATTGTACACAACGTGTTCGTGTATGGTTTCGTTGCGTGAAGCACTAAGTTAGTAAATAAACAGAAACCCATTGTTCAGCAGCAAGGAAATTCCGAAAGGAATTTCAGACGCAATGAACTATACACGTTGTTAGCTACAGTTGTTCTTCACCTTCTCCAGTGCTTTGGAAAATGTGTTTGTCATGGATTCTAGATGTTTATCCATGATATCTATTTCAATGATAAGTGTATTCATTTTTTTTCCTTCTATAATCTTATAAACTTCGGTTGCACCCGACCATTTTTTTGTTTCATCATCTAAGGGAAGTTCCTTTCCTTTTTCCACATTTCCTATATGCTTAAACCGTATAATTTCATTTGGAATATGCTTGTCTATCAGACTATAAATTCCACCTTGATCAGGTCCAAGAAAATGTACATGACTTCCTTCTTCCCAACTATCAGCTACGACATGAGATCCTTCAAAGAAAACACTAGTCCAATCGCGATAGGAGCTTTCGTCCCAGAGGGCTTTCCAAATGGTGGGTTTATCCGCTTTTATGTCAATTGAAAATTCTCGTCTATTCATGTTTTTTTGCAATTGTTGCTAACTGGTTATATCATAACAAATATAACACTTTTTGGTTCTCACATTCCGGATATCCCAACTTTTCCCTTTTGTTTTTGGGTGTCCATAATTTGCTTTACTGCATGATCTAAAGGACTACTTATTGCTAACAAATCTTTTTTGGCAACGTGCGTATAAATCATGGTAGTTTCAGGTTTCGCATGCCCAAGTAAAGCTTGAATATAACGTATATCTGTGCCTTGTTCTAATAAATGCGTCGCATAACTATGCCTTAAGGTATGTGGTGTTACGCGTTTTCTAATTTGCGCTAAACGGCAGGATTTTTTTAAAAAGGCTCGTATGCTTTCTGCACTATATTTCCCGTGACTTTGTCCTTCAGCAAAATAATGTTTTGGGTTATATGTGCCCAAATAATTATGCAATAGGGGTAAAAAACTATCTGCGATAATAACATATCTGTCCTTTCTACCTTTTGCATTCTTGATTGTAATTTGTCTTCTATTAACGTCGATATGACTTAATTCTAAATCAATTAATTCGCTAATGCGCAATCCGCAAGAATATATTAGGGCTATTATGGCGCGGTGTTTTAAGTTCTTCGTAACTCGTATTATGGCGATGACTTCTTCTATGGCTAAAACGGTGGGTAAGGTTTTATCTCTTTTAGGACGAACAAGGTGCAATGCCTCCATCGTAATACGCGGATAATAGCGAATAAAAATCTTTAAAGCACTTATAAATTGCCGTTGTTTACTAATAGAGTATTGTCGTCTTATGTACACATCTTCAATATAGAGTTCGACATGTCTATTATTTAAACTTGCAATGGTTTCATTATGAAAATAGGCGATAAAATCGGCAGTTAAAAAACTATAGCTGTTAATTGTACTCGCACTATAACGCTTGCCGCGTAAATACTTATAGAATCCATTTAAGATGTCTTTTTGTTCTTGAGTGAGTAACGAAATATCATGCGCCATGTAAATAGGCGGTCTTTTTTGAAGTCTGGAATCATCGATATGATAGTGATGCAAGACCTTTTTTATCGTTTGTAAGCCTTCCGATGTTCTTGGGATATACCAACTCTGCAAACGCTGACTCCATTTTCTATTCGGAATAGTTCGAACTAAATCAATAATTTTAGCATCATATTTAAAACCTATGAGAATTTGTTCGGCTTTATTATGAAATTTGGGTTTTAGGGTAATTATAGGTTTTTGCATCTGTTTTTATAAAGAAATCAATCTTTAAATATAGAAAAAATACTATACAATATCAATAAAATATTAATCTTCAACCTATCAGAAGTGAGGCTAATTTTTATAGTTTTTTAGTTTTTATCACAATATAAAGCAGTATAATACTGTTGTTAATAATATTAATTGTTAGGACAATGCTTAAGAGAATTCTGATAAGGATTTTTTTTATTCGTATATTTGAACAACCCAAATACTTAAATTATGCTAGAAGATTTCTGGTTTAATGTACACTATGGTATAAACCATGTACTCGATTTAAATGGTTACGACCATCTCCTGTTTTTAATTGTATTGACGCTACCATACCTTTTTAAGGATTGGAAACGTGTTTTAATACTTGTTTCCGTGTTTACCTTAGGGCATACCTTATCTTTAGTTCTTGCGGCATATAATGTGGTTTCGGTTAATGGTAAACTTGTTGAATTTTTAATTCCGCTCACCATTTTAATCGTAGCTGTTTTTAATGTATTTACCACTGGTAAAAAGGCCAAGAGCGAAAAAGTGGGTGTCTTATTTTTCTCCACCTTGTTTTTTGGAATTGTGCATGGCTTAGGGTTTGCTAGAGAATTTAAGATGATGGTGGGCCATTCTGAAAATAAATTAATAACGCTTTTAGAGTTTGCTATAGGTATTGAATTTGCTCAAATAATTATTGTATTTATAGTTCTGTTTGTTGGTTTTTTAATGCAAACTGTATTTCGTTTTTCAAAACGGGATTGGATTATGGTTGTTTCTGCTATTGTTATTGGCCTTGTGATACCCATGCTTTTAAATAGTGATCTCCTGACTTAAAGGGGTTGAAAAAATTGATAAAACTTTAACTATCAAGTGTTGTAATTAAAATACGAACCAAGTATATTCGTAACATGCCAATGCGTGAAGGATTGCAGTGGCATCCTTTTTTTTATAAAAAAAGATATAGCGAAAAGCCTGGTGCTCTCAAAATTTAGTAAAAGAGCACACGCCAAAAAAATAATATATGTCAGAACAGAAAAAGCTTAAGTATGATAAAGCATATTTAAGAATTGCAAATGAATGGGGAAAACTGTCCTATTGCGAACGCAAGCAGGTTGGCGCCTTAATTGTAAAAGGAAGAATGATAATTTCTGATGGCTTTAATGGTACACCAACGGGATTTGAAAACTTTTGTGAAGATGACGCCGGGTATACCAAATGGTATGTGTTACATGCAGAAGCGAATGCGATTTTAAAAGTAGCAGCCTCAACGCAATCGTGTCAGGGCGCTACTTTATATATCACCTTATCACCTTGTAAAGAATGTAGTAAACTAATTCATCAGTCTGGTATAGTTCGTGTTGTATATAATAAAACGTATAAAGACGATTCAGGTTTGCGTTTTTTAGAAAAAGCAGGGATTGAATTAAAATTAATTGAAGATTTAAAAGAAGAATGAATACACCCAAAAAATACTTACCGCTTATTTTAGGTATGGCCATTGCCGCTGGTATTTTTATTGGCGGAAAATTAAACTTTACCGATGCTCCAGATAGATTATTTACATCGAATAGTAAAAAAGACAAACTAAATAGACTCATTGATTATATCGATTATGAATATGTTGATGATGTTAATACTGATAGTATCGTTGATGTAACTGTAAATGGTATTTTAGAGAACCTCGATCCGCATTCTGTATATATACCAGAAGAAGATATGCAGCGGGTGAGCGAGAATATGAAAGGTGATTTTGTTGGGATTGGTATTAGCTTTTATCCGTATAAAGACTCTATTGCTGTGATACGAGCGGTGACAGGGGGTCCAAGTGAAAAAAGTGGTATTCAAGGTGGCGACCGCATTCTGTATGCTAATGGAGAATCACTTTTCGGAAAAGACTTGTCTAATGAAACCATAGTGTCGAAACTAAAAGGATCTATTGATACAGATGTCAACCTGAAAGTCTATCGTAAAGGTGAATTGGAACTTTTAGATTTTAAAGTAACTAGAGACCATGTGCCAATTAAAAGTATTGATGCCGCATATATGCTAACAGATGATTTAGGATATATTAAAATAAATCGCTTTGCAGAATCGACCTATAAAGAATTTAAACAGGAATTAAAGAGATTAAAGAAACGTGGAGCCACTCAAATGGCTTTAGACTTGCGCCAAAACCCCGGAGGCTTTTTAAATATTGCGGAGCAAATTGTTGATGAGTTTTTAGAGGATGATAAATTGATATTATTCACTAAAAACAAACGTGGCCATATAGAAAAAAGCTTTGCAACTAAGAAGGGTGCTTTTGAAAACGGAAATGTTTTTGTGCTTATTGATGAAAACTCGGCCTCAGCGAGTGAAATCGTTGCAGGAGCATTACAGGATAACGATAAAGGAACTATTGTCGGGAGACGCTCTTATGGAAAAGGACTTGTACAACGTGAAATGGAACTTGGTGATGGCAGTGCGGTACGCTTAACGGTATCACGTTACTACACGCCAACAGGACGATCAATTCAACGGTCTTACAAAAATGGAAATAGTGATTATTATGATGAGTATTTTTCACGGTTAGATAGCGGTGAACTGCTAGATCCAGAAAAAATACAAGTGGCAGATTCTTTAAAGTTTATAACACCAAAGGGTAAAGTTGTTTACGGTGGAGGGGGTATTATTCCCGATGTATTCGTGCCTTTAGATTTGAGTATGCAGAATGAAACATTTATATTTTTAAATCAAACTGGATTTATAAATTATTTCGTTTTTGAAGAATTAGATAAGCAGAGAGAGGCTTATGATAATTTGACGCAAGAAGATTTTATTAAGGATTTTATTATTACGGATGATGTGGTTCAAGATTTTCAAGACTATTTGAGAGAACGCCTTAGCCGAAAAATAACCTTTTTAACTTTTAAGACGGAAATTAAATTATACATCAAAGCGGCTTTAGGCGAACAGCTATTTGGCAATGGGACCTACGAAAAGGTCATTAATCATCAAGATATTATGATTGAAGAAGTCATTAAGTTGAGCGCCGCCAACTAATTTCAGACTTTGTCATGAACCTTCGTGTGAATGCCATTATTCCAAAGTGTTAAAATATCTGTAGCGACATGAGCACCACTCCCAGAAGCTATGGCGAATTGACTTCGCCAGCCTGCTAATGTTCCAGCAACATATAAATTTTCTTCTATTTTATGATCTACATTTTTTAAACAGATTCTATCTTTTTCTGGTTTCGCTTTAGGATGCGCTTCTATATAATCTTCTAAGCCCTTTATGCGCATTGAATTCGTGTAGCCAACTGCTACAACCACACATTTTGCATTATAATTAGATTTATTAGTACTCACAGTATATCCAAAATCACTTTTTATTAGTGCACATACTTTTTCATTGTCTATCTGCTCAATATGTGGGTATTGCGAGGTGAGTTGTTGTTTGCCGCTTTCTAAAATATCTGCGCCTGTGGTTCCAGGTTTAAAACCTAAAACATTATTGAACAATGCCGATTGTAAGTGTGATGTTTTTTGATGCATTACTATACCAATCCGCTTGTCTTTAGCAAAGTCTTTAGTATATGCAGAGCCCAAAACTAATGCACAAGACATGCCAGCAGCACCACCACCAATGATTAAAACATCAAACATTATTTATTTGCGTTTATTTGTTTTTCTACACGTTTTGAAAGTCTTAAAATTTGCAATAAGATAATAGCACATAATGAGGCAAAAATTGTGATAAGTACAACAACACTATCACCTTCGAAAGGGGCATTCCAATCTATTTGAGTGATATTAAAAAGGATTAACCCTAAGGCAATTATTGTAAAAACGATTGTAAATATTTTCATAGTATTATGTGAATAAGGCTTTAATATTATGTGCAAATAATTTAACAGCTATGGCTAATAAAATCACACCAAATACTTTTCTAATAATGTTAATTCCGTTTTGACCAATAAACTTCTCAATTTTAGAAGAAGTCTTCAGCACAATATAAATAATTAAAACATTAAATAAAACGGCAATTATGATATTTTCAATTCTAAATTCTGCACGTAAAGATAAAAGTGTGGTTAAGCTCCCTGGACCAGCGATTAATGGAAAAGCTAATGGAAACACCGATGCCGTTATTGGCGTGTGATCTTCATCTTTATAAAGGGTGATGCCTAAAATCATTTCTAAGGCAATAAAAAAGATAATGAATGCGCCGGCTACCGCAAAACTATTTACATCTATACCAATTAAAGACAATAAACTTTGTCCTAAAAACAAGAAGAAAATCATAATAACTCCAGAAATTATGGAAGCTTTTCCGCTTTGAAGATGCCCTACTTTTTTGCGTAAATCGATAATAATTGGAATGTTGCCAACAATATCAATTACAGCAAATAAGACCATAAATGCGGTAAATATTTCTTTAAAATTAAGCTGCATTTTAGATGTTTTTAAAATTTGCTGCAAAGGTCGTTAATAAAAAAGAATTCATAACAGTAAATAATCGTAAATTTTAAGTCTGTTTATTGTTAGTTTATTTGTTTTCATAACGAGTATATTTGTGTCATGTTTCAATTAGGAAAAACCATAGTTTCAGAAGATATCATTAAAAAAGATTTCGTGTGTAATTTGTCGGCTTGCAAAGGGGCATGTTGTATCGATGGTGATGCTGGTGCGCCTTTAGATAAAGATGAGGTTGAAATTCTTAAAGATATATATCCTAAAGTAAAGCCGTTTTTAAGACCAGAAGGAATTGAAGTGATTGAAAAACAAGGCACTTCAATTGTGACGACTTTTGGAGATGATGAAACGCCATTAATTAATGGAGCAGACTGCGCTTATGTTATTTTTGATGATAACAAAACAGCACTTTGCGCTATAGAAGAAGCCTATAATCAAGGTGAAATAGATTGGAAAAAGCCGGTGTCTTGCCATTTATATCCAATTCGCGTGAAGGACTATTCTGAATTCTCTGCCGTTAATTATGATCAATGGGAAATTTGTGATGATGCCTGTGCCCTAGGTAAAGAACTTCAGGTGCCTGTTTATAAATTTGTAAAGCAAGCGCTCATTAGAAAGTTTGGAGAAGATTGGTATAGTGAACTTGAAAAAGTAGCAGATACCATGAAAAAATAATTACGCGGTTTTAAGTTTTGCTTCTTCAATAGGGATATTAATTATAACTTTTGTCCCTGATGCCTTATTATCTTCGTCATATAGGTCAATTATTTCCAAATTATATTCATGATTAAAGTTTTTCGAGAAGTTTTCTAAACGTTCTTTTGTTATCGCTATTCCTACGGATTTTCGTTTTAGTGTTTTCTTGTCTTTTATTTCCCGTGACGCTTTTCTGCCAATACCATTATCTGTTATTAAAACAGAAATAAAATTACTTCTTGGTTTTGTGATTTCTAAAAAGACCTCTTTACTTTTTGTTTTTGACGATAAACCATGCCATAAAGAATTTTCTAAAAATGGCTGCAATATTAATGAGGGCACCTTAATTAAATCGACATTAACGCACGGATCTATTTTTACATTATATTCAATTTCGTTATTAAATCTAATATTTTCAATATTCATATAAAGCGCCATAGTTTCAAGCTCCTCAGCGAGTGATATTTCCTTTTCGGTTGAAGCAACTAAAATCTTTCTAATAAGCTTAGAAAATTTGTTTAAATAATAAACTGCATTTTCTTTTTCATTATTAATAATATACAGTTTGATTGAATTTAAGGTATTAAAAATAAAATGAGGATTCATTTGACTGCGCAACATATCTTGCTCAAGAGTAATAATTTTCTTTTCACTTTTTAATGTCTTTTGTCTGTTTAGAATAAATATGATTCCAAATAATAATAAGGTTCCGCAGACACTTAAGAGCAGTGTTTTTCTGTTTTGAGCGAGGCGTAATTTTACGATTTCATTTTCACTTGCTAAAGCAGTAATTTGATTGTTTTTCTTTTCACTTTCATACTTTATTACTAAATCATTTACATATTGCAAATTTCTTTCATTAATTAAAGTGTGATCTAAATCAACATGTGTTTTATAATACGCTTTCGATTTTTTATAATTGCCGCGCAATTCATAGAGTTGTGAAAGGTGTTCATAAGCAGAAATCTTAGGAGACACTAAATTAAAGTCGTTAGCTATTTTTAGGCCTCTTTTCAGATTGTAATCGGCACTTTCAAATTGATTCAGTTTCATTTGTAACAAGCCCAAATTAATATAAATAGGGGCAATGTGGTATTGGTCATTCAATTTTAAGGCCTTTTGTAGAACATCGTTTAAAACAGTCGTTGCTTCCTCATATTTTTCTTGCTGAATATAAATATGCCCAATGCTATTATTACAAATAACGCGTCCAATCTCTGAATCAATTTGATTGTTGTATTCTAATGACTTTTCATAGCTCGCGAGTGCATCATCTAATTGTCCTTTAGCTTCTTGCACAATCCCAATATTTTGATGATTAATAGCAAGCCCTAATTTATTACCTAAAACTTCCTCAATTCCTAATGATGTATTAAATTGATTTAATGCCAAGTCATATTGTTTTAGTGCTAAATAAATATTCCCCATACTGTTTCTAGATACGGCAATACTCGCTATTAAATCTGATGAAGGATTTTTAATGGCTTCGGCTAAATCAAGCGCTTCTTTATGATATTCGAGTGCGATACGGATTAAATCTAACCGTCTATTATCAACCCCAAGCATATTTAAACTTAATACAATTAGTTCCACATTTTCGGCGCGATTAGCTAAATCTCGAGCTTCAATATGGATGAGGATGGCTTCATTGTATTTTGAAATATTTCTGTAAACCACACCAATCATATTTAAAGCATAGCTTTCACCTTCAAGATAATTTTTAGAATGACTGCGTCTTGATAAATAGCGCATTTTTATAGTATCGTTGCTAACTGGTTTTAGCAAAAAATCGATATCATGATAGTTTTTTGGTTTTTCTTTTAACAGATTTTCAACCTGGGAAATAAAAATGGGATCTAGTGGCTCTTGGGCATTCATATTATTGTGAGACAATAACAGTAATAAGTACAACAAGGTTGTTAAGATAGGGTAGCATTTAAGCCAAATCTGGTTTTTTAACATCATTTTTAAAATCTATCTAAAAAATCTAATTTACGTTGTCTTGCAACAGGTATTTTATGATTGTGATGCATAACAACATAACCTTCCGTTTTAATAAACTCTTGTACTTTATTTAAGTTAATAATATATGAGTTATGAATTCTAAAAAACAGTTTTTCTGGTAATAAACTATGGACCTCTTTTAGTTTTTTGGTTACCACTAGTTTTTGATTGTCATTTAAAAAAAGAGTGCTGTAATTCCCATCAGATTCAATAAATATGATATCATCTATATCTAGAAAAATAAGCTTACCGTCGGTATTAATTGTGATTTTTTGCTTATTGTTTTCGGCATTGAATTTATAGAATAACTCTTCTAATTTATCGTAATTAATGTTTTTAGAAGTTAAGTTCTTTAACTTGTTAATAGTACTACTTAGGTCATCCGAATCTATAGGCTTAAGCAAGTAATCGACGGCTTCGTGTTTTATCGCTTTAATGGCATATTCATCATAAGCCGTAGTTATAACAACAGCAAAATCTTTATTAGACAGTTTCTCTAAAAACTGAAAGCCATCCATGGTTGGCATTTGAATATCTAAGAATAAGCAGTCTGTAATGTGACTTGTTTTGTTTAAGAATGAAATCGCTTTTTCTGGACTTGTAAAGGTTTTAATAATTTCAATATCTTGATTGAAATGATTGAGCTCCCAAGATAAACTTTGGATTGCTTTTTCCTCATCATCAACAATTACAGCTTTTAACATAAATTCAAAGATAATAATATAAAATGACCCATTTACTGCATTATGTGTAACTGGCTGCTTTTTTTGTATAACAAGTCAAAACGCACAGACTTAAATGACTTTTGAACAACCAACTACACAAAATTGATAACCAACTATACAATTTTTTTGAAAAAATCAAAAAATAATAATAATCTTAGATTAACTATTAATAAAAGAAGAACAGATCAATTTTTTAATATGCTATTAATCTTACTATAGGTTATTGCTACATAACTTATAGAAATTATTGATAAATTTTTCACTTATTTAAGTTAGTTATTTTAGGAAAAAAAAGCGAGTGTGAAAACATTCGCTTTTTTGCATTTTATTAAATTTGGAAACACCCTATTTTACTGAGGTCAAGAAAACGTCGTAACACTTAACATAATGAAAATCAAATAGTTATTTCAATATCATAAAAAACATTAAAAAGATAGTTAATTACAAATTTGTTAAAAACTTGTTGACAATGTTTATAAGTATACCTTTCTTTTTCAATCACATTTTTCAATATTTGTAGTTCCCAAAATCAAACAAAATTTTACGTGTAATTTTCTCAAAAAAAACAATTAAATATGTCTCAGGCTATTGAACCAATTCTTCAAGAAAACAAAGATCGCTTTGTTATTTTTCCAATACAACATCACGATATTTGGGAATGGTATAAAAAGCAAGAGGCAAGTATTTGGACTGCAGAAGAGATAGATTTACACCAAGATATTTCAGATTGGAACACCAAATTGAATGATGATGAGCGTTATTTTATAAA
>Ga0102810_1001005_pt1 | contig 10520 bp, 21 predicted proteins | sample ColrivemetaGS573_FD_84506 | JGI IMG/M metagenome (GOLD analysis project Ga0102810, IMG submission 84506) | Estuarine microbial communities from the Columbia River estuary - Ebb tide ETM metaG S.573 | ecosystem: Environmental > Aquatic > Marine > Intertidal zone > Estuary | place: USA: Columbia...
AAAATCTATTATGGCTTGACCTTTAGATTCTATTTGTAATTCTGAGTTTTCAACATCTATTATTCTAACAGTAGTTTCAACATATACATACTCACCAAAACTCTTAATTTCATCTGATGTTTTAAATAACACACCATATTTATCAGATAGTGGTTTAATAGCCTCTAAGATGTCTTCAGAACTTCTGTAGTTGTAGTTGCCAAAAGAGTTTCTCTGTCCTTTAGGAGCTTTAAGTTCTAACTGTATTGCTTGTAATTTTTGTAGTAAATCCATTTGTTTATTTTTTTGTATTTATATAATTAATAATTGTTTTGTTATCTTTAAATACTTCTCCTGCCACAACATTCTTATATTCCTTTGGGCAATCATCATCTAACATCTCGAAAATAAAAGTCGTTAGTCTGTCTTGTTCTTTTGTTAGCCTTGATACTTCGGCTTCTAATGCTTCAATTCTGAAGTCTTTGTATTGGTTTAGTGTCATATTATAATTTATTTATTTCTTCTTTAACTTCTTGCCAGTATTTCGTTTCTCTGTTGCCGTAATACCCTTTTTCAACTTTTAGTATCTCATCAACACACATTAAAGCACATTGCTTCTTTTCATAGGTTGTTAGGTTAAATCTATAAAAAAAATCAACTAACAATACTGCTTTTTCTTTTCGTGTCATAATATTTTTGATTTGTTTTTTGCTTGTAATTCTAAATAATCTCTTCTAATTAAAGATTCTCTTTTAGTTGCCATCAAGTTCTCAATTTCTAAAGCATTAACATATCTTCCTATAGTTGATACTGCTTGTAGTATATTGGAAACATCTTTTATTTCTAATTCTTTAGATCCATCGTCGTCTCTCATATCAATAGCAAACTTTGCTAGATATTCAAACCATACATTATATTCCTGTTTTTGAAGTAACGTCATAATCTTCTTTTTTTACAACTGCATAAGATTCCTCTCTTTTCATTGTTATTGGATTAACTCCTGATTCCCAGAATGGAATACCCTTGCTTAATGCTTTTTGGTGGTTTTTGTGTCTCGCCATGATTATGCTAATTCATATTTATCAACTACTTCATGCTCTATACATAAAACTGTATTGTATGATAGTAAATCCATTATATTAACTCCCTCTACTTTAATTTCTATAGCTGTTAGTTCAATAGGATCAAATGGTTCTCCAGTTCCTTTGTAGTAATGAGCAAAAACCTCTAGGTCAATCCCATCATATTTAATTGTGTACGTCTCCATTTGTTTATCTTTCATAATTTCTATTTGTTTTTGCTAAGATAGTACTCTTTTACGATTACACAAATATACTTTGTTATTTTAACAAAACTTTAACATTTGTATATTAAAGAAAGAAAAAGAGTGCTGTTATGGCAACACTCTCTCTCAAACTAAACAAAATGAAAATGACAAAACAAAATGGTTGATAATATTATCTGTGATAGAAAGCTAACTGTTTTAGGTCATCTACATCAAAGTAAATATACTTATCATTTAAAGCTATCCTAGTTACTCCCCTTGTTATTAATCCTCTTATAATTAACATTCTTTTCTTTGGATTTAAAACCCTAGTCCTTACTGCTAATCCTGCTCTATGAGAATCCATTGATGTTAGTGTTATCTCATCAGCGTGTATCTTACATACGTATGCTAATTCAATATCAAACCTTATTCTTTCTTCCTGTGCTATCTGATCTAATATAATAACAGGAATCTTCTCCATTAATCTCTTTCCACTTGATACATCACACCTACCACACTTGCACATAAACTGACTCCAAAGTAATTTTTTTAATCCTTCTGAATCATCACGCTCATCATAATTAATTGTATATTCTGGATTATGAAGTAGAGACATTATTTAAAGCTATAACTTCTTTCCATAATAAATTCATTTGAACTTTACTAATCATCTCATCTGTTAAATGTATGACTGTTTTGTTTTCCTCAACAATACTAATCAATTCCATAAATGAAATCCTTTCATGTTTACTAAAGAACTTAAACTGCTCTATAATCAATAAATTAACAGCTTCTTTCTCTTGCCATGTCAAACTATTAAATATAGCTTCATTATTATAATTCCAACCGTTTAGCTGTCTTATATTTTGTTTGCTATTTGCTATTTTAAATTCCATTTAACAAATATATTAAACAAGAACCATATAAACAAAAACACTTATTAACGAGCTGTTAATAACTATACTTGACTATGTCAATTTAAAATACTACCTTTGCTTAACTTTTGTTTCGACCTTAGAGCGAAGTCTCAAAAACGTAGCGAAAGGTCTAACTGTAAAAGGGTAGCTATATTTTATTATAGCCACCCTTTAATATCGCCTTCGGCTCTGTTGTTTATATGAATGTGTTTATATTCTATTTTCAACTATTTCTACAATAGCTTTAAAGTTTCTAAATACAAAAGCACCTGCTAGTCCTGCAGCTACATGAGACCATCCAATAAACCAAAAAGGAAAAGCTACAGCTAATAAGCCTAAGCCAAATAGATTTAATCCTGTTGTAAATGATAATAATTTTGATAATAAACCCTTTAATACTTCCATAATTATTTGTTTTTAATTTTTCTATATTTTTCTAGACCTCTACTTCCAAAATAAGCTATATAAACACCTAATAATAAAGACTTCAATAATTCTATCCACTCATTAGGAACAGTAATATCTTGGTTATAAAAATCTAAGTATATTAGCAATACAGTTGATACTGTTAAAAATATTAAACTCATTGGTCTTATATTCTTACTTAACCAACTATCAGAAGTCATGTCTGAGTTCCACCTAGACGTAACTCCTTCCATCTCCTTTATATCAAGTTGCATAACTTGTAAAGCAAAAGCTCTCTGTTCTGCAGTTAGTGTTTCATCACCAGATATAATCTTTATAGCTCCATCAATATCTCCTGTAGCAACCTTACCAATAACTCCTGCAACATCACCAAAGTTTATGGCTCTTAGAAAGTTTCCAACCTTAGTTCCTTCACCTCCGTTTTTTCTTAGCTTATCTTTACTCATTATCTAGTGCGTTTTTAAATTTCAACAATACAACACAATGATCTAACCAACCATAAGAAAGATAAAAGTTATACATCTCTTCAATCTCATAAATATCATATTCTTCACATAAGCTCTTTAGGAATACACTAAAATCAGCAACATCTTCCAATAATAATAATTCCTCTTCAGTAAAAACTATATCATCCATTATATTTATATTTAATTACTATTCTTACCGTACTTAGAGAATATCTCTATAGATTTTTTTACCTCATCTATTTCAATAAGTTTCTTTAACTTATCAATACTAGATTGTTTTACTTTGTATAAATGTATTCCTTCTTTTTTCATACTATAAATGCCAACCTCCAGAATAGTTAATAGTTCTATCAGGGTTCATATTCTCACTATCACCTGTTGTACAGTACTCAGGAAAATCATCTCCATATTCACACATATAATCTAAATATCTTTTAGCATAAAACTCAGCATTCGCTAAGCACTTCCTTGTTAAATAATCTAAGTCATCCCTTGATGCTATATCTGAGTTTTCTGATACGTGCTTAAATAAACCACCATTATCAACCTTAAACCCACTAAAAGGAATATACACAGCTTGTGAGTACCATATAAGCATTGGCTTTATGAAGTCGTCTAATAATGCCTTATAATCAGCATTACCAATATCATCAATTTCACCATCAACTATAAGGTCCTGTATCTTTTTATATAGTGATCCTCCTAAATAGTTTTGTATGTGTATGTCTTGAGCTACCTCAATATACTGAAGTACCTTATTTGAATCTAAAGAACCATCAATTATTGATTTCTTTTTTAATTCCGTAATACTTATGAATAATGCTTTTGTTGCCATCTTAATTATATTTTTGGATATGCACCTCCATTTGGCATATCGTGAGGTCTTATATCTATCTCTGAAGGATTGTTAGGTCTATTTAAACCATCTTCAAACGCCTTGTCAATATTTACCTGACCTCCTTTTTTTCTGTAAACCCTAAGCTCCCATAGATGTTTACAATACTTTCCTCCTTTATATTTTAGCAAACTATAGTTTTGTCCTTTATGACCTAACTTTCTGTTCACACCTCTGAAAGACATCTGATTAATATCTTCTTTTCTAAATACTATGTTCTTATCTGTAAAGGTTTCCATATGCTTACAGAAGTTCCTAGACTCTGGTGATTTTCTTGAAGGAACATAAGCATATCTTATCTTATAAGAAGCATTGTCTTCTATTGAGCGACTCTTAGGATTTGCCTTAACACCAAATAACTTTTGTATAAAGGTTCTATCATCCGCCTCTACTTCCATTTTAAGGGTAGTTTCTGAGTCTTTCATCTCTTCCGAGTGTATCAACTCCCAATCATCGCTTATAAGCTCTCCTAAGCCTTCTAATTGACTTAACATATCATCACCATCTTCATCTGAAAAATCATCTAGCTCTATTGAACTTAGTTTTTCTCCTGTTTCTTCTTCTCTCTTTATCTTTGTAGATATATTATCTAACTCAGTAAACTCAATTGGTTGTAGTGTTACAAAGTATAAGTTTAGGTTTATGTTATTAAAGTCTAATATGTCTTTAAGTCCTGATAATATTTCATCTTGAATTGGTCGTATAATAACATTATCCATCAAAACAGATGCAGTTCTCAACTCCTCAGCATTATTACCAAATCCTGTATTATCCTTTATACCTAAAAGAATTGGAGATACAATCCCATGACCTAACATAATCTTCTCTCTAGATTCATCAGACAAGAATTGATACTGAGCGTGAGCATCTGGTAAATGAATAGCCTCTATAGATGCTTGTTGCTCTATGGACTCATTAAACGCTATAATAGCTTTACCTCCGTTAGAACTCCCACCAAACTTTTCATATATCTTTCTCTCAATAATATCTTGAGTCTCTTCAGAAGGAATACCATTATTAAAGTTAACAAATAAAGAAGGCTGTAAACCATTCTTAATATTGTTTATATGGTAGTTAGATACCTCAGCTTCTAAGTAACAATACTGTAAGCATCCGTTATAATCTACTGGTGAGTAATAATAAAAACCAGACCTATAAGGTTTTATAATATACAACTCGTTAAGTCCATCTTTTCCTCCATTTTTAAATGTAGGTATTCTCTTTGGTTTATCTCCTTGCTTATAATCAGCCCACTTAGGATGATAATAATAAGCCTCTATAGAACCATCTTTAGTGGCTTTTTCAGCCCTAAGCGTTTCCATTGGAAAGTGAGATGTTTTTAATATCTTAGTCTTAGCCTTATTATATGAAACCTGAATAGCTGCTTGACCTAACATCTTATAATCATGTACTACTCTTTTTATTTGCTTACCATTAAGCAAAGCCTTCATCTCTAAGTAGTCTTTTGGATTGTCTGTTCTATCTAAAGCCTCTAAACCTCTCCCATAGGTCATATCAACAATACCATTAATACATCTAGAATTTGTTGCTGATCCTAAATATCTCTCAATTAATTCTTGGAAATAATCATTGTACTCACCATATGAAACCCACTCCTTATTATACTCCTCTTTTATAATAGGAGTCTGATAAGAAGCCATATTAATAACCCTAAGATTTTGTGTAGGTTTCTTTGTTTGCTTTTTATCTAAACTAATTCTTCTCTTTATTGCCATAATCTATGCAAATATATATTCCGTTTCCCCTGAGTCTTGTAAGTAACCTGAGTCAGTATCTAACGAATCTTTAAATGTTATTAAATCCCTGTAAATAGGTAAGCTATCTAAGTATGTAGATGCGTCTGTTTCTATATAAAATACAATACTTAAAACACTATCCTCATCAATACTAGAAATTAAAGTAGCATCTGTTAGTGTTATAGTTGCTACGTTAGCTGAGTATGATATATTATCAACACCTACAACATAGTCAATCCTAGTTGACTTGTCGTATATGTATGCGTTTAGGTTTGTTAAACTAGAACTTCTAGGGTACAACTCAACGCTAATTATAGGTAAATTTGCTATGCTATCTATAGTCATACTAATATAACAGTTTTTTTATGTTTTGTTTTATTATAACAAAAAAAGAGGCACATAATTGCACCTCTTAATTTAATCTTATATGTAATAGTTATTATGGATCAATAACTGTAGCACTAATCTCGAAACCAGCAACATTACCCATTAAGGTTGCATCAATAAAAGATGAAGGTGTTCTTTCTTTCCCTTCAAATGTGATGTTATATCCTGATAAATCACCCATCGCACCTCCTGTTGATGTGTTAACAGTAACTTCGCATCCGTTCTCAAATCCTGCCATTCTAAAGTTACCATTATAATCCTCAACAATAATATGAGGTCTACCGTATGATAATAAAGTCAAGGCTGACTGAGTAGCTAGGTCTTGTTTTTTCAACGAGAAAGCACCAGTTTGAGTCCAGAACGATGTTCCATTGTCTCTTGAGTTTTCGTTAGTTTCTTCAAAGGTGTTATTGTCACCTCTAAGTTCAAATTTATAAACATCTACTGGAGCAGTTAAAGCAGTAATTTCATCTGCTGTTAAAGTCGCTGTAGAATACAATGTAGAATCGAAGTTAGCAATGAAAAGATTACGTAGTCCACCTACGCTTTCCTTACACGCTTCCACTCTTCCAGTAGCGATATCGCAAGCCATATTGTTTTTTTTTATTTTACTGAATACCAAGTATTTAAGAGTGTTTACCTAAATACTTGGTTTCAATGTTATTATTAATTAATTATGCTACAGGAGTGTAAAGTACAATCTCAGAACCAATTCCGTAGTTTACAGTAGCCGTATATCTCATTATAACCCTTACGTTTTGAGAGCCATCTAAGTCAGCCATATCCAATACTTTCACTTCGTTAGAGTCATTTAATAGACCTGTACCGAACCATAAGTTAGATGATTGTGCAGCAACCATTGTGTCTTCTTCCATTCCGTTAGCTACGAATAGTCTAACACCATCAAACATAACGTCACCCATATTTTGATTGTTGAATCTGTCAACAAATCCTAGAGTACCTAATGCTCTTACATAAGCTCTGTATGCTTTTTGAGAGATATAGATATATAAATCTTCTTTACCATACATTGTATTAGGAATTGCGTCAACAACCTTACCTAATTCAGCAACGATATTAGCAGCAGTTAGTCCACCTGCACCTGCAGATACACCAGTAACATCAACAACAGTTGCATCAGCTAAAGCTAAAGTACAGATACCATCAAAAGCACCAGCGCCATCAGCACCTTGCCATACAGTATTTTCAGTTGTTTCAGCAACTTTAGCAGCCATATATCCAACTAAGTAATCAGCGAATGATGGAGGTAAATTATCCCAAGCTGACATTCCCATTGAGATAGCATCCCAATCATCTCTAAAGTCAGCCTTACATAAGGCAACGTTTACCTGTAAGCTCTTAGGCTCTAAATAACGTTCACCTAATGTGATTGTAGATGTATCAGTAAAGTCACAAGTTGCATCAGCAACAAGAGCATTCGTAGATAAAGTCTTGATTACGGATTTATATTTAACATTTGGTTTAACACTAATTCCACCTGCATCAAGTGAAGTCGCTGTTAAAAGTGCTGCTGAGATAAATCCTTGCATTTTCTCACCTGCATAAGTAGTAGTAATACTAGTTGTAGTAGCCATAGCTTTTTATTTTATTTTTTGAATAATTTTGCGAAAACTTTGTCTTGAGTAGATAATGGTCTTCGTGTTGATAATTTTTTGATTTTAATCTTTTCAGTAATAGACTCAGGTGAATGTGTTATTTCAGTAACTTTTTCATCACTTAATTCAACACTTACTTCTTCTTTATCTGAATTTAATTCAGAAGGAACTTCTTTGTTGTACTCTTTAGACACCTCAGCGTAAGCTGCCAACATATCTAATATTTCGTTCTTTAACGATGTTAAATCTGACAATGTAGCATAAGCAGGTTTTTCTTCCACTTCTACAGGAGCTACTGAATCAACTGTGTCTTCTGCAAGAACAACCTCATCTTTAACTTCCTCTTTAATATTTTCTACAACTTCAGTTACCTCAGCTTTCACTTCAATATCTTTAATTTCATTAGAATCAATATCATTCATATTTAACACTTCTTTAAGTTTTGCTAAAATTTCAGTAGCTTTCATATATTACGTGTTTTATTATACTATTATAACAGTATGTTAATTAATCTGTTTCATTTGTTGAATTAATCTTTTATTTGGAAATGCATCCAATCATAGTTTTTCTCTACACCTAAACTCTCAAAACCATTACAGTAAAATATATCAATCATTGGTTGATACTCAGGTCTAGCAAATCTTGCTGTTGCACTTGTTTCTTTTAGTTTGTTTCTTGCAGGATCTAAATCTATTGCAATTCCCCAAGAATGTGTACTCCAAGCTGAACCACCTCGCATTTTGCGATAGTTGAAACACCCACCAAATAAATCTATACCAAGCTCTACAATTTTATCATAACCATAGTGTTGTTCTATATCTTTAAATACTTGCAAGAATTTATCTGCCACTAAATTATGACACCTCATTCTTGTTACTTTTGTATCTAAATCCCAAGCTAAACGCATTGGATAAGGCAATGTTATTGTGGTTAAATAACCTAAACCTATTTCGTTTGGCGTTCCGTATTTTGCAATTATTTGTCGTGTTGTCATCCTATTACTTCATTATCACCATTTGATTTATGTGATTTATTAGGTTAAGTTTTTGGTATTAAAAAGGTATTTTTTTTGATTCGTAACCTTTTACTCTTAAAAAATACAGTTGGTCTGTGCTACGTATTTTTACAGTAGCAATAGTAACATTACCTGTTTGTACTATTCTGCCAGTTATATCTATTACTTCATAAGGTAAACCAAGTATTTTTGGGTTTTTTATAAACTCAAAATATGGTAGTGATAGCGTTGCATTAATAATATTGCCTTTAACTATTAATCTATCTGAAGCTATATCTATAACACTTTCCATATAGATTAAATCCCCTTCTACTATTAATAAACTATTGCAGTTATCACTAAAGGTAACATTGCCTTCTATGGCATAAAAATTGCCAAACACTTCTAACTTAGCATTACTAATTCTTAAATGATTATCGTTAATATTTGCGTCACCATTTACATAATATTCTTGATAATCTGGAATAATACAGTTTGGAAAATCTGGATGGTTGTCTGTATCTGTACCACAACAACCAAGTCTTAGATCATGGTCTAAGTTTTGTAAATCATTTAATGACGATTGCGAAAATGCTGTTAATCCAATTAACAAGCATAAAAAAGTTATTGTTTTTCTCATTTGTCTATATTTAAAAAGTTTTTAATCATATCAACTATTCCTAATCTTTTTAAATCCCTAAAGAACGCAAATATGCCATAAGTAAAAAATGTAGATGTTATCATAATTATAACCACATCAACTAAAGGATTTGTATAATCACCTCCTTTTATAAAATATGCCCAAAAAAACAACCCTGACAAATAAATACAACATATTGGAAATACTAAATCTAAAAATGTAATTTTATCTTTATTTTCCATTAGTCTAATTTTTTCTCAATCTTTTCTAAAATATTTTCTATTGCCTTTAACCTACCATCTAATTCTGTTCTAGGTACAAACATTTCTATTTTGTCTTTAACGCTTTGATGTTTTTCAGAATCGGATTTGTGCATTATAGATGATGCTTGTAATTCTCTCAATTCGCCATCTACTTTTTGCTGCCAACGTGCCTGATAAATAATAAAAGTAATAAGCACCACCACGTTAGAGAATGATAACCAATTCTTTTTTATAAAGTCTGTGTTTGATTCTCTCATTTTTTATTCATCTTTTTAATCTCATTAATCAATTTAAATTGTTTCCTGCAACAAAAAAATAGTCCACTACTGGATTTGGGTATATTTTAACTGCTTCTATAATTGGCTCAACTATTTCTAATGTTTCTGGTATTACTACTAATTCTGAAACTGCGAACCGTTTTATAATGTTACCACTATTGATAGTATCACCATATACAGTTATTTTAGAGTTCATTATTTCTAATGTTTGGTGGTTAAAATCTAAATTACCTATATATTTAACCTCAAAATATGGTTCTATACTATCATTACCTATACTAAATCCTTCTTCTTTTTCTAAAAAAATATAGTCAAAATCAGCAGTCATATCAAACGTTGTTTGCGCTTGTGCTGTTAGTGTAAATAGTAGTATGTAGATTAAATGTTTCATAAATTATTAAATAAATCTTCACCTATTTTAAATAAGTATGTTCTGCCTTGTAACGTTGTAAATTTATCGTAATCAACCCTAAAAAAACCATTGTTATTTATTTGTGATAGTCTTATATAATCTGCTCCTTCAAAAGTCTTATATCCAACATCGCCAAAACCAAAATCTTTAGCTATTCCGATATATTTTAATGCTACTGGTGAATCTGCATAATTTGCCATAGTAAAAATGATGTTGTTTGTG
>Ga0102810_1001008_pt1 | contig 10503 bp, 10 predicted proteins | sample ColrivemetaGS573_FD_84506 | JGI IMG/M metagenome (GOLD analysis project Ga0102810, IMG submission 84506) | Estuarine microbial communities from the Columbia River estuary - Ebb tide ETM metaG S.573 | ecosystem: Environmental > Aquatic > Marine > Intertidal zone > Estuary | place: USA: Columbia...
AGACCTACCCCGTGCGCTTCAGCCTGCGGTGCCATCCACGCGCACAGAGCACCAAGCGACACGACAAAGTTGCCATGGTTTTTCTGTTGCGGCGGGGTGGGAATGCGGTGTCTGGCTGTGGCGGTCAGGAAAGCGATTTCATCGCGTTCAACCGGAATACAAATGGGTGGCGGGTTGTCCAGCCAACCGGGCAGCAGTTCATCCAGTGCGCCTGGCTCAATGACCGCGCCGGAAAGAATGTGCGCGCCGATTTCGGCACTCTTTTCTATCACGGCGACCATCAGGTCCTGCTTCAGTTGTTTAAGGCGGATGGCACAGGCCAGACCCGCAGGTCCCGCCCCAACGATGATCACATCGTAGTCCATGATTTCTCGTTCAGTTGCAACTTCGCTCATCTGTATTCCCAAAGGCCTTTTGCAATCGTTAAGTATATCGGCAAAGTCCATTGTATTAAATGAATCCGGGAGTATTTATGTCGATTGAAGGGTGAAAAATTGAAAAAGCATACTGAAGGGGTCTTCCCGCCCCTTTTTTGTGCTGAAAATGTCACCGGTGGAACAAGGTCTGCTGGGTAAACGGGTCGTTTATCAACTCAGGCGTTTTAGTCCAGACGTTTGCTAAAGCGCAGGATTGCGATGGACATGAACACGATAATGAAACCACCCAGGATGGCCAGTTCGAGGGCGAGTTCCTGCAAGCTCGCGCCGCGCAGAATGACACCACGAATTAACCTGATGAAATGGGTCAGCGGCAGGGCCTCGGCGATAATCTGCGCGGGTCGCGGCATACCGGCAAAGGGAAACATAAAGCCGGACAGAAGTATGGATGGCAATAACACAAAAAATGCCAGTTGCATGGCCTGAAACTGGGTGTTGACGAGTGTCGAGATCACCAGTCCAAGCGCCAGGTTGGTAATGATGAACACCAGCGTCACAATATAGGTATCCAACAGCGCCCCGCGCATGGGTACGTCGAACAGAAAATGACCCAGCAGCAGTACCAGGCTAACCTGCAACAAGCCAATGAACACATAAGGCAGAATTTTGGCCAGCATCAGTTCCGGCGTTTTGACCGGCGTGGTGATCAGCATCTCCAGGTTGCCGCGCTCACGTTCCCTGACAATCGCCACCGCGGTGAAAAGGATCATGGTCATGGTCAGGATGACGCCAATCAGGCCGGGCACGGTGTTGACGGGCGAGCGCCTTTCGGGGTTGTAGTAGGTTCGTAGCTCCATGACCGGCGGTCGGTCGTCGTAAGGGGAGGTTCGCGCCTGTTGCGCGATCAAGGCAAGCTGTGCGGCGGCGCTTTGTACCACGGTGTCCGAGCCGTCTACCAATAATTGCATGGCGGCACGCTCAGGTTGTTGCAGGCGGCGGTCAAAATCGGGGGGGATATAAATTCCCACGCTGATTTTCCCTTGCCGCATTAGCAACTCAAGCTCATCCGCACCGTCGACCTGTCCAACCATTTTTATGATTTGAGTGGCCGTCATATCCATGACCACCTGACGCGACGCGGAGGTGCCGGACAGATCGGCAACAGCCGCGTTAAGGTTGCGTACGTCCATGTTGATGGCATAACCGAACATCAATAACTGGATGACCGGTATGCCGACAATCATGCCGAATGTCAGGCGGTCACGGCGTAACTGACGCACCTCTTTCCTGACAATCGCAAAAATTCGCTGAATTGACTTCATGCCCTGCTTTTCCGTGCCCGCGTTGCCGCGACAAACACATCTTCCAGTCCCGGCCGGGCGCTGGCGCAGTGCTTGAGGCTCAGCCCCGCACTCTCAATGACAGCCCTGACCGCTTGCTCGGGCTGGTGTTCGTCAATGGCGACCATGACGCGTAACACATTGCCCACTTGTGCCGAGCTATGCACAAAAGTCTGTTGCTCGAGCATTTTTCCGACTTGACGGGGTTGGTCGGACTCAACCGTCACGATGCTGGCATCGATGCGGTTTTGCAGTTCCTCGGGGCTGCCCTCGGCCACCAGCGAACCCTTGTCCAGTATTGCCAGCGCGTGACAGCGTTCTGCCTCGTCCATGTAATGGGTCGATACCAGGATGGTCGTGCCCTCGTCGACGAGATCAAACAGGGCTTCCCAGAACGAGCGCCGGTTCTCCGGGTCCACCGCGCTGGTGGGTTCATCCAAAAAAAGCAACTCGGGGCTGTGCAATGTTGTGGCGGCCAGCGCCAGCCGCTGTTTTTGTCCGCCACTCAATGTGCCCGCCCTTTGTCCAACCAGATTGCCAAGCCCATAGCGTTCAATAGCGTGACCAATCCGGTGACGTTTGAGCTTGCGTTCCAACGTGTAGATATCGGCCATAAACTGAAGGTTTTCGTTAACCGTCAGGTCTCCAAACAGTGAAAATCGCTGCGTCATATAGCCCACTTTCAAACGCAAGGCCTCGGCATCTCGCGGGATGGAATGGCCCAGTACGCTGATATCCCCGGCGGTGGGCGTCAGCAAACCGCAGAGCATACGAATGGCGGTGGTTTTTCCCGAACCATTGGGGCCAAGAAAACCATAGATGCGCGAACGTGGAACCTCCAGGTTCAAAGACTTCACAGCCCGAACCTTGCCGAAGGTTTTAGCCAGGTTGTGTGCCTGTATCGCGAGGTCAGTCATTGCCCTGTACGGTGGCGGGGAAGTCGACTTCAAGCGGTAAGCCCGAAGGCAGTGATGACGCGTCCGACAAGTCAATTTCTGCCAGATAGCTCAACCGTGAACGGTCATGCTCGGTAAGCGCGAAGTAGGGGGTGAAGCTGGCGTCTGTCGACACCCAACTGACGGTGCCGCGCAGGGTGCGGTTTTCGCCGTCGACGCGCACATCAAGTTGCCGTCCCGGCTGCATGGAAGCGCGCAGCGGTTCCGGTACATAGATACGGGCGTAGGTTCTGGCTGTATCGAGCACAATGGCAACGATGGCGCCCGGTTTGGGGCGTTCACCCAGTTGGTAAAGGCGCTTATCCAGTATGCCGTCGACCGGCGTGTGAATATCGAGGCGTTCGATATCCAGCCGGGTCTGGCTAGCGCCGGCATTGGCGGCTTCCAGCGCTGCTGCCGCCTGCTGCAGCTCTTCGGTGGTGGTGCCGTTAAGCAGGCGTTCCAGCGTTTCGTTGGCCGCCTGTTCCGTCGCAGCGGTGGTTTTTCTGTGGGTGGTGGCCAAGTCCAGCGTGGCTTGGTCGGACAGGTTGCGTGCAAACACCTCTTGCGCTCGTTTCAGGTTGGCGACGGCATTTTGGGCCTGGGCACGGGCGGCTTCCACCTGTGCTCTGGCTTCGCGAATAAGTTCGGGCCGCGGACCGCGCTGTAGTTCTGCCAGACGGGCCTCGGCCTGGTCCCTGAGCGCAATTTTTTGCCGCAGAATGTTATTCAGGCGAGTGGGGTCCTGTCTGAGAATCAGGTCACCGGCTTCGAGCATCTGACCATCGCGCGCCGCAATGGAAATGATGGGTTCGTTGCTCTCAGTGCTTACTTCAACCCGGTCGCGCTCAAGCGTGCCCACCATGAAAGTCTGCTCCGTGTTGTCACAGGCAGCCAGTGCCATCATTAGCACGGGCATTAACCATTGGGCGGTTTTCATGATGTCATTCCCCGTTTCAGCAGTTCCGTTACCTGTTGGTTGAGCAATTCAATACCGTCTTCGTCAAAACGGATACCCAGTACCGGCTCGGCCAGGGTACGGGCGATAAATGGAAACACACAGACGGCAACGATCAGCAAAGCCGAAACCGCCGGATCGGCATCTGCACGCATACGGCCAGCCGATTGCTCCCGGCCGAGCAGTGCGGGCAGGGCGCCGCCCAGGTGCGGTGCCATGTTTTCAATAAAGTACTGCTGTATTTGACCACCCGGCAAAAGCACTTCGCGGGTTAGCAAACGCGGAATGTTCGGGTGCTCGGCAGCCATCGACAGCAACAGCCGGGCAAGTACATCCGGTGAGGCATCGGGGTCGGTTTTCATAGCCGCTATCGCACTGCCCAACGGCGCCAGCGCGCGCTCCATCACCTGCTGCAGCAAGTTTTTCTTGTTGCCAAAGTAATAATGCACCAGGGCGGGTGTAACCCCCACCTTGTCCGAGATTCGCCGTATGGAAGTGGCGGCATAGCCGCTTTCGGCGAAGTACAGTTCGGCGGTATCAAGAATCTGCGTTTTCAGATCCTGTTGTTGGTTATCGAGGGGGCGGCCCCTTGAGCGTTCTGTGGTTGGCTGGTTCTGTTGCATATCCAAATATTAATTAAACAGTTAATTAATAACAAGCCCGGACAATAACAACTACGTACAATAAAAAGTACAGACAACAATAAGTACAGACAATAACAAGTACGGACATTGCTTCACTATGCTTTGCCGCCGGAGTCTGTAAAATTAGCAACCATGAGAACCGCAAAGAAACAAACGCTGGACAGAACGCTGTCGGTTGCGCCCATGATGGATTGGACCGACCGGCATTGCCGTTATTTTCATCGTTTACTGGCCCCGTCTGCTTTGCTTTACACAGAAATGGTCACCACGGGCGCCATCATTCATGGCGATATGGATCGTTTTCTTGCCTATAACCCCGAAGAACACCCGCTGGCGTTGCAACTGGGCGGCAGTGATCCGGCGGATCTGGCCAGGTGTGCCCGCATCGCGGAGCAGCGTGGTTTTGATGAGATCAATCTGAACGTGGGTTGCCCATCTGACCGTGTGCAGCGCGGTAGCTTTGGCGCCTGCCTGATGCTGGAGCCGGACTTGGTCACAGACTGTATGAAGGCGATGCTGGACGCGGTCGATATACCGGTGACCATCAAGACCCGCCTGGGCGTCGATGACCATGACAGCTATCAGTTCATGACCGATTTTGTCGGTCGTGTGGCCGAGTCCGGTTGTTCGGTATTTATCATGCACGCGCGCAAAGCGATACTTGCCGGGTTAAGCCCCAAACAGAACCGCGACGTGCCGCCGTTGCATTACGATTGGGTTTACCGTTTGAAGCAGGCCTCACCTGAATTGGAGATCGTCATCAACGGTGGTATCGATTCAGTGGACTCAGTAGCGAGTCAGCTTGAACACGTTGATGGAGCCATGTTGGGCCGCGCGGCCTATCACTCGCCCTGGTTGCTGGCCGAATGCCAACACAAGTTCTTTGAGCGGGCCAGCGTCGACCAACCGGAAGAGGTTATCGGGCTGATGAGCGAATACATTGAACGCCAGGTCGGTCACGGCGTGGCCGTCAAACATATCACCCGTCATCTATTGGGTTTGTTCCAGGGCGTGCCGGGCGCCAAAGCGTGGCGCCGTTTTCTCAGTGAAAACGCTTTTCGGGACGACCAAAACACGGCGATACTGACGCAGGCGTTGGCCGTGATGCAATCTGCCGGCGGCGGCGCGCGTGCAAGGCTTGCTGAAACAAAGGATCAAATTGATGATTGTTAATTGCCCTGAAGATTTTCTCACGGAACTCAGTCGCGGCGGGTACGAGGCAGAGGGCCCTGCCCCTGTAAAGGCGGTGTTGATGGTGGAGCCGGCAGGGTTCTGTATCAGCGCGCAGTCTGCGACCGATAATCAATATATGAATGCCGGCGACAGCGCTGACCCGGGACGCGCGATGGAGCAATTTCATAACCTCGTCGGTTTGATTTCCAGCCAGGGTATCGAAGTGGTGGTTTTCCCCGGCGACCCTGAGACTCCCGACGCGCTCTTTCCCAACAACGTTTTCGCCACCACCCGCGACCGCTTGATCATTGGCCGCATGCTGCACCCGATCCGCCAAAAAGAGGCCGACCGGCAAGATATCAGGGCATATTTTGAGTCACGCGGCTACCAGACAGTCGATCTGAGCACGGCAGATTGCGTGGCAGAGCTAACCGGGTCGCTGATCATTGACTCGGCCCGCCGGATCGGTTTTTGCGGCATGAGCAAGCGGGTTGACCAGGCCGGTCTTGAAGCCATGCACGAAGCTTTTGATTTGAAGCTGGTGTTCAGCTTCGAGTTACCACCCTGCGAATACCATACCAATGTCGTTTTGATGGTGCTGGCCGACCGCGCCTGCGTTATTTACCCGGGCGGTTTTGTGGACCCGGCGGTGCCGGAGGCCATCGGCAAGGCGTTTCCCGGTCGCACGCTGTTTTTGAATGAAGCTGAAAAGAACGCGTTTGCGGGTAATTGCATCGCTCTGACCGAGCATGACCTGTTCATGAGCCAGACCGGGCTAAATGCGCTGCGGCCGTCCAGTCGTGCCGCCCTCGAGGCGTGGGGTTTTGTCATTCACAGTACAGCGCTGGATGAAATTGAAAAAGCCGGCGGCAGTTTGCGCTGCATGGTCGCTGAAATATTTTAGCGGCGTTGAGGTTTATGATGTTGTTCAGGTGTAATTCACCTGATTGCGTTAGAATCATTCACATGTTTTTAGATCAATCGGACCTTGTCCGGGAAATGAATGAAAGGTAAACGACTACAAACCCTGTGTATTACTCTACTGGTGTTGCTCCTGCCGGTGTCTTCTTTTGCTATCAGTTTAAACGACGCGGCAAGAAAAGCGGCGCGGCAATATGATGCCAAAGTACTGTCAGCAAGAACGATAGAGCAGGGCAATAAGCGCACACATGAGATCAAACTACTGACCAAAAAAGGGGTGGTTAAAGTCGTGCGGGTTCCCGATAACAAAAATAACAAAAAGCGCTAACGAGGCCACCCGATGCGGATATTGTTGGTAGAAGATGATGTCGATTTGCAAACGTCACTGGCCGAAATTTTGCGTGCGGCGGGTTATGCCGTTGATGTCAGCGGTGATGGTATCGAAGGTCTTTTTTATGGCGAAGAGTACGCGCTTGATCTGGCCATTATCGACCTGGGGTTGCCGGGCATGTCCGGCCTGGAGTTGATTCGCAAATTACGTGAACGCGAGCGGCGCTTTCCTATCCTCATTCTCACGGCGCGCGCGGAATGGCAGGACAAGGTGGAAGGCCTCGAATCCGGTGCTGATGATTACCTGACCAAACCTTTTCACCCGGAAGAACTGAAAGCCCGTGTTGGCGCATTATTGCGGCGCTCGGCGGGCCACGCCAAACCAGTCGTTGAGCTGGGTTCGTTAAAAATTGACCTGGTCAGCCAACGGGTGTTTAACGGTGAACAGGAAATCGAACTGACCACCTACGAATACAAGGTGTTTGAATACCTGCTGATGCACCCGGATGAGGTCGTTACCAAGTCGGTGTTGTCAGAGCATATGTACGAAGAAGATGCCGACCGCGACAGCAATGTCATCGAGGTTTTTGTAGGTCGGTTGCGTAAAAAAATTGACCCACAGGGCGTCACCAATCCTATCGAAACTTTACGCGGCAGGGGCTATCGCCTGAATAGACCGCTCCAGTCAGACTGAAAAAACTTTAAATCGGCATTGTGAGCACCAACGCAAACCAGCAAAGACCCTTCTCCTTGCGCTTGCGTCTGATCGTGCTGGCGGTGTTGTTGCTGACAGTGTCACTGGGTTTGGTGGGCTTTTCGCTGGACGCGGCGTTCCACAAAAGCAGCGTGGTCTCATTGCAGACACGCATGGAGTCCCTGGTATACCTGGTACTCGCCGCGACCGAGGTCACCGAGGACGGTATCCTCAAGGTTGATGATGACCCGGGCGACCCGCGTCTGGGCCAGCCCGGTTCGGGCATATACGCGGTTGTGCAGGGCGATGATCAGCAGTGGTTTTCGTCTTCATCATTGGGTGTCAGTCTGCCTGAGTTGGCGCAAATTTCGGCCGGTGAAAGTGATTTTTTGCCGCCAGTTCCAGCGTTGGACTTTTATAGTTTCCAATACGGCGTCAGCTGGGAGTTGCAAGCAGGTGGGCTATTGCCGGTGACCGTCACCATTCTCGTTGCGCCACAGGAACTGGCCAAAGAAGTGGGGGCATTCCGCGCTGGTTTGTGGCGCAGCCTGGGGGTAACCGGCTTGATACTGGTGCTGGCGCAAATGCTATTGTTGGCTCTGGGTTTGCGGCCATTGAGACGCATCGCGCAGGATATTTCAGGGGTCGAATCCGGCAAGCTAGAACGTCTGGAAGACAACTATCCAAAAGAACTTGAACCGCTCAAGCGCAACCTTAACCATTTGCTGGATACCGAGAAGGCCAACCAGACACGTTACAGAAACGCGCTGGATTCTTTGGCTCACAGTCTCAAAACACCGCTTTCGGTTATCCGCTCCAGCCTGCCTTCGGTGCCATCGTCAAAAACTCAGGTCATGGAAAACGCGGTCACCGATATGCAAAGGTTGATCGCCACACGTTTACAACGGGCGGCGGCATCAACGCGGCGCTCCATTGCGCAGGCGGTAGATGTCAACGCGCAGGTTAAAAGGGTCGTGCAGGCATTAACCCGCGTGTATTCTCAGAAATTGATAAGCATCGATGTCATGATTGGGCCTGAACTGGCATTTTATGGCGAACAAAGGGATCTGCTCGAGCTGGCAGGTAACCTGCTGGACAATGCCTGTAAATACGGCAACGGCAAGGTGCATTTGTCGGCACAGGCCATAGACGCCAGTGACCCCCGTGTCGGCATCCGTTTGCAGGTCGATGATAACGGGCCCGGTATTGCGCCGGACCAACGTGAGAAATTGCTGCAACGCGGTGTGCGTGGTGACGAGCGTGTTGAGGGCCACGGGTTGGGCCTGGCCATCGTGTTAGAAATTGTCAGTGCTTACAATGGTGAAATTACAATCAGTCAGGGGGATTTGGGTGGTGCACGTGTCAGTGTCACGCTCATCACGCGCTGAAAGGACACTTCATGCAACAATTACTTGAAATCATGCGACGCTTACGCGACCCCGAAACGGGTTGCCCCTGGGACGTTGAGCAGGATTTTTCCACCATTGCCCCTTACACCATTGAAGAAGCCTACGAGGTAGCAGACGCCATTGCCCGGGGTGCTATGGACGACCTCAAAGACGAGTTGGGTGATCTTCTATTCCAGGTGGTGTTTCACGCGCAAATGGCGCGGGAGCAGGGCAGTTTCGATTTTGATGACGTACACCAGGCGGTGTGCGACAAAATGTTGCGCCGTCATCCCCATGTTTTTGCAGACCTCAAAATTCAAAACGCGGCGCACCAGAAACAGGTCTGGGAAGATTACAAGGCAGAAGAAAGAAAGGCCAAGGGTGAGCACAGCCTGATGGACGGAATTCCGGCCGCGATGGCAGAGTTGCAACGTGCCGTGAAAATACAGAAACGCGCCGGCAAGGTGGGCTTTGACTGGCCCGCGGCGGAACCGGTCATGGACAAGTTTGACGAAGAACTGGACGAGCTACGCGCGGCGCTGGCAGACGGTGACGCCGATGCAATGGAAGACGAGCTTGGTGATCTGTTGTTCGTTGCTGTCAACATGGCGCGCAAGCTGGATATTGATCCCGGCACGGCGCTGCGGCGCAGCAATGCCAAGTTTGAAAAGCGTTTCAGACTGATGGAGGCGGCCGCGGGCGGTCAGGATGCCCTTGATGCCATGACACCTGAAGCGCTGGAAGACGCATGGCAAACCGTTAAAAAAACAGCCGGCAGGGCTGACAAACCAGAGAATGAAAAATCATGAATGAATGGCTGACCCAATTGGATATCAACAGCGCGGTGATTGGCCTGCTCGCCGGTCTGGTGGTGGGAATTATAATCGCCATGGCCGCTGCCAGGTCTGCCAGACGTAAAGGCGCGGAAGCCGAAATGGAACGTCTGTTGCCGGTCAACGCAGAACTGGAGGCCAGCCTCAAAGCGCGCGAAGAAGACCTGTCTGAAATTCAGCGTTCACTGGCCGTTACCGAGACCCGGCTTGAAGAACAGCAACAGCATCATCAAACCGAAAAAGCCTCACTTGAAGAGGCTGAAAAGCGTCTCAGTGAATCATTTGAGAGACTGGCAGGCAAAGTGTTTGATGAACGCTCACAACGCTTCACCGAGCTAAGTGAAAAACAACTCAGCGGCTTGTTGAAACCTTTGACCAAGGATCTGGAAACATTCCGTTCAACGGTCGACAAAAACAGTCGTGAAGATATCCGTCAGCATGCTGCATTGCAGGAAAAGCTCAAGCAGATGGAAGGTCTGAACGAACGGCTGCACAAGGAAGCCCAAAACCTGACCAAGGCGCTGACGCGTGATGTCAAAGCCCAGGGCAACTGGGGTGAGCAACAGCTGGAACGCCTGATGGAACTGGCCGGCCTGATCAAGGGTGAGCATTATTACACCCAGTTTTCGGCAACCGGTAAAAACGGCGAACGCTTACAGCCGGATTTTGTATTAAAGCTGCCGGAAAACCGCAGCATTATCCTCGATTCAAAAGTTTCCCTGACCGCCTGGACCCGTTACCAGTCGGAAGACGACGAAGCCCGGCGGGAGGCCCTTTTGGCGGAACACGTGGCCTCGATCAGGGCGCATATCTCGGGTTTGGGTAAAAAGAATTATCCCGATGTGGAAGAACTCAACGCGCTCGACTTTGTACTTATGTTTGTGCCGATAGAGTCCGCGCTAATCGCGGC
>Ga0102810_1001009_pt1 | contig 10498 bp, 9 predicted proteins | sample ColrivemetaGS573_FD_84506 | JGI IMG/M metagenome (GOLD analysis project Ga0102810, IMG submission 84506) | Estuarine microbial communities from the Columbia River estuary - Ebb tide ETM metaG S.573 | ecosystem: Environmental > Aquatic > Marine > Intertidal zone > Estuary | place: USA: Columbia...
AACTAATTCTTTTATTGCACCTTTCATACTACATACAGCATTAAAAGTTGCTCCTGGTTCTACAGCTAATTTACCTATTTGTACTTCACCTTCAATATGTGCTGAAGATTTTAGTGATAGTGTTTCTGAAAGTAAAAGTTTACCTGAAAACTTTCCTTCAAAATCTGCATTAACACCTTCAAGATTACCTTGTATTAATCCTGTTTTTCCTACTACTACTTTTCCTGGCGTTTTTAAAGTTCCTTTTAAAGTTCCGTCTATTCTAAATCCTCCTTCACTTACTATATCGCCTACTATTGTAGTGCCTTGAGCAATTGTGTTTTGTTGTGATGTTGTTACCATACCTGTTTTGGATTTTTTATTTTCTGAAAACATAATTCTTTTTTTTTTGCTATTCTTTCTCTAGATATGAGTTTAAATTCTTGTGGATTTGTACTATTTGATAATTTTGAGAAGAGATAGCAAAGTATTCTCTGTCTATTTTTGGTTTTTTAGATTTCTTGTCTTTGTTGTCTTTTAAAATTTCGGCAAACCCTCGTGCTCCATCAATACTTTTTAAACCATGTACAACTATAAATTTTGTGTCATTATTATAGATGTCTTCTGAAACTGATAATTTAAAATACTCTACATCCTTTACTGCTTCTTCTAATTGTTTTTTAAAAGCATCTATATTTTCTTGTGTATCATTTTCAAATTGGTAAACTACCTTAAAATTATCTGAATCATTATTGTCAATAAATTCTTTATTAGCCATAGAAGGCATAACGTTTTGCATCATTTCTTCAGCTTTTTTTCCTTCTGGACTATTTGGATAGTTTAAAGCAATAAAGTTGACGGCTTCCTTATAGCTCTCGTAACCATAAAGTCTAGCTTTTGAAACTGCTTTTAAAAATTCGAATTTTGGTACTATTGATTCTCCGTCGAAGTTTGTAATGTGTTTATCACTTTCTTCAATAACACTAGCAAAATCTTGATCTAAAAACTTTTTATATAATTTTTCGTAAATAAACTCTGGACTGTTCTCATCTTCTCCTAGGTCTGTATCTGGATTTAGTAATATTGAAGCATATCTAGAATCTGGATGATTAGTAATGATGTCATTTTTCATTATTTCTGATTCATCCTTATCGCCTAATAAAACATAAATCTTATATAAGTTATATTTTGATGGCAACACAAGACGTTCTTCTGGATTATTTTTTAATAAAGCCTGTAATTTATCTTTAGCGAGATTATTCTCTTTAAACTTATCTTTATAAATTAATCCTAATTGGTAATATGCGAAATTTCTATCTTTAGCTAAACTATCTATTGCAGTTTGTGCTGTAGGTATTTTATCTAAATAAAATTTCGGGTCGTATAGTTCTTCTTGAGAAGCATTTGCTATAGCTTCATCTACAATTGCCGAGGAACTACTTGATGTGTTTTTATTAGACCATCTCCAGTTATCTTCTAACTGTCTTTCTCCCCAGGTTTGAATAAATTCGTTTCTACCAAAAGATACTGTTGTTTGGTTATAAAAATAAAAAGTATCATTACCTTCTTTGCTACCTCCAATACTATTCGTGTTAGATTTTCCTCCCAACACTCTTTTGTTAGCTTCTGCAATTTCTTCTTTTTCTTTTCTGGCCTTATCTTCAGCTTTAAGTTTTTCAATATGACTATTAAAAAAAGTTAATCTTGCTTCTTCAGGCATATTAACTAAATTTAAAATACTGTCATTTCTCTGCGCTACATCTTCATAATAAATTACATCGGCAAGATTGTCTCGTTTTCTTTGAATTGCTCTAAAAAGTTTAGTGTTCTTTTTTAGATTAACTAAAGTACTGTCGTAATATGCTCCTGCAGTTTTATATTCCGCATTATCGAAACTCATGTTGCCAAGAGTTTGATGATTTTTTGCAACTAAAAACTTATCTCTAGAGTTTGTTCTTAATGATTTGTTATAATAAACTATTGCTGTAGAGTCTGATCCTACGTTATTAAAATACACTGCCTTTTGGTGGTAAATTCTATCCAGGAAAGGTCTGTTTTCTCTATTTTCTTCTAAGTCGGTCAATAGCTCTAGAAATTCCAGCTTATTACCTTCTTCGTAATCGAAGTTTTTAGCCTTCTCTAGATATGCGTTTATAAGATAGATACGAGGTGTTTGTCTGTTTAACTCAATAACTTTATCAAAAGCTAAATTGGCACTATCTTTATGTTCGAGTTGGTTATACAATTGTCCTTGAATAAATCTATATCTACCACGTTCTTCATTGCTTTTTGTTTCTTGAGCTGCAATCTCTAATTTAGCAATTGCACTATCAATTTGTTTTAAGTTGATATAAGCTTGTGCAAGTATTGAAGTTGCATCTGCAAGATCTTGTTTGTCAATTTCTTCTTGCTCTAATAATCTAGTAAGATTTTCGATTGCTAATTCATCGTTTTCCATTCTGATGTTAGCTTTTTCTCTCCAGACTTTAGCTTGATTTATCTGATTACTTGAAGGATACTTAAAAAGAATATAATTAAACGCTTCCAAAGCTGGTACAAACCGCTGATCGAAATATCGTGCTTTACCAAGAAGCAAGTATGCTTCGTCAATTTGAGGATTTTCTTCTTTCCCTTTTATATTCATGGAATGCCTTTGTACAGCTTTAACAGCTTTTTCTTCTGCTCGTCCAAAACTCTCGTTTTTAGATTCTCCAGGGAACATTATGTCTTCTGAAACCTGCATACGTTCTATTGGCAAGATTTCCCAATAATTATCTACGTATTGCTCCCTAAGACTTGCTAAACCTTGTTCTAATGCTAAGTTTCCGTTGTAAAGTATATTATATTCTGTCCCTATAGAATGCCAACTTCTACTAACAAAATTGTCCTTTTTTCTTGAGCATGACGCTAAAAGAAATATACTAAAAGTGAGTAATACACTGTATTTTAAAGCTATTTTCAACCTTGGTATCATTTTGTAAATGAATAACTAATTGTAATGCATTATATTATGCAGAGGGATAAAATTAATCATCTTTTTCTAGAAATCTGCAAAAATGGACTACTTTTAGTTAAGGCCTTAAGTTGTAAAGTGTGCTTCTAGCTCTTTTAGAGTTGCTTCGCTAGTCTGAATATCTTTAATTATCTCGCCTTTTTCTAGCACTACAATTCGCTCACAAACATCTGTAACATGTAGCAAATCATGTGAAGAAATTAACACTGTTACATGTTTGTCTTCAGTTAGTTTTTTAATTATTTGCTTTAATCTAATTTGAGTAGTTGGGTCTAAATTAGCAAATGGTTCGTCTAAAACTATAACTTCTGGATTCCCTATTAATGCAGCAACAATTCCAACCTTTTTTTGATTTCCTTTACTTAAATCTCTTAGAAATTTTTTCTTTCGGAGGATTTCATCATGGAAAAAGTCTTCAAACTGTGCTAATAAACTATCTACATCTGCTTTGTTTTGATTACGTAATTCGCCAATGAAATAGAAATATTCTTCTGGAGTTAAATAACCAATCAAAAAGCTTTCATCTATAAATGCCGATGTAAAAGCTTTCCAATCTTCACTTTTATTTACTTGAATTTCATTATTTACAATGTGGCCAGAAGAAGGTTGTATTAAATCTAAAACTAAATTGAAATACGTGGTTTTTCCTGCGCCATTATTTCCGACTAGTCCAAAACTTTGTCCTTTAGGAATCTCTAAATTTTCAATTTTTAAAACTTGAATTCCATTATATGATTTTGATAAATTACTTGCTGTTATCATGTGTTTGTTTTTTTAGCTTTCTTGACTAAATGCGTCAATCATTTTATATTTTGAACGTGAATATCTTGAGTTGATGTGTTTCATTATTTTTTGATGAAATACTATACCTAAAATTCCTAATGAAGTAATTACAATAACACCTACTTCAAAGTTGAATATCCAAAATAGGATTCCAAACAGCAGCATTGGCAGCAACATTAAAGGAATACCAAGTAACCATTGTACCGCTCCAGTACCTTGCCAGTTAAACGCAGCACGCTCATCGAGATTTATTTTTTTTCTATTAAAAGAACCAGCAAACAAAATTACATGAGTGTTAATTCCTAAATTATAAATTGCTGCAGCTAAATGTGAAAGAATAATTTTAAATCCTAAATCAAATTTAATATCAAAATAAACATAAGGTGTACTCAGTAAAAACATGATAATAACACTTGCTGCTAATAGTGTGAATTTTGACTTTAAATACTTTTCGTACTTAATATTCTGACTCATTAAAAGTTTATAATATGCACTATCCCAAGCTGGAATAAACTGACCAAAGTTTATCAAGAAAATTCCTGTAACAAAAATCCCTATAAAGATAAATAGTGGTTCCCATTCTCTATACATTGGCTGTGGATAAAAGAACAAGCCATACAGTAAACCTATAAGCAAAATCCATATTGAAGATTTTGCGCGTTTATTTCTCGTAATAAGCTTTATGTCTAATTGCAAAAAAGACCCTATATCGCCAAATCTTTTGGTCCATTCTAAATTAGTTTCCTTAGCTTCTTGAGTTTTGGTTTTAAGGGAATTGTCTATATACAGTTTTTGCTTAAGTGCCTTATAGTTTAATTGATAAAGTGCCACTAAAATTAAAACCGGTATTAATATATAAACTGGAGAATCTACTATACCTAAAACACCTTTGGATACTAATTCTGCAAACGAAATGATATTAAAATGATTTAAAGCAGATAATATCCCAACAAAAGCAATAATTGGTAAAAAGGATAATTCTATTTGTGACGATAAACTTTCAATAATAAAGTTTACAAAGTTTATTATTAACGTAATGAGAACCATTACAAAAACCCAAACCAGAATATTTACAGCATCATAATCATTTATTAATAACATTATACCAAACGGAATAATTGCAAATAGTGGTAGAAAATTAAAAAAGGAAAAAGCAGATTTTCTCAATACATAATTAATAATTGTTTTTCGTTTTACAGGTAAAGTAAGCAATGGTTTTACACTCATTACTGGCAATTTCTGCAAAAAGAATCGCATCATTAAATCTGCCATAATCCAATAAAATAAGAATCCATTAAACATAATAAAAGGATCGTTTTCTGGGTACAGTTTTTTTAGCGCAGGATAAAGTACAAGCCCTAAAGCTAGAAATGATACAATCATATATAAAGCAAGAAATATCATTAATATATTAATCGCGATACTTTTTTGCCAACTTGAAGAACGGAAAAACTGTTTCCATTCAAAGCTTATAAAACGTTTAATCATGAGTTATGCTTGTGTATGTTTTATTTGTTGATGAATTTAAGAAAATGTTACATAATAATATCAAATTCTGGGTATTGCTTTTTTAATAAACTATCTGCTTGTCTTGGGTAAACTACTAATGTAATATAAGCGCCAATAATAAACAGAGTAAGTAAAAATGAAAATAAGTAACTGAAGTTTAAGGATATTGATAAACTTGTTAGGTTAACTATGTTTATCAAATTTAAAACCCCAAGAAACATGTTTGATCCTGCTGCTTGAAAAATAATACTCTCAAACAACCATTTTTTTCCTTTTTGTTCTGAGCGCTTTTTATAATTATACTTAAGTTTAAAAACACCTATTAAACATAAAATAAGTAGTGAAGCTAATAAAATAAGAAAAACATCTTTACCAAATTTTGTGCTCCAATTTATAATAAGAAACAGTGTAATAGTTAGTGCAATTTTAGGAAGTTTAAACCACTCTTTAGTGAATTTTAGAAGTAATTTAAAATAGGTTTTACTCATAGCGTTTTGTTTTTGTTCTAAAACATCCATAAAACCAAAAACACCAAATTTTTTAAATTCTCTTTTTAGCGCAGCATTAAAACTTAAGTTGGGACTGTCTTTCCATTGCGCTTCTATGCCATTTGCGAGGTGGTCTACCAGCTCGGTTTGTACATCGTAAAACTCCACATAATGCTTTCTGGTAAATGTGAAAAGTTGTTGTATATGGTCTTGGGTTAGTTTCATTAAGCATTAACATTTTCTCTATACATTAACTCATATTTCTTTTTCATTTCAAATGCAAAAATTAGAATTATCACATTTAACCAAATTAAAATAACTGAAGGAATGATAATACTATAAACATTAAAATTAATTAATTCTATATTATCAAATCGATGAAATAGAAAGTAACTGAAATAATAAATAAACATTAAGTTGGAACCTATTCTTTCTAAAGAAGAATACTTTTCAGATTTGCGTCTAATAGCAAAAAAATAAATTACAGCAATAATTGTAAAAACAGCAAGCGGAAGGTTTTTGATCAATTTAAAAAAATCTTCTTTAAACATCAAACCTTGTAATAGCATTATTGAAAAGAAACATGTAAACAATATTAAAATACCATTTAAAGAAAGTGCTTTTTTAAAAATTCGTTTTAAAATTTTTAAATCAATCAATCTATAATATTTATCATAGCTTTTTAATAAGGATTTTTTATTTACAGCCATAAAATCTTTAAAAATGTAATAGAAATCTCTGTGGTCCCCTTTTTCGATTTCAGTTTCTATACTAGATGCTATATGATCTGTCATTTCCATTCTAACATCTACAAAATTAATACCTGAATTCTTTAGATAGGTTTCGATAAACTGAATGTTATCTAGAGTTAACTTTCCCATTATTCTAAACTAAAATTAGGATTGATAAATGCTTGCATAGTTTTGAGGTATGACTCTAACTCAGAAAGTTTATTAACAGTTTCTTTTGTTCCTTTTTCTGTTAGCTTATAATATTTTCGTAGTCTATTATCAACTTTCAAAACCTCTACATCAAGTAAACCATCGGCTTCAAGTTTATGCAAAGCAGGATATAATGCACCTTCTGTTATATTTAATTCACCTTCTGTTATTTGTTTAACTTTTTGTGTGATCTCATAACCATACATTTTGGTGTTTTCTCCTAAGAATTTTAAAATTATTGTATTTAAACTGCCTTTATACAATTTTTGATTTCTCATATCTCAAATATACATAATTATCTTATGCATAAATATCTTAGGTATTAATTTTTTATAAAAAATAATATTAACATCAAATGCTTCACTATTTTTACCAAAAATAAATTTCAATGTCTCAATATTATAAACTTAATGTCTCTAAAATAACTAGGGAAACAGAAAAAGCTGTAAGCATAACTTTTAATGTTCCTGAAAACTTAAAATCAGAATTTCAATTTAAAGCGGGTCAATATTTATCTGTGAAAACAAACCTAAAAAATGAAGAATTAAGAAGAGATTACTCTATTTGTTCTTCCAGACAAAGTGGAAAATTAAAAGTTACAGTTAAAGAAGTCGAAGGTGGTACATTTTCTGTTTATGCGAATACCATTTTGAAAGTTGGTGATGTGCTAGAAGTAGCTCCTCCAAATGGAAGGTTTGTTTTTGAGCCTGATGCATCTCAATCCAGAACAATAGCTGCTTTTGCTGCTGGAAGTGGAATAACACCTATAATGAGTATCGCAAAAACTTTACTCGAAGAAGAGCCAAACAGTAAGTTTATTTTAATCTATGGTAATAAAACGCCAAAAGAAACTATTTTCTTTAATGAAATTTTAGAGTTACACCATAAGTATTTAGATCGCTTTGAGCTTCATGAAGTATTCAGTCAGTCTGAGAAACCAAAAGCTCTTTTTGGTCGCATCGAAAAAAGCACGGTGAATTTTATCGTAAAAACAGAATACAAAAATATCGACATAGATGCTTTTTACCTTTGCGGTCCAGAAGCAATGATAAGAACTGTTAAACATGTTTTAGAAGATCATGGCATTGCTAAAGATGCAATATTATATGAGTTATTTAAAAGTCCTACAAAAGGCGTATCTGGGGTAAACTCTGATGTTAATGGTGAATCTAATATTACTGTTATAGTTGATGATGAAGAGAAAAGTTTTACAATGCTTCAAACACAAACTATACTTGAAGCTACTTTAGCAAAAAACATTGAAGCTCCACACTCTTGCAAAGGAGGTATTTGTAGTAGCTGTATTGCAAGAATTACAGAAGGTAAGGCAGAAATGAGACAAAATAATATACTTACAGATAGCGAAATTGCTGAAGGTTTAGTGTTGACTTGTCAAGCGCAACCAACTACTGCCAACATTACTGTAGATTACGATGATGTTTAAAAAATGAAATCTATAAAACTTAAAAGCCTAACTCAGTGTTAGGCTTTTTTTATAATTTTAAGTGTTTTGTCAATTACCTGTTTTGGTGTAATTGATGCTATAGCAGCTTTATACGCTTCTGGATATTTGTTCCCATAAATTGAAGTTGGGATTTTGGGATATTTTTCTCTATCTGCTAATAATGCGTTTTCAGGTTTCTGATTAAATGGGTAAAATCCAGCATATGGATGCGTTACTCCCCAAAGTGTAATCACTTGTTTTCCTAGCATTGCAGCCATATGTGCATTACCAGAATCCATAGCAATCATAACCTCTAGATTTGAAATAACGTCTAACTCTTCGTTTAGGCTTAGCTTACCAGCGAGGTTAACTGTGCTACTATACTTCTTTTCAAGTTGATTTAAAATTTCTGTTTCAGCTTTTCCACCTCCAAAGAGTAAAACTTTATACTTTTTTGAGAGTTTCTTTATTACTTCTTCAATTAATGGTAATGGATACGCTTTACTTTCAAAAGCTGCAAAAGGCGCAATACCTATTAATGGTTTAATTTGCTTTCCTATGAGGTCTAAAACATTAGATCTTAATTTTACTTTTTCAGGAAATTCTGGTTGTGATAATGAAAGCTTAAAACCTAACGTGTTAAAAACATCTGCATAACGTTGATGTGTGGTTTTTAGTTGTTCAAAATTCATCCCTTTTACTAAAGCTTTCTTTTCCCCTCTTCCTTTATCTATTTGTATAAAAGGAGTACCAACAAAAAATAACTTTAAAATATTACTTCTCAATACATTATGCAAATCTGCAACAGCCTCGATGTTTAAAAGCTTTAATTCTTTAGATAATTTATATAATCCATGAACACCTTTGTGTTTGCCTTTTACATCTGCTTCAAAAATGCTGACATTAGACAAATCTCTAAAAAATGGAGCAAAGAAAGGTCGAGTTAAAACCGTTACCTTAACCTTTGGAAATTGTTTTTCAAATTCGCGTAATACAGGAACAATCATCGCTACGTCTCCCATTGCTGAGAGACGAATAACGAGTATGTTTTTAATGGTTTTAGACATCTCAACTTTTAGGGTGAGATTCCTGCCTTAGCAGGAATGACAATTATTTTTGTCCTCTTAGCACTGGATTTAGCTCATCGTCATTATACATTTTCATTTGCTTATACACTTTCATGTATTTATCGCCTTTTGAAATGTCTAATAATAAATCGTCTATTGCAGTAGAAAGATCCTCGCGTTGTTCAAGTAAAACGTCTAGTTTTTTCTGGCAAGCATCTTTATGTGCTTGTGAAGCATCTTCACGTACTGTTTCCAGATGCATGTGATAAATCTTAAGCGCTAAAATTGATAATCTGTCAATTACCCAAGCTGGACTTTCTGAGTTAATTCTAGCGTCTGATTTTGCCTGAACATCTTTATATTTTTCAAGAAAATAGCTGTCTAAAAATTCAACTGTATCAGTTCTGTCTTGATTAGAAGCATCAATTTTTCTTTTTAAAGTTAATGCTGCAACAGGATCGATATTTGGGTCTCTAATTATATCTTCGTAAGCCCATTGCACAGTGTCTATCCAACTTTTTCTGTACAATAAATGCGCAAGTAAGTCTTCACTTTTATCATACTTATTTTTGAAGGGTTGGTCTACTGTATTTAGTACTTTATACGTCTTAATAACATCTTGAAATATTGAGTTTGCTTTTTCTGAAAACATGTCTTAAAATTTAGAGTACAAATATACTTCTATTTACTTAACTTTACTACTACCAAAACAAGAGTACAATGCAGATTCATCACTTAGCTCAAAACAATTCTATTCTTAATACTTTTTTACATGAAATTAGAAGCATAACTACACAAAACGACAGTATGCGCTTTAGAAGAAATATAGAGCGTATTGGTGAGATATTAAGTTATGAATTGAGTAAAACACTAAAATATTCTTCTCAAATAACACAAACTCCTTTAGGCGACAAGTCTATAGATTTACCTCATCAAGATGTAGTAATCTGTTCTATTTTAAGAGCAGGTTTACCATTACATCGTGGTGTCTTAAATTATTTTGACCATGCTGGTAGTGCTTTTATTTCTGCATATAGAAAATCAATAAAAGGGTCATCTAATTTTGAGATTTTAGTAGAATATGTTGCTTGTCCAAATTTAGAAAACAAGACTATAATTTTAGTCGATCCTATGCTAGCTACTGGACAGTCTTTGGCGCTTACTTATGAAGCTTTATTGCAAAATGGGAACCCTAAACAGGTTCATTTAATGAGTGTAATTGGTTCTAAAGAAGGTGTTGATTTTATTAAAGATAAATTTCCAGAAAATACACA
>Ga0102810_1001013_pt1 | contig 10477 bp, 10 predicted proteins | sample ColrivemetaGS573_FD_84506 | JGI IMG/M metagenome (GOLD analysis project Ga0102810, IMG submission 84506) | Estuarine microbial communities from the Columbia River estuary - Ebb tide ETM metaG S.573 | ecosystem: Environmental > Aquatic > Marine > Intertidal zone > Estuary | place: USA: Columbia...
CTGAAAGCGGCGATTTTCATGGCCGGCTTCAAAGAAGGATGTATCCTCCTACCACAACTTGGAGCGCGTGCTGAAGTTGCGTTTGGTCCAGCTGGACTTGGTGACTTGTACGTCACCGCAACCTCACCTCACGGACGAAACCGAACGATGGGAGAAAAACTTGGAACGGGTCTTACCGTCGAGCAAGCCCTTGAAGAAATGCACATGGTTGCCGAAGGTGTTCGTGCAACCCGTATGTTTGCAGAACGAGCGGAAGATGATGGAATTGACACCCCTTTCACCAAAGCCCTCAACACGCTGTTAGACGGCTATATCGATGCAGAAGAATGCTGTCGAAGAATGGTCGCACTTGGTTGAATGGTTTCCTCCACACACCGATTTCAAGCGGTGCTGTTTTGAGGGTAGTCGCTCTGCGGTATTCATGGCCGAGGAATTAACTGAACTTGAAGCCCGAATCTTTGAGTGGATTCGACAATCTGATTTTGAGTCGGTTGCTTGGTCAACTCCAAAGGCTGCTAAATCGTTCAAAGTCAAAGAAGACGAGGTCTATGAAGCAGTTGCTGCTTTGACTCGTAAAGTTCCAGACCGAATTCAAGTCTTTTACAAAGAAGGTTCGTTGCACATCGCCGCTGAATAATCAAGCAACATCGCCTGATTTACTCCGTCGCTTACGAGCTTGTATCAACATGTTCAACCATGTTGGCTTACGGACATCGCCTTCCTCATTGACAAACGAGCGAACTGCTAAAGACAGCAGATCAATCAATACGACGACAATGAAGATTAGAATCAGCAATGCAAAGACCTTGTCGTATTGAAGGAACTTCAGATAGGTATTGATGTAATAACCAATTCCTCCTGCACCCACAATTCCAATGACGGTACCATGGCGAACATTGTATTCAAACATGAACATCAGTTGACTTAGCAAATGGTTACTGTTCTCTGGAATAACGATGTTCATGACGATACTTGGACGACTCAAACCCATCGCTCGGCCTGCTTCTAACGGATCGTTTGGCATACCTTCAAAGACTTCATATTGTAATTTACCAAGGTAACCGACCGTGTAGAACGTCATTGCCAATACGCCTGAAAGTGGGCCAAAGCCGATGACAATCACGAACAAAATAGCCCAAATTAAACTAGGAAGGCTTCGAACTGCTGAAAGGAATATTCGAACTGGAAGCGAAATGTACAGTGGCATCAAGTTTCGTGCAGCCAATGAAGAAAGGGAAATTGCTCCAACAAAACCGAGAATGGTCGAAACAAAAGCTATTTTTAGCGTTTCCATCATTCCAAGATAGCCAACTGAACAAAAGAATTCGATATCTTGTTCACACACTGGGTATGAGCGGGCTTCAAGAACCTTCCAATTTGGTGGCCACATGCTTTCTTCAAAGAAAACAACCAGGTTTGACAGACCACCCTCAAGTCGGCCCCAATCGCCTTCAACTAAACCGTCCAGCGTTTGCCACGCCATGAAGAAAAGGATGAATACGATACCAAACAAACGGTACTTCATTCCTCTTCCCCCAAATGTTGCTCCCGCCAGCTTGACTCATCTATATCCAGCCATTCTTCCAATGAGTAATCATGTAGATGATTATCCTTAATCAGCCAAATTCGAGTGGCGAAATCTTTGGCGTTGTCTTCATGATGCTCAACCATGATCACTGCAGTTCCTTCCTCAACCAATTCATGAACTGCACTGAGGACGATGTCAACGTTGGTCTGGTCAAGTTCGCCTAGGAATTCGTCCGCCAACATAAGACGGGGACGTTGCGCCAATGTGCGAGCTGTAGCAACTCTACGTTGTTGTCCACCGGACAAGCGTCGAACTGGTTCCGAGGCCTTTTCCTCGATGCCAAGTGTACGAATAGCCTCGAACGTTCTTTCCTTTCGGTCTTTGAACATAGTTCTCGACCAACCCACGCTCAAACGCGCCCCTAGAGACACATTGTGTGCTACTGTTGCGTGACGAACAAGGCCAAGACGTTGTGGAATGTATCCAAGGCTTCCGCGTCGCCCGACATGAAGGTGGAAAGTTCCGTCCAGAGGGCGAACAAGTCCAGCAATGGTTCGAATTAGCGTCGTCTTTCCAATCCCGGATGGCCCAAGGATAGCGATGATTTCGCCAGCATGAACGTCGAGCGTGATCGGCTTCACAAGCGGGAGGTCGTATCCGATGACCAAGCCCTTCAGCGACAGGATTGCATCTTCACTCATAGCATCCCCTCAAACGACCCTACGGTCGGGTCTTTTTGAAACGGTGTGCTATGACCGCACATACCTAAGCGTAAAAAACGAGCATAACTCTCCATGTGATGGCCTCTAAGATGCCGACGAAGCAACCCAAAACGGTTGGGTGAGGCGACTGGATTGCTCCGCCGACGGTTTCAGTCAAGGAAGACTATCTGAATTATTCTGCAATCTCATACTTTGAATCAAAGTATGTTGAAATGCCTGGTATGGCACTGATGAGACTGCTGTAGCTGCCGAGGTGTTCTTGCGAATTAACTTCAACTAAACCACCTGTGTTCAACACATTTGCCAAGATCTGATCGCCACAAGCAGATTGCGGCGAAGTGGAGTCAACTTGGTGAGACACCATCGAGTAGCAACCAGTGAAGTTCTGCCCCTGCATAGGGTAATCTTCGACGTACATCTCGTCGTTCAATGCCAACATAGCGTTGAGAATGGCCGTTCGAGTCTGAACATCAAGTGTTGCAGGGTTGTACATTACCGGGTGAGAAGGTGCGGAGCCGTAGGAAGGCAGCAAGATGTATTCCGATTCTGGCAAACACCAATCTGCATTCTCGCTTGCATTGTCTTTACCACAGTAAGAAGACACTGTGGAATCCTTGGCAAAGGCGACGTCACCGACTCCTTCTGTCAAGCACTTCACAGCACCAGAGTAGGAGTAGTATGGGGTTCCTGATTCAGGAATGCTTGCATTTTCGTTGAAGAACGAAGTGATGGTGTCACGTAGTGATTCAATATCATCCTGCGGACCAACGACTGGAGCGTACCCTTGGGAGATGAGGTGTCCCATTGGCAAAAGCATGCCCGCTGATTTGAGCCAACCGGTGTGACACGAAGTCTTTCCTGCCATCATGGCAAATGGATCGGTTGAATCATCATCGTCGAGGTAAGCGTTAGCAATATCCGAACCGTTGAGGACCACTGCATGTGCGTCGTAATGAGTTCGACCGTCTGATTTCAGGTCTGCAGCCATAGCAGCAAGGCCGTATTCTTTCCAACCAACCCATGCTGCACCGCCGTCCATGAAAGCGATGTCTGCATTTCCAAAGCGAAGTGCTTCAATGATAGCACCTTCGGAAGTGACTGGGTAAAGTGTTACTGTCACGCCAGTTTGTTCTGCGATGAAATCGGCTAGAACTTGTGGGTTCTCTGCTGGGTTTTCGTAATCGTCTTTCATTTCAAAAGCGATACGAATGTTCGAGATAGTTGGAGTCACGGAATCGTTGATGGTAAACTTGGTGTCGTAGTATGCCGAAATTCCAGGTACATCTTCAATCAAATTGCCGTAAGATGAAAGGTGTTCTGTGGCAGTGGTAGCTGAAATTGCAGGCGTGTTGAGGACATCACTGAGAATTGATTGACCCTCGGTTGAATCCTTCATTGCTACGAGTGCGTTTTGTACGAGCGTCATTGTATCTGCATCGCTGGTTGCCGGGTTGTACATCACCGGGTGCGAAGGCGCATTTCCGTACGAAGGCAACAAGATGTAATCGGATTCTGGCAAGCACCATGCTTCATTGGTTGTTGCATCCTCATTACCACAGTAAGAAGCGATGGTCGAATCCTTGGCAAAGGCAACATCACCGACGCCTTCGGAAAGGCACTTGACCGCACCGCTGTAGGAGTAGTATGGAGTTCCGGAATCTGGTATGCTAGCATCTTCGTTGAAGAAATTCGTGATGGTCGAGCGCAACGATTCCACATCGTTTGCGTCTCCAATGACGTTCGCGTATCCGTTGCCGATAAGGAAGCCCATTGGCAGGAGCATACCGGCTGATTTGAGCCATCCTGTGTGGCACGAAGTCTTTCCAGCCATCAAAGAAAACGGATCGGTGGAAGGGTCATCGTCAAGGTGGGCTGCTGCAATTTCTGAATCCTTCAGAACGACTGCATGAGCGCTGTAGTAAGTTCGTCCATCGGACTTTTGATCTGCTGCAATTGCATCAAGGCCGTATTGTTGCCAACCAACCCATGCTGCACCGCCATCCATGAAAGCGATGTCAGCATTTCCAAAGCGAAGAGCTTGGAGAGCAGCACCTTCGGAATCAATAGGATAAAGTGATACATCCATATTGAGTTCTTCACTCATATAATCTGCTAGTCGTTGAGGATTTTCATCAACGTTAGTATAATCGTCTTTGATGCTGTAAGCAATGACGAAGTCTTCTAAGTTGCTTTCTTCTTTCTCTGAGTCGTCACTTAAACAGCCAGCAAGTGATGCTGTGGCAATTAGGAAGACAAGTATCGATGATTTCAGTGTTCGCGTTTTCATGTTAAGACCTACCGGTTTAGGCCGCCCTAAAAACCGGATGTACATAAAGATTTAGGCCACCCTAAAAATAACCCAGCGAGGTGATAATCATCTGAAAAGGGACCACTGCTCACGAAGAGAGCCAATCTAAAGCGTACGATTCGGCGAAACGGTCCGAAGCTAATCCAGGATGCCCAATGGGCCGAACAATGACCAAAACATCGAGTGTTCCCCCCCATGAACTGGTTGCTATGCACAGAACTTCTCCTACCTTCAGACCCTCACCAGATGCACCAATGGAAAGACTTCGAAGTTCATAGAGTCGTACAAGCACCGACTCGTCAACCCCTGCTGATGTCGAAGAGTAGTAGTGTGTGTTTTCAGCAGCCATTGGTTCGAGTTTCATTTCATCCACGTCCAGTCGGAATCCAGATAATTCTTGGTCAAGAAGTTCGATTGCCTGATTGAGACGCCCCTGTTCCATGCCGAAAAGAGAGGCAAGCGTGAATGCTGAAGACTCAGCCCCAAGTGGACCGTATTGGTAAGGCAAGCGTAACGTTAGGGATTGAACAATCTCTACGTCAAGCCCACCAGATTCCGGTAACATCAACCACGTATACTGTTCTCCGGCAGGGTAAAACGGTGCGTTTGGATTTTCAGTCAACAAAGGAGCCCCCCACTCCGAAGGTGCAACTGGCCCAGAGACGGGCGAAAAGCCACCGATGAACAGCATGACGATGAGTCCAACACTTACCATGATTCGTGATTTTCGATATGATTCCCAAGCTATACGGCCAGCAGGACTGAGAATGGATAACAAGAGCATGACGGGGCCATCTAACAAAAATCCACCAGGGAGAATCCAGGGGAGAATGAAGAAGGAAGCGAGGGCATGAAAGCCGTAAGGCCCGTACATATCTTGCCACCGATACTCCACTTCTGCTGTCCATTTACGGCGCTCAACAAACACTTGAGCGGTTACAAAGACGATAAGAAAAATCGACGGTAAGAAATCACCAATCATCTTCAACCCACCAATGGAAAGTACATTCTCAACATGAGTCTTGGGGTTTGAACGGCAACAAACGGTAGATTGTCAAACCTCGACCTCCACGCCATACCATGGAGGAAGTAGTTCTGCGGCTCGAAGGAGCAACATACAGGCACTCTGTCTACGCACCTCTTCCACTGAAACCATGGCGCAGCATCAAAGGACCTGGTATCTTTGAAGCCAACATCTCGCTGCAAAAAGGAACTATACTCGGCCTGGTAGGTCCAAATGGTGCCGGAAAAACCACGCTGTTACGGGTTATGGCTGGCATTTTACCGCTGCAAACAGGCTGCGTATATTCAGGATCTGACGACCTGATGCGAACTGAACAACAACTTAGGCAAATGGTTGGGCATATGCCCGAACAAGTTCGATGGCAAGGACGCAAAACTGTACGCCAAGCATTGCTCGAACTTGGGGAGATGCGACATGCAAGCGAAAAAAGAATTGACAAGTTGTTGACTCTTGTCGGCCTCACCACTCGGAAAGACTCTGCATTGAGTGAACTGAGCCAAGGCATGCGTCAACGGCTTACGCTTGGAGTTGCTCTTCTTGGGTCACCAAAGATACTCCTGCTCGATGAACCACTTAACGGGCTTGACCCTGTTGGAGCTGCAGCATTTGTCGCGCTGCTAAAATCCCTGACTGAAAAAGGCGTCTCCATCGTTCTTTCATCCCACCAAGTCGAGGGCTTGATCGGTATTATTGACCGGTTGGCTTTGATGCATAGAGGGCATATTCTGGCCGAAGGGACGTTGGAAGGGGTAGCTAAGAGTTTGAAACTTGATAGTAAAACCGAAATCAAAGGAACCGGTAGCCCTCCCCGCTTCAAAAAGTATGGAATTAATCCAAGCCAGGTGCATCTCGAAGAAAAGAACGGATATTGGAATGCCCTCTTGGAACAGGCTCAACCGCATCTACTTACGAAATTGGTAAACGACGGTGTTGAAATCACGGAATGGAGTATACGCCAACCCAATGTGGTAGAAATGCTGTGTGCAGCAACCGGGCAATCTCTCGAAGATGTGGGACTAGAAGTGGCCTCCAGTGCCTATGTACCGTTACGAACATTCGGGGGTGAGGAAGAATGAACGATTTCAAGCGTATAGTGAAGTTGGCCAAACGCCTCACTTTTGAACGGATGTTTTCGACTCGAATGTACATCATGCTCCCCGTTCTGTTGCTGTTTATCCCGGGCATGGCTTGGGGATTTTCTGACCCGAACATTGTGCTGCCAGGTGGCCACCAACCTGAAAGTGCAATGGAGGTTCTCTTCTATGCGAGTCTTGGAGTGGTTTTCGGGGCAACAATGTGTGCAGTATTGCTTTCCTATGACGGAGTAAGCCGCGAGCGCGCAAGTGGAGTATTGGAATTACGACTTTCCCAACCAATGTCGAGAGCTCATCAATCGATTGCAATGATACTTGGCTCATGGAAAGCAATACTCATTCCGACATGGATATTGCTGCTCGTTTCTGTTCTTGTGGTCAGGTATCGCATGGTTTAATGTATTTCACTCACTTATTTTCTGGTCTACTTTTCAGCAACAGCACTCATTTTGTTATGGTATGTCCTTTTCACTCTCCTCGCATCCTCGTACACACGTGAACAAGGAACTGCGATATCGTTCGGTGTCGGGATGTGGTTCCTTTTCACCTTCCTATGGGCTTTAATCACTACCATGGTTGCATTTGCATCAGGTGTTTCAATCGGCCAAGAAAACGATGCCTCTTGGGTCATGCTGGAAGGTGCTATGGACTTGCTTTCACCAAATGGAGGCTATCACCACCTGTTGGAAACTAGTTTACCTCAAATAGATCGAGGTATTTCATCATGGCAAAGTTGGTCCATGGGATTGGTATGGACGATTATTCCGTCATGGATGTTCATACGTCGAATGGAGAAGATACTCCCTTAGTCAAAAGAGATGGTTTAACGGGTCGCACAAGCGAAAGCCTCTTTGAGGCATGATGACAACGTCATTCCATGGCAGCACGCACTACGGTCGGACTTTCCAACCCCCACACTCAAGTTTTCACTGCAATTCTAATGGTTTTCTTGATGTTCTTCATGGGCACATCTTCCCTTTACACACCTCAAAATGTACTGGAAAACGAAACCGATGCTGCACCTGCAGATGGCCGCCAAGGACTCGCAATAGAAGATGAATGTGAAGGACTGAAATTTGAAGACCTCTTTGATTATGATTTTGCTAATTTCAAAGTCTTTATCGGCGATGATTGGGCGACCGCAGAAATGGATGCTGGAGCGTTTGTGAACGGAAGTAAATCGGCCATTGTCCGAGACAACCTTGACGGCCTATTCGAAGGGCTTTCTGGCGGAGGTAACGACTACATTAGTACCGATGAAAGAGATGCTGTACGCGCAATTGGACCAAAGTGCATTGGAGCAATGGACACCCGAATCGGCATGAAAGAAGGTATTCCTCACCGAGGTGCTCCTGATTGGAACAACCTTACATTTGTCGAAGATGGTATAGGACTGGAAGAAATTGACCTCGTTCCTGAAAACCACCCTCAAGAGCGTTCATGCCAAAATTTAGGATCTGCCAACGGGTGTAAAGAAGTACCAGTGAGCATTACTGAAGACCTACAAATCATGATGTACTTGGCGGAAGACCAATCAAACAACGTCCGATTTGACAAGCTACCAAACAGTGGGGATTCAAATTTCACACTGGCTCTAAACATCACGAACATGTCGTATGCCAACTTAGAACTCAATTTCCCTCTCAAGCAAGGATTGCGCATGAGTAATTATTCGATTCAAGACACGATTACCAACACCGATGGAACAATGACTGCAACGGAAAACACCGAATTAAGCGGGCCTGAGGCGATTTACCTACCTGATGGCCGACTCCGTGTGAACCAAGTGGTCACTTATGCTACGAGCGAATATCCAATTCAACGTGATTTGTTTATCGATTTCACAACCATGGCACCTGAAACCAATGAAGCGCCAGAATGGTCATCGAATGCTCCTGGAGACGGAACGGTCATCCCAATGTTGGCCGGACAGAACATCGTCGTTGCGGGTGAAAAAACCGAAATGTGGGCTACCGATGACAGCGGCTGGGGAATCGATTGCACATTCACTGAAAGTGGATGGTCTTCCTCGCTCGACGGTGAAGGGAACTTTATGGTCGAAAATCAAAACTCACAAGCCTCCACGTCCAACGCAGAATGCTATGCTGTAGACCCGTTTGGTGAATCATCAATCGATTCCCGAAACTGGAGCTTTGGAGAGGTATTTACTGCCTCTGCAGTTCTTTCTTCGACAGGAGACAGTATCGAATTCACTCTTTCGCCAACGGGCCTCGTCAATGAAATGTCGATTAACGCTCATGCACATCAATCCACTGCCATGGGCCAGATGCGTACCACTACGCTCTCATCTGACGATGCTGTTCTTTCCCTGCCCCTCGATGGCTTATCCCCTGGTATGGTTATGGTCATGGGCCAAGCACAGAGCACTACAATGCTCGACCTTGATTTCATGATGAACTTCGGACTTAAGAAAGCAAGTCTTGCCCCGCTCATTAGCGTCTCAAAGAACCTCGATGGGAACAACGCCACATGGGAGGCGAACGGTCTTACGTTCACGCTCAAAGGCGATGTATTGGACCCAGACGGCGAAGATGTTACCCTCTCGCTTTTGCTGTGCGGTTATTCAACCAATGATTTCCTCCGAGATGGAAGCGGATGGGAGATCAACGTCAATATCGTTTCATGCTCATCTCAAAACCCTCCAGTCACCGCCTATGACATCGTGTTGACAGCTACCGATGAATCGGGAACCGTCACTACATACACGGTGTATGTCCCAGACCCATATGCTTCAACCGGCGACACAACAAGTACATCTGACAACGGGGATAATTCCGAAGAAGAAGGGTTGCCTGGATTGTCGATGTTGGCTACACTGAGCATCACATTGCTTGGGGCTGCCTTTGTTGGCAGACAACGAAGAGACTGATGGCTTGAACCGGCATCCTCAAAAGAGGAGGTTCAGCCCAATAAGCAGGTGAAGGTATGTTTACAGGTGTTATTGAGTCCAAAAGCCATGAAGGTGGTTTTCTTGTTTCGTTCACCGGTTCTTCACCGGCCCTTGAGTCAATTATCATCAATGCTGAATCTGGTATTTACATTGGTAAAGTCGATGCAGTCCTTGGGAACACCAACGCTCCTCTTGCCCACGTCGCTCACATTGACCGGAAACTCGACCTTGATGCCCTCATCGGTGTCGAAGTAGGAATCCGCGCCAAAAAACAACGCGATGAGCGTAGTCGAGGACCGGAAAGAGACGGACGAAGGGATGACCGTAGAGGTGGACGCGATGACCGTGGGTATCAAAACAGAGACCAGCAAGGTGGACGCTTTGAACGAAATGACCGAGGTCGCGGTGACAACCGCGGCGGTGGCGATTGGGAATGTCCAAAATGTCAAAATTCAAACTTCGCATTCCGTACCGAATGCAACCGATGCGGTGAACCCAAAGGACACGGCGGAGGTCGTGGACGAAGCGACGACCGTAGAGGTGGACGCGATGACCGCAGAGGCGGTCGAGACGACCGAGGTAACAGAGGCGGACGCGGTGGAGAAATCTACACCGATAACGACTGGGAATGTCCAAAATGTCAAAACTCAAACTTTGCATTCCGAACCGAATGCAACCGATGCGGTGAACCCCGAGGAGGTGGCGGAGGCCGTGGACGAAGCGATGACCGCAGAGGTGGCCGAAACGACCGAAGTCGAGGTGGTGACCGCGGTTACCAGAGTCGAGACCGACAAGGTGGACGCTTCGAGAGAGGAGGCGGCGGTGGTAACGAAGACCGTCGCGATGGCGATTGGGACTGTTCCAAATGTCAAAACTCAAATTTCGCATTC
>Ga0102810_1001015_pt1 | contig 10458 bp, 8 predicted proteins | sample ColrivemetaGS573_FD_84506 | JGI IMG/M metagenome (GOLD analysis project Ga0102810, IMG submission 84506) | Estuarine microbial communities from the Columbia River estuary - Ebb tide ETM metaG S.573 | ecosystem: Environmental > Aquatic > Marine > Intertidal zone > Estuary | place: USA: Columbia...
CTTTCGGTTTTATAAACCAGTCTAGTGTCATTAATACCTAAAAATATGTAAAAAGATTGTTTTTGATCTAATTAAATTTATGTCTTTTAACAATATTTTTAATAGTATTTTTTAAGTCCTCTCCGGCATCGTAAACCATTTGCTCATTGCTAGGAAACGGTATGGATCTAGCAGATAAAAACTTGACAAGCTCATTTTCTAAAGCTCTTTTGTCTCCATCATAATTAGCATAAACATGCTCAAATACAAACCCTGAAGTCAGTGGGTAGGAATTAATTTGTTGATTTGTGTTCAAATCGATATAACGAACGTTACCAGAGATCTGAACATCTTTATGCTGAGTGTATTTGTAAAAATTACACCTTACAGTTCTATATTTATCAACTTTTATTTCGTTCCCTAAGCTATCTTTAACAACATTACCGTTATCGTCCTCTAAATATTTCCAACCGTCTATTATTTGTTTTTCTTTAATAATTTGTTTTTCATTAATATGCTCAGGACTAATATTAATATTCGTGAATTCTAATTGAAAATCATAATCATATTCAATATCACTTTGAGGATTTGTATGATATATCGTCCATAAGTCATTTAAGTCGTAAGCATTGAAGTTCAATAAATCTGCCTCTAAATCATTAGGAATTATTTTATCAGTATCATTAAAAAGATTTACCTTAACATAGTCAAGCCCTTTTTGGTGTGATAGTTCCATTTTTTGTCGAGTATCTTTATAATCAGGACTTAATTGGTTTAAATAGGTAAAATCATCGTAAGCTATTCTAAAGTCATATTTGTTTTGTGCTGTTTTTAATAATTTTGAAGCATTATTATAAAGGTAAGCGGACAATTCATTTTTTGTATTTATGATGTTCGCATCATATTTATTAAATTTAAAGGAAGCATTTTTATTTTCCTTATAAATTTGTAGTGGTAGTAATGGCTTTATTCTTTCCTGGATCAGATTTAATCTAACATAGGTCTTATAGATATTTTCTAAATTAGCAGGGTTACCTTCCTTCTTTAGAAAATCAATTTTTTTTAATTCTCTATTAGTATTTTTCAAAAATGCATCTTGCAGTAAAAAAATATAATCCTGATTTCCTTTTTTAGTTTTATTCTCAGAAAGCTTCAGAATAGATTTATTAATGGCACTTTCATAATTACCAGAATTTAAATCTTCTTGTGTTTTTTTTACACTGCTGCAGGAAAATAGTAATGCGATTATTAATAAACTGAAGAAATTTTTCATGACGCTATTTGTAATTTAGGGTTTGGTTTTTGTAACTTCTCCTAAAATAACGATTTGTTTATTCGGATATTGCAGTTGAAATGGATAAAATTGTAGTCCTATTCTTCTAATTTATTAGGACTTTAATCTAAAGCGGGTAATATTTTTCCAATACATTCACCAAAACCAATACGCACGCCATCATTTTTAGAGAATCCTCTCATAATAACAGTGTCGCCATCATTGATAAATTTTCGTTCAGAACCATCATTTAATTTTATCGGATGAGCACCTCTCCAAGTTAACTCTAGCATGGATCCATAACTATCTTTTGTTGGTCCTGAAATAGTCCCAGATCCCATCATGTCACCACTTCTTACATTACAGCCATTACTGGTATGATGCGTTAACTGTTGAACCATTGTCCAATACATATATTTGAAATTAGAATTAGAAACCATAGTTTCTAAATGATCTTCTGGCTTGATAAACATTTGTAATTGAATATCATAGCTCTTTTTTCCATTTTGTTGTAAGTATGGTAAAGGATTAGGACTTTGTATCGGGCTTTCAACTCTAAAAGGCTCTAATGCATCTAATGTCACTATCCAAGGAGATATAGTAGAAGCAAAGCTTTTTCCTAAAAAAGGACCTAATGGAACATATTCCCAGGCCTGAATATCTCTCGCACTCCAATCATTGAATAAGACTAAACCAAAAATATAACTTTCAGCATCTTCAATGGATATTGTTTCTCCAAGGTTGTTTACATCTGTTGTTATAAATGCCATTTCTAATTCAAAATCCAATAATTTTGAAGGTCCAAAAACGGGTTGGTCAGAATTTGGTGGTTTTGATTGTCCTTTTGGTCTTCTAATGGGGGTTCCGGATGGTATAATTGAAGAACTTCTTCCATGATACCCTATAGGCACATGTAACCAATTAGGCATTAAAGCATTTTCCGGGTCTCTGAAAAGACTACCTACATTGGTAGCATGTTCTTTACTAGCATAGAAATCCGTATAATCACCAACGCTTATTGGTAATTGCATTTCAACTTCCTCCATCCTAAAAATAACTTTATCTTTATTTACTTCATTATCTCTTAAAACAGAATTATTTTGATCAAATATCTCAGCAATTTTATTTCTAACTAAACGCCATGTTTTTCTTCCATCAGCAATAAAATCGTTTAGGGTGTCCTGTAGAAAAATATCATCGGTTAAAGGAATGTCTTTAAAATAGCCTAACTGGTGCAAAGCGCCTAGATCAATAGCGTAATCACCTATTCTTGTGCCTATTGTAATAATATCATCACGTGTTAAAAATACTCCGAAAGGAATATTTTGTATTGGAAAGTCTGAATTTTTATCTACGTTAATCCAGGATTTCCTTGTCGGATCATTAGCTGTTATTTGCATTTTTGGACAATTATATTATTTTTGTTCAAATATAGATGTTTCTACGTATTTGCAAAATGAAATTATTACTTTTGACATCAATTTAATTAATTTTAAACATATTTTAACAATGTTACGTGATCAACAAATTTTCGATCTTATTGAGGAGGAGAAAGAAAGACAAATTAATGGACTGGAATTAATAGCTTCCGAAAATTTTGTAAGCGAACAGGTAATGGAAGCTTCTGGCTCTGTTTTAACAAATAAATATGCTGAAGGATACCCTAATAAAAGGTATTACGGAGGTTGTGAAGTTGTTGATGTTGTTGAGCAAATTGCAATAGATAGAGCAAAGGTGTTATTTGGAGCAGATTACGTAAATGTACAACCACATTCAGGTTCTCAGGCCAATTCGGCTGTATTTTTTGCATTATTAAAGCCGGGAGATAAAATATTAGGTTTTGATCTGTCACATGGAGGTCATTTAACACATGGTTCACCTGTAAATTTTTCAGGAACTTTATATAAAACCTCGTGTTACGGTGTTGACAAGAAAACTGGAGTATTAGATTACGATAAAATTCAGAAAATTGCAGAAAAGGAGAAACCACAGGTCATTATAGCTGGTGCTTCAGCCTATTCAAGAGATATCGATTTTAAGAGCTTTCGAAAAATAGCGGATAGTATTGGGGCATTACTTGTTGGAGACATCTCACACCCAGCAGGATTGATTGCTAAGGGTATTTTGAATGACCCAATTCCTCATTGCCACGTTGTAACAACTACAACTCATAAAACATTACGGGGTCCACGTGGAGGAATGATCATGATGGGTAAAGATTTTGAAAACCCTTGGGGTTTAACTTTAAAGAACGGAAAACCAAAAATGATGTCGGCTATACTTAATTCTGCAGTATTTCCGGGTAATCAGGGAGGTCCTTTAGAACACATCATCGCAGCTAAAGCAATTGCATTTGGAGAGGCATTAACCGATGATTTTTTATATTATCAATTACAGGTCAAAAAGAATGCTGCCGCAATGGCAAAATCTTTTGTAGATAAAGATTACCATATTATTTCAGGTGGTACCGACAATCATATGATGTTGATAGATTTAAGAAATAAGAACATAACTGGTAAGGATGCTGAAAATGCTTTGGTTAAAGCAGACATTACGGTTAATAAAAATATGGTTCCTTTTGATGATAAATCACCCTTTGTAACATCTGGAATCAGGGTGGGAACTGCCGCCATTACAACTCGAGGTCTAAAAGAAAAAGACATGGAAGTCATTGTGTCATTGATCGATGAAGTAATTACGAATTTTGATAATGAGAGTATTTTAGAATCTGTAGCTCAGAGAGTAAATGACATGATGCATAAAAAACCATTATTTGTATAAAGTATTACGATTTTACTTAGAATGAGTAATTTATCATGATTTTTATCATTTTAAAATAACTCATAATTTCCTTACTTAGCAATCAATCACGAAAATATCGTCATGGGTTCGCAATCGGTCAAGGCTATAACATCACAAAAACAACGTAAGAAATTTATTTATCATTTGCTTCACGATGTCAAGGCTCTTGATGAAATGATCAAAGAAGACCTGTTTGAAAAAAACCTTCAACGTATTGGCTTTGAACAAGAACTTTGTATAGTTAATAATTCTTATCGTCCCTCATTTAATGCACTAAAAATATTAGAAAAATTAAAGGATGATCATTTTACAACAGAACTTGCTTTATTTAACCTTGAGATTAATTTAGATCCGGTAGAGCTTAAAAATAGTTGTTTTTCAGATATAGAAGAACAACTTAATTTTTATATTGATAAAGTAAAAAAAGTTGCAAATGAAATGGAAAAGAATAAAATTCTTCTTGTTGGCATATTACCAACTTTAAAGAAAAAGGATTTGATTGTTGAAAATATTACCCCTTTCAAAAGATATACAATTCTAAATGAGATCTTAAAAAATATAAGAGGAGATAGTTTTAAATTGCGTATTGAAGGAGTGGATGATCTAATCTTAGATCATGATTCAATTCTATTTGAAGCTTGTAACACGAGCTTTCAGGTTCATCTGCAATTAGGCTTAGATGAAATAGTAGATAAATATAATTGGTCTCAAGCTATTGCTGGTCCAATATTATCGGTAATGTCAAATTCTCCTTTATTATTGGGTAGGGAGCTTTGGAGCGAGACAAGAATAGCACTCTTCCAACAAAGTGTTGACATGAGAAATACATCTTATTTATTACGAGAACAAAAACCTCGGGTATCTTTTGGCAATGGTTGGGTGAAAAAGTCAATAATTGAGTTATTTAAAGATGATATTTCAAGGTATACACCATTGATAACTACTGATTTTGATGAAGAATCAATAGAAACGTCAGAAAAAAGAAATCCACAAAAATTAAGTACATTAAATTTATATAATGGGACATTATACAAGTGGAATAGAGTCTGTTACGGGGTAACAAATAACATTCCACATTTACGAATTGAAAACAGGTATATTCCATCTGGACCAAGTGTAAAAGATGAAATTGCTAATGCCCTATTTTGGGTTGGTGTTATGCAAGGAATGCCGGACGAATATAAAAATATATGGAAAAAAATGCCATTTAATGATGCGAGAGGTAATTTTATCAATGCAGCTAGAACTGGTATTAATACTTATTTTAATTGGTTTGGAGAGGGGATTTCCTCTAAAAGATTGATTAAAAAAGTTTTAATTCCTATGGCACGGAAAGGGTTAAAAAAATCTAAGATTAATCCGAAAGACATAAAATACTATTTAAAAATTATTGAGAAAAGAGTTGATAAAAATGTAACAGGAAGTAAATGGATGGTGAGGAGTAAAAGAAAATTACGAAAAACATTATCAACCGATGTGGCGGGATTGTTACTTACGAGCAGTATGTATGATAATCAAGAGTCTAAAAAACCTGTTCACGAATGGAAACTAGCAGATGTTGATCTAGAAAAAATTAGTAAAATGCACGATAAACTATATAAAGTTATGACTACTGAACTTTTTGTTGTGAATGAAAATGACTTGGTAGAATTGGTAGTAAAAATTATGGAATGGAAAAATATTCATCATTTACCAGTAGTAAATGAACACAATAAAATTATCGGAATCATAACTACATCGAATCTAGACCTAATTGATATCCAGAGTGCGAAAAATAATTTGGTAGTGGCAAAAGATATCATGGTGAAGGATGTGATTTCAGTAAACTCGGAAACTTTTATTGAAGAAGCAAAAAAAATAATGGCAAAGAATAAAATTGGGTGTTTGCCAATTATTGATGGAGATGATCTAATAGGTATAGTTACAAGAAATGATTTGAAAAGAATTGATAAATATGCAAACATTAAAGGCTAAAGTTGAAATAAAATCTTTGGATAAAAAGATAAGTATAAAAAGGATTTTAGGAAACTTTGATGGAAGTAAGAATGGACCTACTGTAATCTTTTTTGGAGGAATACATGGCAATGAAAAAGCAGGTATTCACGCTTTAATTAATGTTATTCAAAAAATAGAAGATGAAGGCATTATAATTGACGGTAATTTTTATGCAGTGAGCGGAAATTTGAATGCTCTAAAAAATAACATTCGATTTACTGTTGAAGATCTGAATAGGATTTGGACTGATGATCATTTGTCTTATATCAAAGCTTCAGGTATTGAATTCAATGAAGATGTTCAGGAACAAATAGCCTTAATTGAAATTATAAAGAAAATCGTTTCAACAAAAGAAAAACCATTTTATTTTATCGATCTCCATACTACTTCTTCAAAGACAAATCCTTTTATCACTATTAGTGATTCCTTGAATAATCGAAAGTTTACATCTAATTTTTCAGTTCCAGTTGTTTTAGGAATTGAAGAATATTTAGATGGTCCATTATTAACTTACATTAATGAATACGGACATATTGCTCTTGGCTTTGAAGGAGGGCAGCATGACGATCCGGAAGCCATAGTTAATTGTGAGGCTTTTATTTGGTTGGTATTGGAAGCCTCTGGATGTATTGAAAAAGAACGGATAAAAGATTTTATAGAACAAAAGAATGTCCTAATAAAGAATGGCTATTCCAGAAAATTCTATGAAATAGATTATAGATATTTAATTAGTGATCAGGAAGTTTTTAGGATGAATGAGGGATTTATCAATTTTGATCAAATAAACAAAGGACAATTACTAGCCAAAAGTGACTCTAAGTTGGTGAAAGCTTGTATGAGTGGGAGAATTTTTATGCCTTTATATCAAAGTCAAGGTTCAGACGGATTTTTTATAGTTACAAAAATTTCTGAATTTTGGTTGAAAATTTCTGCCGTAGTCAGGAAATTACATTTACATCATGTTTTAAGAATTTTACCTGGCATTAAAATGGACCCGCATCATTCATACACTTTAATTGTTAATCCAAGAACGGCAAAATTTTTAGCAGTAGAAATATTTCACTTATTTGGTTATCGTAAAAAAATAAAAAAAGGGAATAAATTACATTTTATTAAACGGGACAGGAAAGTTAAGGAGTTTAGATAATTACTTATTCCTCTTGGGCGCGTTCAATTATTTTTTGGGGTAATGATTTTTTTGCTTTGGCTCCTAATTTTTTAATTTTTTCAACACTAGTTATTAAGTTACCACGACCATCAACCAATTTATTCATAGCTCCTTTATACTCAATTTTGGCCTCATCAATTTTTTTACCACCTTTGATTAAATACAACACAAACAAATAAAATTTATCATATAAAGCTCCAGCTTGACGAGCAATTTCAATGGCATTACGTTGCTGTTTCTCATTTTGCCACATACTGTCAATAGTTCGTAGTGTTGCCAATAAAGTAGCAGGTGTAACTATGACTATGTTTTTTTCAAAAGCTTTATTATATAATTGTTCATCTGCATTAATAGCTACTGCAAAGGCAGGTTCAATAGGTACAAATAGAAGCACGAAATCCGGCGATTCAATTTCGTAAATATCTTCATATTTTTTTTCGCTTAATTGAACGACATGCCTATTTAATGAGGCAATATGTTCTTTTAAAGATTGAGCCTTATCCTCTTCATTTTCGGAATTAACATATTGTTCATAGGCCTTTAAAGAAACCTTCGAGTCAACAATCATCTTTTTGTTATCAGGTAAATTGATAATGACATCCGGCCTTAGTCTCGTTTTATTTTGCTCCTCCGTATTAAAACTTTTTTCTAATACATACTCTCTGTCTTTTTCTAATCCAGATTTCTCTAAAACACGTTCTAAAATTAATTCTCCCCAATTTCCTTGTGTTTTACTGTCACCTTTTAAAGCCTTTGTCAAATTAATGGCTTCTTTGCTCATTTGCTCATTAAGCTCTTTTAATCCAATAATTTGTTGACGTAATGCGGCATGATAATCAATACTTTCTTTATGTGTTTTGTCAACCTTATCTTCAAAAAGTTTGATCTTTTCTTGAAGAGGACTTAATATTTGTTTAATATTTTCTTTGTTCTGCTCAGTAAATTTGGTTGATTTTTCATCCAAAATTTTATTAGCTAGATTTTCAAATTCCTTAGTGAATTTTTCCTGAATATTTTCTAACTCTTGTTTTTGATTGGCTAGCTTTTCATGTAGATTTTTTATATCTGCATCTTGCCTAATATTTTCTCCGATTATTTTTTCTTTTTCAGCCTGAAGTTGTCTATATTCTAACTGTAGTTCAGTTATAGTTTTTTCAGCATTAATTTTAGTTTCGGTTAGCAGGGTATTCCTTTCAAGTAGACTTGATTTTTCTCTTTCAAAGGATACTCTATATAAAAGTTTACCAATAAAACCACCTATAAATAGTGCTCCGATAAATATGGCAAGAAAAATAAAGTACTGTTCCATTAATTAGTTGAAGTTAATAATTTGATACCCGGCTGTCTGATACCAAACTAAGGCAGTCATAGCAGATAGCGCCATTTTTACATGAGGGGATTTATCCTTAGCTTCATATCCTTTACCAGCATAGGACTGTCCGCATACAAAGATTTCAATATCATTGTCTTTAAGGGCTTTAATTAAATTGGTATTAGTATTTTTAACCTTAAATTCTTTTTTATAAGCTTCATCACTTAGTACATTTTTTGAAGCAAGACCATGAATAATCACTGCAATTTTTAGATTTTCTCTGGGAATACCATATTGGGTATGAATTTGTAGATACCGAGCTACAGTTTTCAACATCGGATTATCCATATCTATATTTGGACTGTCAGTATATACATCAAAAATCACTTTGTATTCCTTATTTTTTTCAAATTCAAGGTCCGGGTTATCAACGCGATATACATTGCCGGTATTTTCTAAAATAATCCCTTTTTCCTGAGAATAAAGTACAAGAATATTCAAAAGGAATAAAAAAATTAAAATTCTTTTCATAACAAAAATTTTGAGAGAATAATATTACAAAATTCTGCGTTAGTAAACTTAAAAATTTGTTATTTTGTTGTTTATAAAGTAAAATTGATCAATGAAATTTTTATCCAAACTCATATTAATCGACATCATGGGATGGAAAATCGTTAATGATTTTCCTGATCTTAAAAAATACATTATTATAGCAGCACCACATACAAGTTGGCAAGATTTTCCTATTGCTATCATGGCAAAATTTATTAAATCTGCTAAAGTAAACTATATTGGAAAAGCGTCTTTATTTAAACCACCATTTGGGTTTTTATTCCGATGGTTAGGCGGTTCTCCGGTAGACAGAAGTAAAAGTAATGATAGGGTTAAAGCCATTATTGATCTATTTGATTCTCATGAGCAGTATGTATTAGGTATGTCACCTGAAGGAACACGTAAAAAGGTTGAAAAATGGAAAACAGGATTTTATTATATTGCCAAAGGTGCCAAAGTGCCTATTGCAATGGCTACCTTAGATTTTAAGCGTAAGGAGATAAAAATATCAGAGCCTTTTTACCCAACTAATGATATGGAAGCAGACTTTAAATATTTTCATCAATATTTTGATGGGGTAGAAGGTAAAAAGCCAAACTTAGTTTAATGTATAATTTTCAATAGTCTTACGACGTTATTTCCTTTAATTTAATGTTACTGAAATATTTTAATCTTTTTTTACTGCGTTAACATAAGTTTCCATTCCACCTACAATTGGAATAGTTAATGTTGTAGCATCTAAGTCCACAGTTAATTCAGTTCCAGGATTTGGCCAAAGTGTGAATTCTTTATCACTCGAAAATATCATAAGACCAATTTGCTGCCCTTTAGGTATTATTTGATCATCGGGCATTAAATTAAATGAAACTTCATAAAATTCTCCTGGTATTAACAGTTCTCCTTTAGTTAATGAACTATGGTTTTGAGGATCAGCCCAACCTCGGGTAATAATATTATCTGTAATTTTAGCATTACTTTCCTTATTCCAAGGCAGGGATACTAACCAAACTGAAAGATTTGCCGCAGGCTTACTACTAGAAAGTCTAATAGAAACTTTAGATGTTCCTGAAATATGAATATTTGTTGATAACTCAGGTGTCAAATAGAGTAATCGATGATTAGAATTTTCTGCTTTCGCTAAAGAATCTCCTGAAAAGGAATAATCATCTACTAAGGTTTCTGTATTTTGCTTCCCTGTTTTTGCATTATCCAATTTACCCATATTCTGTCCTCCAGATTTCAGATATAATGTCACATCTGAAGCGTCAGGGTTTGGATAATCTTTATAAGCAGTTGGATTACTTCTTTGATCATTTTCACGAACAATCCAGGCTTTAGCGTCATTTTCAACGTCATTTTGAATACCGTGTAAATAGC
>Ga0102810_1001016_pt1 | contig 10450 bp, 11 predicted proteins | sample ColrivemetaGS573_FD_84506 | JGI IMG/M metagenome (GOLD analysis project Ga0102810, IMG submission 84506) | Estuarine microbial communities from the Columbia River estuary - Ebb tide ETM metaG S.573 | ecosystem: Environmental > Aquatic > Marine > Intertidal zone > Estuary | place: USA: Columbia...
ATCAATTGCAATAAAGGGAGTCCGAATGCTGCTGTTTTTCCTGTTCCGGTTTTTGCCAATGACACCACATCTTCTTTTTGTTGCAATACTACAGGTATCGTTTTTTCTTGAATATCTGTTGGAACAGAAATTTTCAAATCAGCTAAGCCTTTCAGCAGCTGTTCATTAATACCTAAATCGGAAAAATATTTTGACATAGAATAATTTTAAGCAAAGATAACTATACGAAATCTGAGAACCGTAAAAATAGGACCGCTAATTCATTTTAAACGGACAATGAAAAAGAAAATATTGAGTATTAATTGGGTATTATCTGCTTCTTACGCCTCTTGAAGCGTACGCTTTGATTTTCTATATGTGTAGTTAGGGTAAATTGTACGCTTTGCGAAACGATTCAAATTACTAGCATTAACCATCTTTAAATATACGGGCTTCGTTACACCAAAATACTCGTAGGTCGTTCCATCTAAAAAAGTGATTTCTAAAACCAAACCTTTATGAATGTAATCTGCTATTCCAACATTTGTTATTGTTTCAGTATAACTTTCAAAGTTCGCAGCTATAGTTTCAGGAGCTATACTTACCAAAAAATGATAACCATCAATAATATTTCGGCTATTTACTTCGGCGTCTTCACGTTTAGAATCGTCTTCTTTAAATTTATCTGGATGCCATTCTTTTACCAAATTGCGGTATTGTTTTTTTAGTATTTTAAGATCAATCTCTTTTTCTACACGAAATAGCTCCTTATACTGATTTATACGTTTCATAGGCTCATTTTAACAAGCGGCAAAACTACATCTTTATTCTGAACTACTCTGAGCTATTTAAGTGTTTTTTTAGTTGAAATTGACTTATTTTATGATGTATGTGTGTAACGAAAATCATACAGACTGAACACGCCATTTTAAAAATGATTATTGGTCACAAAAAAAGCCCATCATAAATGATGGGCTTTCAATTAAACTTGAAGTATATGTTTTAGATAACTTTTACGTTTACTGCGTTTAATCCTTTGTTACCTTCTTGTAGATCAAATTCAACTTGGTCGCCTTCACGAATTTCGTCAATTAATCCAGAAATGTGTACAAAGTGATCTTTGTCAACGCCTTCTTCAGTGATAAAACCGAATCCTTTAGATTCGTTGAAAAATTTTACTGTTCCTTTACTCATTGTAATGTAATTTAATTTATTATACTTATTGAAATGCAAAGATGGTGCCATTTTTTCAACAAACAAAAAATTAACCCATTTCTTTTGATATTGTACAAAATGTTTGAGAACTTCATATAAGTTATTCTTCTGTTAAGTCCCCTGAACAATCAATAATGAACTCAAAACCTGTACTTTCATAATTTAATTATTTTTAGAATATTTGACATTTTTGAGACGCTTTGTAATACCCTGGGATTGAGGTATTCCATGAAAAAAGCAGTTTTTACATAATATAAGTATGGATAAACCCTTAACTTTGCACACTCAATCCGTTTGATTAAAAGATTTGCAACAGATAAAAGACTATTTAGATCAAATAGCAACCATATCACAATCAGATTGGGCGTTTTTTACGTCTAAATTGACGCGTCGTGTGATTCCTAAGAAAGCTGTTTTTTTAGAAATTAATACGATAGAGAATCACATTTCTTTTATTGAATCTGGGGTTGTACGTTTATTTATTCCTAAAGAAAACCCAGAGAAAGAAATCACCTTTGGCTTTAGCTTTAAAGACCAGTTTGTTAGTGCATACGATTCGTTTTTAACGCAGACGCCTTCAGCATATCAATTACAAGCACTTACAGAAACGACTATTTTAAGTATCACTTATGACGATTTACAAGCGGTTTATAAAACCACCCAAATTGGAAATCTTATAGGACGATTGACGGCAGAACGTCTTTTTTTATTAAAATCTAAGCGTGAACAAAACTTATTGAATCTGACTGCAGAAGAACGCTATGTGAAGTTATTTAAAGAACGGCCAGAACTACTAAAGGTGATTCCTCTAAAATACATCAGCTCTTATATTGGTGTTACTGCGCAAGCTTTGAGCAGAATTAGAAAACGTCTGTAAAAGGTATTTAATTGATTTGGGTTCATTGTTTAGCTTCGAACATCAAAGTATCTTTGCAAAAAAAAAGTTATGGTGATTGTTCTTTTCGTTTTAGCACTTTGGTATGGAGGTTTATTTTTTCAGTCTTTCTTTTTACATCGTTATGCTGCGCATCAAGTATTTACCATGTCGAAAACTATGGAGCGTATTAGCTTTGTTTTGACTTGGATTTTTCAAGGGTCAAGTTATTTAAGCGCCTATGGTTATGGTATAATGCATCGTATGCATCATGCCTATACAGATACAGAAAAAGATCCCCATTCGCCATCTCATGATGCTAATTTATTTGCGATGATGTGGAAAACAAAAACAATCTATCAAGATATTAATAAACAGCGCATAACTGTTGACCAGCGTTTTACCAAAAATGTACCGCAATGGAAAGGTTTTGATGTGTTTGCGAGTTCTCGCTTTTCTAGGTTGCTTTGGATTGGACTTTACATTTTATTCTTTGCCGTTTTTGTAACGTCTTGGTGGCAATGGTTGTTATTGCCGATTACTTTTTTAATGGCTCCGATTCATGGCGTGATCATTAACTGGTTTGGTCATATTTATGGTTATGTCAATTTTAAAATGAAAAACACTAGTAAAAACTTATTCCGTTTTGACTTTTTAATGATGGGTGAAGGCTATCACAATAATCATCATAAACATGCAGGTCGCGCTAATTTTGGTGTGAAATGGTACGAGATTGATATAACTTATTTAATTATTAAACTATTGGATACTTTCGGATTTATTAAGTTGAAACCAATTCCAGTTAAGGACTAATAAAGTCAATGTTCTAGACTTGGATTTTATTTACGAAAAGGCCAAAGTTTAGACTTTTGATAAATATTGATTTACTGTAAATAAATATTCTCAATTTCTAAGGCGAAAGATTCTTTTACTTTATTGCCAATTAAAAAAGCAATTTCTTCCATAAAATCCCCCGAAAAATTAGCTTTGTTTAGCTTATAACCTCGGAAACTTGGGTAAAAAGTGTTAAGTGGTATTTTTATAGTTTCCCAATCTCCTGATGTTTTAAAAGTGGCTATATAAGAATATCGCTCAGACGAATTATCTTTAATTCTGAATTGATAGGATTTGCCATCCCCTTTTAGCTTTAAGACAACATAATTGAATTTTGAAACATCCTTTTTACTAAACGTATATCGTACAGATGAAAAACCACCATTATTTTCAGTAGTGACATACCCTTTAAATAGCCCATTCCCCGATTCATTAATAGTTAATTTTCCCTCTGATAAACCACCCATGACACCATCATTTACAACATACCAATTAGACGTACTCTGAGTATCTTTAAAATTGAAAATATTTGACGGATTGTCTTGGTACATAAAAGTTAGTGTGAATAAGATGATTAATAGCTTCATAGAGCGGTTTATTTAAATGATAAAAGTCATATTCAAAAATAATAAACGCTTTGCGGTTTGAGAAAACATTTAACTCTTATTTTGATTTCATTAGAGTCATTAAATCGTTCTTTATAAAAACATAAATTTGATTTTTACGTCATAGCAATAGAATCTGATCAATGGCAGAGTCATCCCAAGGCTATTAAAGATAGTAAATTCAAAAAATAGCAAATGTTGATAAACCCTTTTGATTTAAACGGGGTAATTATTAGAATACCAGGCTCTAACTTTTCGCCATAAAAAAAACCATCAATTAAGATGGTTTTTTTAAATCATATTTTCGATTGGATTATTTAAGCCAATCTTACTTTTACAGCGCTTAAGCCCTTATCTCCTTTTTCAACATCAAAAGTAACGTTATCATTTTCCTTAATGTCATCAATTAGATTTGATGTATGGACGAAAATTTCTTCGTCAGAATCTTTAATCGTAATAAAGCCAAATCCTTTAGCATTATTAAAAAACTTTACAGTACCTTCTTTCATGTTGTTTACTTTATTAGAATTTATTAATTTTTTTATAAATTGTTTTATCATTATTTCTATGTTTTAATTAAAATTTTGAGTCCCTTTATGTAATTCCATAATTACTTCTACTTTTTTTTGACTCATATACCAAAAATCATGTTAATTATGAAACGTGTCACTTTATTCTATACCATAAAACAGTTATATTGAATCGTTATGATGCGTCAGATTCATTAAACTGAACTAAGTTTATTAAAAAAATGAAGAAAGCAAAGAATTGATTAAAATGGTAAGAATTTAAAAAAAGAAAAGCTGTCTATATAATTAACCTGCTCAAGGTAGGTTAAATTAGTCTTAGTTGTTAATTAAATGTGTTAAATATTTGATTTTCAAATTTATATGGTCTTAAAAGATCATATAATTCTCTAATAATACAACCAAATAAAAAAGTCAGAAGTCCTCACTATTGAAATAGCTTTGATAGAGCGTTAGACTTTTTTAACGCGAACAGCATTCATGCCACGTTGTCCTTTTTCTAATTCAAAGGAAACTTTGTCGTTTTCAGTGATTTCATCAATTAATCCGCTGACATGTGTAAAATACTTTTCTTGATTTTCAGTATCTATAATAAACCCAAATCCTTTGGAATGATCAAAAAACGAAACAGTTCCTTGTCGCACGGGATCAAAGGCTTCACGGTCACCTTCTAAAGTCTTAGGGATCCCTATTTCTATATGCTTCGCCTTGACTTTAATTTTTTTGGAAGGGTCTGGAGGTGTATCAGTTAAATGACCATCATGGTCTACATAGGCAAATTCAATTCCTGTCTTTCCACCCTCTTCTTTTTCAAGCTTTCGCGCTTCCATTTTCTTTTTCTTCTCTTCACGTTTTTTTAGACGTTTCTTTTCTTTTTCACTTTTACTATAGGTTTGCTGCGATTTTGCCATGTTCTAATTAAGGTGTTTTTATCTGTACTTACTGTTTTCAAAGGTACAATTTACTTTACACTAAGAAAAGAATTTATTTTCTAAGTTAGAAATATTTCAAAAAAAAATATTAACAAACTTTTTTGAGCAACGATTTCCAATAATAATTAACATAAATTATCGTTTAAAATAATTATATTCGCTTTCCAAAAAAAACGACATTGATTAATAACATGAAAATAGTTTTTAGTTGTTTACTCGCCTTTGTATCCTTAGGTGTGCATGCTCAAAAGTATGAATACATACCAACTTTAGATTTTTCTCAGTTTGAATTCAAAAAACAAGTAGATTCTACAATATTAGTTAAAACCGAAGAAGCCATTGTCTCTCTTGACATCAAAGGCGAATATTGGGATAATACCGTTTACAATCCTTATAAAGAGGCTACTGTTGAATTTCCACTGCAATTAAAGTTTAAAGACTCAAATTACGCCTCGCCTATTGGCAGAAATAAAGTGATTACTTCACGTTATGGATGGCGACGTGGTCGAGCGCACAAGGGAATTGATATTGATTTGGTGACTGGTGATAGTGTTTATGCCATGTTTGATGGTATTGTCCGAATGGCGAGATACAATACAGGGCATGGTAAAACTGTAGTTATAAGACATTTTAATGGACTGGAAACTACTTACGCACATTTGTCAAAATATGGTGTTAAAGAAAATGATACGATTGTTAAAGGTGGCTTTTTAGGTAAAGGTGGTGTTTCAGGAAATGCTAGAGGAAGCCATTTACACTTGGTAGTGAATTTTAAAGGTGTTTCCATAAACCCAGAGTATTTGTTTGCCTTTAATGATGAAAATGCAATTAGATCTGAGGAACTTTGGATTACTAAAAAATGGACACGTCCAAATGCACATAATTCTAAACGCCAAAGTAATATTGAACTGATGCTTTCTGAGGATGAAGCATTAGCTAGTTTAGTAAAGCGTAATAAAGTCTATGTTGTAAAACCTGGTGATACCTTATCAAGAATTTCTGCACGAAACAATGTTTCTATAGCTTCACTATGTAAAACTAATGCCATTAATCGAAACGCACTAATTAGGATTGGGCAAAAATTAGTTATCGAAAATTAGTTAAGTACGGATTTGGCTACCAAATCTTAATTCGTTCAGATTCAGGCCTATAATTTTTATCTTTAGGCTTAACGTCAAAAGCATCATAAAACGGTTTAAAATTCATTAAAGGACCATTAACACGCCAAATTGGTGGTGAATGTGGATCTGTTGCTACATAATTCCGTAAAAATTCGTCACGTACCTTTACACGCCATATTCTTGCAATTGAAAAGAAGAAACGCTGATCTGGTGTATAGCCATCAATTTTGGTAGTATCTTGACCTTGTTTTGTCATTTTAAAAGCATCATATGCAATAGCAATGCCTCCATTGTCTGCTGTATTTTCACCGACAGTTAAAGCACCTTTTAGGTAAACACTATCTAATACTGAGAACTTGGAGTATTGTTCAACCACTTGATCTGTTTTCGTTTTAAATTTTTCAAAATCATTATCGCTCCACCAATTTTTCACATTTCCTTCTTTATCATATTGAGCGCCTTGATCATCAAAAGCATGGGTAAACTCATGCCCAATCACCATGCCTATTCCCCCATAATTTAATGCATCATCTGCATACAAATCAAAATACGGTGATTGTAAAATACCGGCTGGAAATACAATTTCATTCAATGAAGGGTTATAATAAGCTGTAACCGTTGATGGTGTTGTAAACCATTCGTCTCTATTTGGCGCCTTATTTAATTTATTAAGATTATACTGATAATTGTCTTTACGCAATGCTACAACGTTTTCAAAATATTTATCTCTATTTATGCTCACATTATATGATCTCCAAACATCAGGATAACCAATCTTTTTTGTGATGGCATATAATTTATCTTTGGCTTTTACTTTTGTACTATCGCTCATCCAATCTAAATTATCTATTCTAATTTCCATAGATTTCTGAAGATTATTAACTAGCTCTAAGGCCCTTTCTTTGGCATCTTCATTGAAATGTCTTTTTACATATAATTGACCCAAAGCAAAACCAATTTTACCATCAACATTTTGTACCATTAATTGTGCACGAGTTTTCTGAACGGATTGACCTGACAAAACTCTAGAATAGGCGAATGCAGCATCTTGAAAAGGCTGACTTAACATGTTATCATGTGATCCAATAGATTTTGCTTTAAGATAGGTTTTCCAATTCGCTAACTCTTCAGACGCTAACATGGTGTTTAGTGTCTCAAAATAGGCTAATTGCTTAATATCAATAGAATCCGATTTAAAACCTAAACTCGAAATTAAATACGTCCATCCTATATTTTTCTGCATACCATTGATTTCAGAAACAGGTATTTTATTATAATTACCTTTAACATCTCTACGTTCTACCCGTGTTTTATGAGAATCTGCCAATTGCTCTTCCATTCTGTAAACAATATTCGCTTGATTAGAAGCTGCTTTTTCACCTACTAATTGAAATAAAGTAGTTAAATATGTTTTATATGCTTGTTGAATAGCTACAGAGGAGGAATCTATTTTAAAATAATAATCACGGTCAGGTAAACCAAGACCAGTCTGAACAAAATGGGCAATATTTATCTTACTATTTTCTTGGTCTGGTGCGATATAAGGATAAATCACAGAAATATCACCAGCTTTAATTTGATCAATAACAAAGGTCATCAGTGCTGGAAGACTGTTAATTGCTTCAATTCTTCCCAAGATTGGTTTTATTGGTTCAAATCCACGCTTATTAATACTCAAAGTATCCATGCCAGACGCATAGAAATCACCGACCATTTGCTCTATACTTCCTTCAGGGTGTTCTTTAGTAGAAACATCTTCCAGGATTTTTTGAAGTAATTTTTTTTGAGGAATATTTAGATATCGATATGATCCTACACCTACTTGATCATCAGCAATCACAGCTTTATCATACCATGTTTTATTGACATAATTGAAAAAATCATCTCCTGGGCTAATTGATGAATCTATACCATCAATAACAATTGCGCTTTCTTTATGTTCAATTTCTTGCTTACAGGAAAGAATTAAGCAAAGGGCGAATGCACTAAAAATGAGATTTTTCATAAGTCTAAATGTGTTTAAACAAATATACTATTTTTTAAAGTCAATATAAATAGCAGTTGTTCGGGCTTTGCACGATACTTTTGAATTTACTTTTTAACTTCAAGCTTATAACCTACACCATGAATATTGGAGAGTTTAATGGAATCATCGTCTTTTAAAATCTTTCGTAGTTTTGATATGTAAGTATCTAAACTTCTGCCAACAATAACCCCTTGATCTTCCCAAACTTTTTTTGATAATTCATCACGTTTGATGATTTGATTTGGTCTTTCAACAAATAATGCTAGTAGTTCACATTCCTTTTTAGACAAATTGATCTCAGTGGCTTGCCGAACTAATTTATTTTGTTCTGGATAAAACTTAAACAAACCTATAACGGAAAAGTTCCCATCATTTTCATTAAGCGGGACTTTTGACCTTCTTTTGTAAATAATAAATGCCAATAGCAATAAAACAGCCACTCCTAATAGATATAATAACTTCGAATCAGTTTGATTTGGCTCTGATGTTTCAGTAAATCTTACTGTTACAAAATAACAGGCTTCTTTTAACTGTCGTCCGCGACATGGCACGATTCCTTTTTCTACATTTTCATTCATTTGGTAGCTATACGCAACTTCTTGAGCTTCGCATTGCACCACTTCAACAAGGTAGTATTGGGATAAATCTAATTTTTTAAAACTAGTTTTAATTTGATTAACTAAACTATCGGGATGAATAGCTAAGGAATTTTCAAAGGCTAACTGATATTTAAACTTGTCAATAGCGACCACAGGTTTTACCACCGAAGTAGAATCTTTATTGATTAGTAATAAATGATGTCCAACATCACGCAATGATACTTTTATATCATCTTCAGAAAAAGAGGTAGTTGACTCTGTCGAGCAGGATATTACAGAAAGTAATACTGTCAAAATAAATACGTTCTTCAAAATATATTTGATCGAGGTCTTCATAATTATGTGTAAATAACATACAATTTCGTGACTTTTTACAATAGTTGACAATTCTTTTACATTCTTTTGACACTTTTAAAGATATCTTGCTCTAATTTTACATCACTCATTATTTGGGAATCAATAATATTAATAATTAAATTTATAGATATGAAAAATAGAATAATTGTTTGCAGTATAGTAATTGCTACTTTGAGTTTAGCAGCTTTTAGTACAATGAGTTGTAAAGAGTCAAAAACGGAACAACATGTTACTATAGAAAAAAAGGATGTTGCGCTCAATACCAATGCTATAGTGAAAATTAATAAGAGAACTTTTCCAGATTTTATTTATGATATCGGTTCAAGGTATAACACCATAAAAAAAGCAGACCTAGATACTTTAAAATCATTTAAGGATATAATTGGTGAGGAGCATGCGAATCGCATCGTGGACTACAAATCAGTAAGTGTCATTATTATGAAGGATGATAAGCAAACTGAAATTCGTGAAACTGGAAATAGTGATGTGTTCACTGCTGCACAACTGAAACTTTTGCAATCATCAGATTACTCGACAAACCTTGTGATCTGGGCTGATTATCAAGGCAAGTATAAAGAAACAGGTGAATTGGAAGATACGCATTGGACACCGTATTTAACGATTGTTCCTGAAAAGGAAGCAGAATATATAGATGATAATCAAGAACTTATTAATGCAGATGGGAAGAAATCACTTATGGAATTTCTCAAGAATAGCAGTTTAGAAGCGAGAACTAAGGCTAAAGTTATAGCTGAAAAATTAAAACCAGCAAAGCTATATTTTACAGTCTCTAAAATGGGAACTATTGAAAATGTGAGATTAGATCGAAGTTCTAACTACCCAGCAGTAGATGAAGCAATGATTGAATTAATTAAAAATACACCCGGAGAATGGCAGCCTGCAGAAAATATAAATGGCGAAAAAGTTGATCAGGAACTGGTAGTGTCTTTTGGACTAATTGGATGTTAATTTAATTTATTCGAGAAATATAATAACGGCATATTACACGAATATACTTTATGCCTGTTGATAGTTAGTTATTTATTTGATACTTCTGAAAAGCGATGTTTTTCATTTAAACTTATTTTTTCATACTACAAGCTGAAATATCTTCACCAAGAACGATATCTCGCGTTGCAACGTACATGTCATCCTTTTGCTCTAGTTGTAAAACACTTATATCTCTACCCTTCTTTACTAATCGTTTGAGACGAAACTTAGTTAATAAAGGATCATTATCAAAATAAAAGGAATTTAAATCATATTCGTCTTTACCTTCTTCTTTAATCACCGGATGAATATGTCTTAACGCACCACTACGATGAATAATTCCAGGAATAAATGTGTAGAAAGTATATTTACCATCAACATCTGTTTTAAT
>Ga0102810_1001027_pt1 | contig 10382 bp, 11 predicted proteins | sample ColrivemetaGS573_FD_84506 | JGI IMG/M metagenome (GOLD analysis project Ga0102810, IMG submission 84506) | Estuarine microbial communities from the Columbia River estuary - Ebb tide ETM metaG S.573 | ecosystem: Environmental > Aquatic > Marine > Intertidal zone > Estuary | place: USA: Columbia...
TCAAACCACCTAGCGTCGCGCTTTTCGCGCTACATGGTAGCTCGCTGCAATCGCTAACGCAAAAAGAAAATAGTGAATTTAAGAGACGAACTGAATAAAGCTGGCGGATTTAAAAACCTAGAACTACTTGCCAAACAAGTCGTAGAAGGCTTTATTGCAGGGATGCATAAAAGTCCGTTTCATGGCTTTTCGGCAGAATTTGCTGAGCATAAGATTTATAATCAAGGCGAAAGTACCAGACATATAGACTGGAAATTGTTTGCTAAAACCGATAAGTTATATACCAAGCGTTATGATGATGAAACCAATCTGCGCTGTCATATTATTGTAGATAACAGTAGCTCAATGCATTATCCGGAAATGCGTGAGTTCTCTATTGATAAGCTAAATAAAATTGCCTTTTCTGCCTTAGCATCTGCCTCTTTATTGCACATGCTGAAAAAGCAACGCGATGCTGTAGGTTTAAGTATTTATAGTGACGCCTATGATTTTTATGCGCCAGAAAAAGGAAGTGAACGCCATCATCAAATGTTATTAGGCCAATTGAGTGGCGCCGTATTATCGAAGCCGGTTAATAAAAAAACAGAAACCTATACATATTTGCATATGATTGCAGAGAAAATTCATAGACGTTCTATGATCTTTCTTTTTACAGATATGTTTCAAACGAGTGAAGATGCAGTTAAATTATTTGAAGCATTGAGACATTTAAAACATAATAAGCATGAAGTCGTTTTGTTTCATGTCTTTGATAAAGCTAAAGAACTCAACTTTGATTTTGATAATAAACCAAAGCGTTTTGTGGATGTCGAAACGGGCGAATATATTAATCTGTATTCAGAGAGTATAAAGGCCAATTACGAAAAGGCAGTAAGCGATTATTTTAATGAATTGCGATTAAAGTGTGGACAATATCGTATTAAATATGTGGAGGCGGACATCAATAAAAATTTCGATAATATCCTCACGACATATATGATAGAGCGCAAACGATTTGTTTAAACGTTATTTTTATAAAAAAACTCCATAAAACATTTGACATATTAAATATGCAGTGTATATTTGCCATCGCAATAATGCAACGGTTTGGTAGTTCAGTTGGTTAGAATACCTGCCTGTCACGCAGGGGGTCGCGGGTTCGAGTCCCGTCCAGACCGCAAACATTGCTTAAAGAGCTTCAATTCAAGTTGGAGCTTTTTTTTAGCAATAAAAGTTAGTTGTGTTGTTTGATAGGTTAACGCCTATCAATGGTTTAAGTAGTTAAACCGATGGAAAGCTTTCCTTTTTTCTGTATAGAAGATTGGGATGCTTTTTTGTTTTAGGACTATGCTTCATTGTCCAATTTTTCCATAGTTTTTTTAATTTCCTTTTCCTTACTAATACATCAAATATACCATCTAATTAATTCGTATTTTAATAGTAATTACGCACACCTTTAAGACTATTTCATAAATACTGCTAAGTTTTGACGAAATAGTAAAAGCCTTTCTCTGTGTATTATAATATCATTGTAATAGCATTAAAATCAGTTATTTAAAAGTAAGTATACTGAAGCTATTAACCCTTTAAAATATATTATTATGAAAACAAAATTAGTATTTACAGTAGTTCTAACATCCTTTTTACTTTTATATGGGTGTTCAGATAATGAAGACATTGATCAAGATTCATCAGCTGCAGAGAGGTCATCTGTAATTGATCAGCAATATCCCCAAGCGCAAGCAGAGGTCTTAGAAACTTTTCAGGCCATTGCAGAAAGTATAACGGCTGGAGCGGGACATGGATATAATGGTGAATATATGGACCAACTTATCTCTTTTCATGCCTATGGAGACAAGTTTAATGAATTCAATGGAGGATTAACTTTCGATAGTGCGGGTAATGAACATAACGAACGTCAGTTATTTGGTGAAGATATAGAAATAGATGGAGTCATACAATTTGCCCCTATAGATGGAACTTTGAAGGTTGCTGTATATTATGGAAATGTAGCTAATTTAACCTTTACTTCAGATTTTATACTGATGCATAGGGAGTATGGAGAAATTACAGTCAATAATCTAATTACTTTATTATTTGTTAAAACAAAAGGTGAATGGAAAATGGTTCACGAACATCATTCTCCATTGAACTGATAACTAAAAGACAGTAAAAAATTATCGACCCGTCCAGATTGCAATAATTACTTAAAAGAGCTTCAATTCAATTTGGGGCTTTTTTAGCAATTAAACTTATAGAAAGCTTTCCTTTTTCATAGTGCTCTTGAGCTTAGGCGGCGAAGTATGGAAATTAGAATGCTTTTTTGTTTTATAACCTTTTTGTCTAAAAAAATGTTTGATTTGGCTCTCGCAAGATTATAATACTTCCTTTAAAAAGAATCAATTACTTTGTGTATCCGCAAATATCAACTGTTGACACGTATATTGTTGGAAGAAAAACATATGAAACTGTGCTCAAATTAACTGGAGGAATATTTCCCACATCTGAACAACACAAATGTTATATAATAACAAGACAAGAAATAAAAACAGCATATAACATTACTTATAATTAAGTGCGTGATCGTTGTGAGCTATGACAACCCTGCCGATTTTCCTATAGTTCGTTTTCTTTTGCTAAATTAGTTCCTGCAACACAATTAGTCATAAAAGAACACATTGTAAGTCATGAAAAAAGAGCCATACAAAATCAATAACTAATGTGGACTATAATATTAAATAATTCACATGAAAAGTTCAAATGAAACGCAGTTAAAAACATTCACATTATTAGGATTAATATGTTGTTTGATTCCACTTTCGATATATAGTTTATGGATCTATGTTTTTGATTTAGGAACAACACAAGCTGAAAGAGTTTCTATTTTTAAGGATTACTTCCCGGATCTTCTTGAAGGAAGATGGAGTACAACATTACTTAGTATCGCTTTTTGTTCTTTGGCAATCATATTCAGTGGTATGAGCATGAAATTATCGGGAAAACCATGGAAGGTAATAAATAGTGTAATTCTTATTTTGAGCGGCTTATTGTTGCTATTGAATTTGTTCTCAATGATGTAAAATATTTAATTATTGGAATGGCAACAATAGGTGATTTACATTAATTCCGAAAAAACCGTATCGCTTCATAATTGTTTTTTTATTAACTTAGGCCAAACGTACTATACACGAACACATCGTAAGTGATTAAGGCTAATAACTAAAAAACTAAAACCGATGCCCTTATACATGGATATACATACTGTTGATTCTGACGAGTTCTCGGCAGAAGATGTTGTAAAGGCACATATGGAAGATTTGGCAATTCAAGATCAATTCGGTGTAAAACAATTGAAATATTGGGTGAATGAGCAAGCAAAAACAATCTTTTGTTTGATGGAAGGACCGGACAGAGATGCATGTAATCAAGTCCACTTACAATCGCACGGAAACACTGCTTGCAATATAATTGAAGTAGCAGACAATGAATACAATCTTTTCATGGGGCAAGGGACCGATGTAAATGATTTAGCGAAAACCGATTCTGGAGATCTCGATCCTGGGTACAGAACTATTCTTCTTACAAATATCGTATGCTTTTCAGAGCAGAGTAATGAATATTTTCGAAAAATAAAGAGTCTAGTTAAGGAGTATAACGGTGTAATTGTCCGCGAACCTACTAATCAATTAATTGTTACGTTTATGTATGCAACTGATGCTATTTCTTGTGCATCCTCGATAATGGAATTGCTTGAGTGTGCTTCCAATAACTTAGAATTTAATTTGGCAGTTGTAAGTGGAAATCCAGTTGATGAAGAAGGTGCTACTTTTTTTGAAGAAACAAAAAGAAAGATTCATAGCCTTTGTTCTTTAGGTCTTAACAAGAAGCTGTATTTGGACCAAGAAACTATTGCACTCTCCGGAAAAGAATTAAAAGAACAAAAAGAAAAGCAAAATAACTTTACGCTTATCAATAATTCCGACTTTGCCTTCTCATTGATTTTGTATAAGACAATAAACAAACATTTTACACGATCTGACTTTAATAGTGAAGAATTAATCTCAGAAATTGGGATGAGCAAATCTCAAGCTAGTCGAAAGATTAAATTATTAACAGGACAAGCGCCAAATCAGCTTATTCAAGAATCTCGACTACAAAGTGCATTGGGTAAAATGTCTCAAAATTATAAAACGATTGCCGAGATTGCTTACGAATCTGGATTTAATAGTCCAACCTACTTTACACGTGTTTTTAAGAAAAGGTTTGGGATTTCTCCAACCGATTTTATAAAACAACAGACTTAATTTTAAGAATTTTAATAATTGAATCAATTGTTTCAGGAATTGAATCAATTGTGAAATAGTTTTTCTTTCATGTGTTTCATATTTGTACCATAGAGTTAGATAAACAATTAACAACTAAAAATTTGAATCATGGAAAAAGTAAAAGTATTCAATCCGAAACATTACAAAACAACAACTAGAGAACAATGGCAAACTGCTGCTGAAGCATGGCATCGTTGGCACCCTACCTTAAAGACTTGGCTTGGTCCAGCAACGGACCTAATGCTTGATATGGCAGAAGTTAAAGAAGGATATCGAATATTAGACATTGCGGCTGGAGCTGGAGAACAATCAATCACAGCAGCTGAAAAAGTTGGGCCAAATGGCTACGTTCTAGCAACAGATTTAGCGCCAAAAATTCTTGATTTCGCGCTGGAACTTGCTAATGAAAAAGGAATTCATAATATTGAGACAAAAGAAATGGATGGTGAAAATCTAACTGTTCCTGAAAATTCATTTGATACTGTAATTTCAAGAGTGGGACTTATTTTTTTTCCTGATCAGCAAAAAGCATTAAAAGAAATGATGCGTGTTTTAAAGCCAGGTGGCTTTGTTGCTGCAATAGTGTATTCAACAGTAGATAAAAACAAATTCTTTTCAACACCTGTTTCGGTTATAAGACATCGCGCAAAACTTCCTCCACCATTGGCAGGACAGCCTGGTCCTTTTAGCTTAGGAGATGACGGTGTTTTAGATAATGCCTTTAAACAGGCTGGGTTTGTTAATGTTAAATCTCAGGTGGTCAACGCTCCGGTAATAATGCCAACAGCTAAAGATTGTGTGCGATTTGAGTATGAATCTTTTGCGGCTTTACATCAAATGCTTGGAGGTTTGTCAGATGCCGAAAAAGCTGCTGCATGGGAAGAAATTCAGTTTGAATTATCAAAATTTGAAGATGAAAATGGATTCTCGGGTCCTTGTGAACTTGTTGTTGGCGTTGGACAGAAGCCATTAAACTGAAGGTAATTACGTCTATAAAAAATAGCGATGTAAGCGCAAGCCATTTGGTTTGCGCTTTTTTATTACCTTTCGAGCATCTGAAGTGTGTGTTTTTTTAACCACAACTATTGTTATGCAAAGACGTTACAAACAACTTGTGTAAATAGGCATTCTAAAAAAATTAATATGACAAAATTAAAAAATAAAAAAGCAATAATTACTGGTGGTGGCAGAGGACTTGGAAAAGCTACTGCTATCGCATTTGCAAAAGAGGGTATTGACATCGCAATAACCGGTAGAAATGAGACCGTTTTAAAAGAAACAGTTTCTGAATTAGAGACGTTTGGAATAAAGGCTATTTATTCAGTATTTGATGTAAGTAACTATGAGGATGTTAAAAGAGGTATTAAGAGTATTTTAAAATCGCTAGGCTCTGTTGATATTTTAGTAAACAACGCAGGAATTGCAGCTTTTGGATCTTTTAATGAAATGGAAGTTAGCCAATGGAGTCAAATTATTCAAATCAATCTTATGGGTATGTATTATGTGACTAAAGAAGTTTTACCACACTTAATAAATCAGAATGAAGGTGATATTATTAATGTTTCATCAACTGCTGGATTAAATGGAAATGCAAACATCTCTGCCTATTCAGCGTCAAAATTTGCGGTTATTGGAATGTCTGATTCCTTAATGAAAGAAGTTCGTAAAAACAACATTAGAGTTTGTACTTTAACACCAAGTACTATTGAATCTGATATGTCAATTGAACTAGGGATTGCAAATAAGGATTCTCATGATAGTGTTTTACAACCTGAAGATTTCGCAGAATTAATAGTTGCTGGATTAAAACTTCCAAGAAGAGCAATGCTAAAAAGTGCATCTTTATGGTCTACAAATCCGTAATTCTTGAATAAATTCAAAAACACTTAAAAGCAAGGTCGATAGGCCATTAATAAATTTTGATGTTTTTTCTCTACGTTCTCCCCTTTTGGTTACCTTAGTGATAAACACAGTGAAACCATACGTGAATGCGTTGTAACCAGCGCGAAGATGAACTCAATTTTAAATGGATAGCATTACACAAGCCGTTTTAGGCGCAGCAATTGGTCAATCCATGCTTGGTCATAAAACTCAAAAGAAAGGTGTTCTTTTGGGTGCAGTCATTGCTACTATTCCTGACTTAGATGTTATTCTTTATTTATTTTACGATTCCTATAAGATGCTTAGTATTCATAGAGGAATAAGCCATTCTATACTATTTAGTTTAATTGGCGCTTTTCTAATCGCTTACTTACTCAGTAAATGGAAATGGACTAAGAATATTTCATTTTTATATTTACTGTTTTTTTCCTGGCTATGTTTAATTACTCATGTTTTGCTAGACACATTTACCGCATACGGCACGCAATTATTTTTACCATTTAGTAATAATAGAGTTAGTTTTGATAGTATTAATGTGGTCGATCCATTGTACACTATGCCATTGTTAACTGGTCTTCTGCTTTGTATATGGAAAAAGAAACCTAAATTCAATAATTATGGTCTATTGTTGAGTTCATTTTATTTAATTTTTACCCTAATAAACAAAGAACAGGTTGAGAATAAATTTTCATCATTTTTTTTATCTGAAAAAATAGAATATCATAGCTTACTTACTATACCGGTTGGAATTGCAAATATTAATTGGTATGGTGTTGCCAAAGGTGCTGATAGTATTTATATGAGAAAATACTCAATTCTAAATAAAAAGGATAATGAAATCATTTCATTCTCGATTAATGATAATCTATTGTTGGAAGTCGATGAACAAGTTGCCGAAAAAATGCGCTGGTTTTCGAAAGGATTTTATACTGTTGAAAAAGTAAACGAGAAAATCAGAATATATAATTTACAGGTTGATATGAGAGGTATAGTTAATGATAAAAATCAATTTGCTCCTACAGCTGGGTATTTTGAGATTCTACAACAAGATGGTAAAATAGAATTTTCATCTGGAAGTATTCCTAAATAAGAATGAAGCATAGGTTGTAACAACATCTAAAGTTTATGCCTTTTAAATGCATAATAATTTAGCTGTATTTAAAATATTGCCTTCAATAAAACTCAAGATTGTAAGCTTATTAAAAAATTATATTGCGCAACAATCAGGGTTGGACTTGCGTACATTCTTTAATCAATACCTAAGAACATTGCGATACCAACTTTAGAGTGCTATTTTAAAGATGATAAATGCGCATATCGTTGGATAAATGCTGTGCGCGAATTTGATATGCCATTGAAAGTAAAACTCGATAACAAAGAGCAATGGATTAAGCCAACAAGCAATTGGACACTTGAGTATACCAATACGATTAAAAAAGAATTGTCAATTGAGCCTAGTTTTTTTGCAGCAGGTTTTAGGAATATAAATTAAAAATACACCAAATAAATAAAGTAAAGCACAAGGTATATGAAAATGACCACTTTTTAATTTGACACTTAAAAATCACATTCAAAAGTTAGACCGCCGTACTGTTCTTTTATGGGAGCAATGTTTTAACTAACGCGAAGAATATATAAATTTGTTATATTTCACTTTATTTATTAAAATATATATTTTAATAATCGTAATTTTGAATCACATTAAAAACATAAATAATATGAAATCAATCAAATTAATTTTTATTCTAATTTTTACACTTTCATTTTTGCAAATAAATGCACAAGGAGAAAAAGACCAAGAAAAAGAGGATTACAAAGTAAGATTGTTTTCAGACGCTGAATTTGCAAATCTTCATGTTTGGTTTAATAATGAAGTCCAAAAAATGAATTTGTCTGAAAATGCTGATAATGATTATGGAAGCATATTGTCCATGCATGTCTTTAGAATGGGTCGTTTAATTGACAAAGACCAGGATAATTCAAAAGAAGAAGTTATCTTAAAATTTAATGAGATTTATAATAAATTAAATGAAGACGTTGAACCAGTTCTTAATGAAGATCAATATGCTCAGCATTTAGAAATTATGAGCGTTTTCTCTCGAGCTGTTATGAATAAATTAGAATTAAAAGAGTAATCACTATTACAATATTGAATCAATAATAAAAGTCGGAAACTTTCTTTTTGTTAAATTAGGATGTTTCTTGGTTTAATATAATTTATGTAATAGATGTATTTTAAGAGTAAAATAACCCACAAAATTACACTTTATCGATAAAATATTACTTTTAATCGTATTTATTGTGTTTTTGTATTAAGTTTAACCTATATTTACAAACCTTCATAAGTCCCTAAAAGATTTATTCTCAACTTATCAAGGAATAAATTAATCCATTTCATTTACTCCCTCATTAAATAGACTATTAGTTATTCACTAATCTTACTATTCATTTAAGTTAATTATCCATATTATTCCCTCAATTAGGATTTTTGCTATGCAAACATCTGTTTTAGAATTTAAAATTGAAAAATAATTAAAATAACTTAAACCTGAATAATATGAAATCCCTAAAAATCACATTTGCCGTTGCAGTTGTTTGTGCAATTTTTGCATCTTTAACACCGCAAACCCAACCTAATCAAGAGTTTGATAAAAATAATGAGACTATTGTTAAAGTTACGTTTAAAAAGGAAAAGAAGAAAATAGAAGTTCCTAGAGCTTAATTTAAATCTTTTACAATTAAAAACACCCTTTGTTCTTACACAAAGGGTTTTTTAGTTTGATTGAACTATTTAGTAAGAATTTCATAAAATGTTATACATTTGAAATACAGCTAAAAAAAGCAATTAAACTTGAAATTTCAATATTATTATATATTCATTGCGTTATTAATATCTAGTGTGTGCTTAGCACAAAATAACGATGCCTTTCAAGATCAGTTAAATGAAATACTATCATTACGCAGTTTGTCAAATGACAGTAAGTTTTCTTTTGATGAGAAAATTAAATATGCGGAGAAAGCTGTTACCCTGTCTAAACGGACAAAAGTTGATACCTTAATTTTAGGGAGTAAACGTAATCTGTCGATGCTATTTATACAAAATGGCGATTTTGACAGCTATAAAAAGATAAGTTTTTCAAATTTAGATTATGCTAATAAGATAAATGACACCATTTCCATTGCACATTCAAATTACTTTTTAGGTTTTTATTATCATTTATTGGAGGTGCATGATAGTGCTTATTATTACTATTATCAATCTACAAAATATTATAAGGCTTCAAATGATATTAAACGTCAAGGCCAAGTATTAGTTAATATGGCGAATATTCAAGAAATTGAAAGAGATTATGTAGGGGGTGAAAACAATGCCATTAAATCCATCGCTTTAATAGAGCAGTTACCAGAATCCGAAAGAAATTTAGAGACTTTATGGAATGCTAATAATACAATCGCAATTGTTTCTGCAGAGTTAGAACAATATGACAAAGCTTTAGAATATTATAATAAGACGCTTAGTATTTGTGAAAAAATGAATAATCCTTATGAAAACAAATTGTTTTCTAATATAAATATAGCAGCATTATACAGAAGGAAAGGCAATTTTAAAATAGCAGAGCAACTCTATAAAAAGCTTAAAAAGGATGAAAATGTATATGATTTTGATCCAACATCTTACTCCATCATTTTATCAGGTTTAGCGCAGTCTATGTCAAAAAACAAAAGCGCTAGTAACGATACTATAAAAAGACTATTTAACGAGGCGTATGCCATTAGTGAAAGTGAAGAAGATCAAGTTGGCCTATTATCTATTAGCATGGACATGTCTGAATTTTATTTAGATATTAATAATATAGATAGCGCGAGATTTTTTGTTGATAATGCTTATGACATAGGTAAACAGTTAACGGCAAACGAAACAATATTAGAAGCACTTTTATTAAAGTCAAAAATAGAATCAGAAGATGAAGCCAAAACCAGTTTAAATAGATATATAAAATTAAGCGATAGCTTACAAAAAGCAGAACGATCTATTAGAAATAAATTTGCAAGAATTGATTATGAAACAGATCAAATAAAAGCTGAAAAAGATCAAGCTACGAAAGAACGATTGTTGTTTTTATTGTTATCGATAGGCTTATTTATAACACTAACCTTGCTATATATTATTATTACACAACGGTCAAAAAATAAGGA
>Ga0102810_1001029_pt1 | contig 10381 bp, 9 predicted proteins | sample ColrivemetaGS573_FD_84506 | JGI IMG/M metagenome (GOLD analysis project Ga0102810, IMG submission 84506) | Estuarine microbial communities from the Columbia River estuary - Ebb tide ETM metaG S.573 | ecosystem: Environmental > Aquatic > Marine > Intertidal zone > Estuary | place: USA: Columbia...
TGGATGCGCTTAAGTGACGAGCAAAAAAAGTAATCAACTTTTTCAATCCACAAAAAACATTAAAAAAAGTGGATTTGAAGAATTAACAGCTCGAGAAATAGAAGTGCTTCAATCAATATCAGAAGGATTAGCAGCAAAAAACATTGCCGATAAATTATTTGTTTCTATTGATACTATTCGCTATCATACAAAAAATATCTACAAAAAATTACATGTAAATAGTAAACTAGGTGCTGTAAAAAAATATTTAAACAGATAATTATTTATAATTTATTTAAAGTAATATTAACTCAGAGCTTTTTGTTGCAAACGATTAAGTTGTGTTGTGCAATAGTATTACTACGTTTAAAGTCTTTTCATCTAAAGATAAATATTATAAAACCTAATTTCAATATTACATATAATATATTATTATTAGGTTAAAAATAAAAAAATAACAATAAAAAACATAAATTTACGAGAACTAACTAAAAATTTAACAATTATGAAAGATTATTCGAGTAAGTATAATTCTGTGATTTTAATTGCAGGTATACTTTTTATTATTTGGGGTGTCCTAGGGTTAATGGATGCAAAAAATTATACGTATTCTGGTTACAATACGGATGATAACTGGAAAGTAATTAAAATTGAAGAAGGAAGTCCTGCTGAAATTTCAGGATTACAATTAGGTGATGTTATTAAAAGTACAGGAGGTATTTCTGTTTCAGACACTAAAGCACTTAACAAACGACAACGCGCTGAGATAGGTGAAACTAGAGAGATTGTTGTAGATAGAAATGGTGAAGAAGTATCGCTACAGCTTACTTACACAAAAATGATTGATAAAGATAGAACTAACAATATAATTGGTTTTGTACTTGGTCTTTTATTTATTCTTTTAGGAATTTATGCTAATAATAAACACAAAACATCCTTAAGTAGTGCTTTTGCAGTATTTGCCGTATGTTTTGGATTACTTTTCATGAATGGTCCATATATAACTTCAATAACCTTAAGCACTTTTGTTGCTGTTATTTCATCAGCAGTGTTTTTGTTTGCTTTTACAGCTTTAGCTATTTATATGCTACGATATTCCCCAGAAAGTTCTTTTTTGAGTAGTAAAAACAGTAAACTTATCTATGTGCCAATGTTAGTACTTTTATTAGTTATAGTTGTACTTGAAATAGTTCAACCAGATAGATCTGGAACTTTAAATATGATTACTAGATTAATGTTCGGGATATTTATAATAGGATACTTTTTAATTGCACTAATTACACTTATTAAAAAATATTCAAAAGCAAGTTCAGAAGATAAAACTAATAATGGTTTAAATCTGATGCTTTTGGGTGTAATTATTGGAATTGTTCCAATACTTATTGAATTTACTATTCGAACAATTTCACCCGAAACTGAAGTGCCTGGTAGTGATTATTTATGGTATACATTTGCAGCAATGCCAATCTGCTTTACTTTAGCTTTAAATAAATTATATCAAAATAAAAAAGAAGCTTAATGTTTTTAAATTCAATGAGAAAACCTGCCTGTAACAGGCAGGTTTTTTTTATAGAAAAGGCTTTTTGTTTTAAGGAAGGGCTAAATATTTCTTAGTATCTTTAAAAAAATCAACAACTAAAAAGAATAATTATAGGTTGTTTTAATTCAATAGTAATAACTACCCTTGCAGACAATGTATTCGAAACCTAAAAAACTTTCATGATTTATCATGGAGTAAAAATGTAATAACAAAGCTCGATGTTATTGGAGATAAAAATGGACATGAGATTGGTGCTAAAAGGGTTTTAAATGATGCCTTTCATGAAACTTTACAATCAGTAGACTTAGAAAATAAAAGTTTCACCTATAGCATTGATGATGGTCCTGGACCAATATCAAAAGATAGTGTTGACGGTTATTTAGGTGAAGTTAAGGTAATCCCAATCACAGAAAATGACACATCTCTTGCCGTTTGGACTTCTAAGTGGAATTCGTCTAGGGTAGGTGGAGTTGCTGAATTTTGTAACCCTATTTATCATGCCATATTATAAGATTTAAAAAGTTATTTTTCTTAAAAATAAAGTCATTTCATAAAAGCATTCCTTTTTCAAAAGCTAGGATATGTTTGCTGTTAAAGCATATAATTAATTTATATTCATATATTTAAGAAATGATTAATGAGGTTTTATACTAAAAACATAAAACTTTCAACCATTATATTTTAATTAATACTCTTTCTTTTCCCTTAATTAAAGTAAATAGAAATTAAACCAATTTTTATTTGTTGCTGTCATTTTTATGTCAACTTTTTAAAATCAACACATATGGAATTTGATGAATCTGAATTAAAATTAGTTAAGGAAAAAAAGATGTTTTTAACAGAAAACCCTGTTTTAAGGTACTTAACGTTTTCTGCACTTTATATTGCGCAAGGTATTCCTGAGGGCATTACATTTTTTGCTATTCCTGCTTGGCTTGCTATGAATAATAAAACTCCTGTAGAAATTGCAAGTTTTGTTGCAGTTATTGGAATTCCGTGGAGTTTTAAAATACTTATAGCACCACTTATGGATAGGTATACTATTCTATCAATGGGGCGAAAACGACCTTGGGTTATTTTTGGACAATTAGGATTAATTTTAAGTTTTCTAAGTATTGGACTTATAGCTGATCCGCTTAACGACCTTAATAGTTTAATGATTTCTGGGTTTTTAATAAGCTTTTTTGGAGCATTTCAAGACGTTGCAACAGATGGTATGGCAATTGACGTTGTGCCTATACCTCAACAGGCAAGGGCGAATGGATTAATGTGGGGCTCAAAAACAATTGGCACTGCACTTTCATTGGTTATTGGTACGGCATTAATTAATACTATTGGATTTTCAACAGCAATTGCTTCACTCTCCATAACTACAGCCTTTATTATGTTAGTTCCAATATGTTTTAGAGAACGACCAGGAGAAAAATTGATGCCATGGACAAAGGGAGAAGCCTCAAATGATTCAAAAAACGCGCAATTGTTTAGTTGGAAACATATTTTTAAAAATCTATTTAAAGTAACCATACTTCCGTCTAGTTTACTATTGTGTTTAGCACTTTTTGTTTTAGGCATTATGTATGGTTTGGTAGACACACTTTTGCCGATTTTCACAATTCAGGAACTTGATTGGACTAACACAACCTATTCCGAGGTTTATTCGATAACAACAGTAGTTGGAGGCTTTTTTGGAATGTTTGTTGGTGGCGCTTTGGTAGATTTTTTTGGTAAAAAAAGAATGCTGTCCATATATCTTTTATTTTTAATTGTATTGATTGTGTCCTTTGCGTTTTTTCCAAGTTTTTGGGGTATTGCAAAAGTTGTTTTTTGCTTTGTCTTATTATATTATCTGGTGTCTATCTTTCTTAGTATTGCAACGTTTGCAACCGGAATGCACCTATGTTGGAAAACAGTTGCTGCAACACAATTTACTTTATATATGGCATTAGCAAATATGGGTAGATCTGTTGGTGCATGGTTAGTTGGTGTTTTAAAAGAAAGTATGAGTTGGGATTACGTATTTATAATTACTGCACTTTCACCACTAATTGCTGTTATTATTATTCAATTTTTAAATTTTGAAAAGCATGAAAAAGCTATTGCAAAGTTTTAAGGTTATATAATAAATCAGAAGTTTAAAAAAAGGAATTGCATAATTAGAGCAAATTAACAAACAGAAAACTATTATTGAATTATATACTCCAACTAATGAGTAGACACTTATTGATTTCGAAAAATGGAAAGATAAAAAAAGGGTTAAACTTTAATTTTCTATAATTTGTTTTAAGCTGAGTGCTGCTTTATTTTGTATATTATTAATTTAGTAATTTATTTAAATATTTTTGACTCAAGTAAATAATTCAAATTCGCACACACATTATATGCTTAATAAACCTTATGGCTATTTAAGTCAGTTTATTAGCAATGATAAGAAAGAACAAAAAAAGAGGTTTTTAGGTAGCTTATTTAATTTTGCTTTAGGTACGATGCCTATAGGAAGACTTGATGAAAAATCTGAAGGACTACTATTACTTACTACAAATAGTAGAATAAGCACATATATTACCACTAGTTCAGTTGAAAAAGAATACTATGTACAATTAGATGGTGAGATATCAAATCTAGCTCTTGAAGAAATGAAAAAAGGTGTAGAAATTGGATTCTCTGGCAAAAAGTACTTAACAAAACCTTGTAAAGCTTCAAAACTAAAAGACAAACCAATCTTTCCTAAACGCGCTAAAAAAATACGAGATGCTAGACATGGTCCAACAAGTTGGGTTTCTATAACCTTAACAGAAGGCAAATTTAAACAGGTTCGTAAAATGACAGCAGCTGTTGGATTTCCAACGCTTAGACTGATACGAGTTAGAATTGGAAACATTAAACTCGGAAATTTAAAAACAGGAGAAGTTAAAATAATTGAAGGTATTAACCTGTAAATAAAGTATTTAGTCGATTTATTATTGTTAAGCTTCGTTTAGTCCTTATATTTATAGTCCCAAACATAAAAATTATGAAAACAAAAGCTTTTAAAACATTAGTTATTGCCTTAACAATACTATCGGTTATAGTTAACTATAGTTGTAGCAATAGTAAAACAGAAGATACAGCACGAGTACAACTTAAATTAGTTGATGCTCCTGGAGATTATTTAGAAGTTAATATTGAAATTATTGATATCCAATATAACGCAGGAGAAGAAGAAGGGTGGATGAGTTTTACACCAGTTAATGGTTATCCAATAAATGTAGATTTAACAGAACTAATTGCAGGAAACAGTTTGTTATTAACTGATGAATTAATCCCAGCAGGAATGTTAAAACAAGTTAGATTGGTATTAAGCGAAAACAATACGTTAAGAATTGAAGGAGAAGAAGATTTAATTCCTCTTAATACTCCAAGTGCCCAACAATCAGGATTAAAATTACTTTTAAATGAAGAATTAGAAGGTGGTTTCTCTTATACGTTTATTCTCGATTGGGTTGTTAGTGAATCTATTGTAATGGCTGGAAACTCTGGCAATTACAATTTAAAACCCGTTATTAAAGTAACTGCCGAAGTTAATTCAGGGTCTATTAATGGACAAGTTAAAAAAGTAAATGAAGCTAATCTGGAACTGGAAGCAATGCCAAATATTGTAGTTCAGGTTTTCGATACTAGTAATGAATTTGTTACAGATTCTCAGACAAATGATTTAGGAGAATTTTTAATTCAGGGACTTGATGCAGGTGATTATATATTAAAAATTGAACAAGAAGGTTACGAAATGTATACTTCAGTTTCAATTAATGTTACTGTTGGAACAGTTGAATCTGCAGGCATTATAGTGCTCGAAGCAATAGAGTAATAAAACATATCAATTTATAATTATAAAATCCATTCTTAATTTAGAATGGATTTTTTGTTTCCTTTAACAAAAAGCTCAGTTGTTTTTTAGTATTTTTATAAAATAGGCGCTTTTTCAGCATAATTTCTAAAACAAATTCTTATGGCAGTTTTTCAGTTAAAAATTAATGGAGAGATTCATAACGTTCAAGCAGAGAGTGATACACCTTTACTCTGGGTGTTAAGAGATAATTTAGGTTATGTAGGGACTAAATATGGTTGTGGAATTGGCCAATGTGGAGCTTGTACTGTTCACGTTGATGGAGTTGCGACAAGAAGTTGTTTGCTTTTAGTTTCTCAAATCCAAGGCATGGAAATAACAACAATAGAAGGACTTTCAGAAAATGGAGATCATCCTGTTCAAGAAGCATGGAAAGAAGTTGATGTACCACAATGTGGTTATTGTCAACCTGGACAAATTATGACTGCTTCAGCATTCTTAGAAAACAACACTAATCCAAGTGATTCAGATATTAAAAGCGCAATGCAAGGGAATATCTGTAGATGCGCATCCTACAAAAGAATTGAAAAAGCAGTTAAAGTAGCAGCAAAGAAATTAAGTTAATTAAATCTCCTCTTACAAATGAAAACTAATAATAAATATAATTTCAGTAGAAGATCGTTTTTAAAAACTTCAACACTAGCAAGTGGAGGAATGTTAATTGGATTTAATTTGTTTAACGCATGTAAACCAGAAGTAGAACCTCCAATTGATTTAAGTCTATTAAATTATAATGACTTTAATGCATTTATTAAGATTTCTGATGATGGGAAAGTCACAATATTTTCTCCAAATCCGGAAATTGGTCAAGGTGTAAAAACATCAATGCCAATGCTTATAGCAGAGGAGTTAGATGTTGCATGGAAAGATGTACAAGTTGTACAAGGAATTTTAGATACAAAAAACTATTCAAGACAAGTAGCTGGAGGTAGCCAATCTATTAGAAGTGGCTGGGAACCGTTACGTCAAACAGGAGCAACTACTAGGCAAATGTTAGTTAATGCAGCTGCTACACGTTGGAATATTAGTCCTTCTGAATGTAAAACTAAAGAAGGTGTCATTACAAACTCAAATGGTGACAAATTAGGTTATGGAGAAGTTGTTAAAGAAGCTGCTCTTTTAGAAGTACCCGAAGATTATAAATTAAAAGATCCTAAAGATTTTACAATAATAGGTAAAGATGCTATTAATGTTGATATGGCAAAAATTATTACAGGAAAACCATTATATGGATTAGATTATAAAGTAGAAGGAATGCTAATTGCTTCTGTATTAAGACCTCCTGCTTTTGGCCAAGTTTTAGAGTCTTTTGATGATACAAATGTTAGAGCACTGCCAAATGTAAAAAATGTAGTTAAGTTTGGAAATAAGATTGCAGTATTAGCAACAGATACTTGGTCTGCAATGAAAGGAAAGAATGCATTAAAAGCAGTTTGGAAGCAAGATTCTCAAGCTGAAAGCACAATTTTTCATGACGAAAAATTATTAGAACTTTTAAATGGTGAGAAGTTTGAAACCTTAAGAAAAGATGGAGATGTTAAAAAGGCATTTGCTGAAGCCGATAAAGTACTAGAGCGAGTTTTTGAAACACCATTTTTACCTCATAATTGTTTGGAACCAATGAACTTTTTTGCTCATGTCCAAACAGATAAAATTGAGTTAGTTGGCCCAATTCAAACTCCAGAGTGGACAGCAAATAGAGTAGCAACTTTACTGGGTAGAGATGTTAATGAGATTACGCTTCAAATGACAAGAATGGGAGGCGGATTTGGAAGGCGATTATATGGTGATTTTGCTTTAGAAGCAGCAGAAGTTTCACATTTAGCAAAAGCTCCTGTAAAAGTTGTATTTTCAAGAGAAGACGATATGTCTGCCGGAACCTATAAACCAGCTATAAAATATAAAATTTCAGCCTCAATAAAGGATAATAAAGTAACAGGATACCACCTTAAAGAAGCAGCTGTAAATGGGAATATGTATGGTTTAATTCCTAACTTTTTTCCTGCTGGTTCAATAGAGAATTATCAGGTAGATGTTGCAAATTATCAAAGCAATATAACAACTGGAGCATGGAGAGCACCTTATACAAACTTTTTAGCTTCAGCAGAGCAAAGTTTCTTCGACGAATTAGCTGAAGTATTAGAAACAGATAGAATAAAGCTTCATATAGATCTACTACAAAAAGCAAAAGGTTCAACAGACGAAAGAATGCAATATAGTCCAGAACGTTTAGAAGCAGTAATTAATAAAGTTGTTGAAAAATCTAATTGGGGAAAAGTTAAAGAAGGAATTTATCAAGGTTTTTCAGTTTATTATTGCCATAACACACACGTTGCAGAAGTTGCAGATATAGAAATGGAAAACGGTTTTCCAATTATTAAAAAAGTTACTTGTGCTGTAGATTGTGGAATTGTAGTTAACCCAACAGGAGCCAAAAACCAAGTAGTTGGTGGTATTTTAGATGGTATTGGACATGCGATGTATGGCGATTTAACTTTTGTTGATGGTATACCACAGTCTAACAATTTCAACTCGTTTCAACTTATAAGAATTAATCAAACTCCAGAAGTAGATGTGCATTTTATTGAAAGTAATGAGGCACCTACAGGATTAGGAGAACCAACATTGCCTCCAGTTGGAGGAGCAATTGCAAATGCGATTTATGCAGCAACAGGACAACGACTAACTAATCAACCGTATATAAATAATTTGAAGTTGGAAGAATTAGCAGGTTAATTCTATTTAAATACTAATAATTGACTCACGAATTTAAAAATATTATTGCTTCACATGTTGAAGCCAAAAAACTAGGTTTAAAAACAGTATTAGTAACTGTTGTAGATTTAGACGGTTCTTCCTACAGAAAACCAGGAGTTAGGATGCTGGTTTTAGAAAACAATAAAATGATTGGAGCTGTAAGTGGAGGCTGTGTTGAAAAAGAAATACTGAGACAATCAAAATCTGTTTTTGAAAGTGGAAAACCTAAAATCATGACTTATGATGGAAGGTTTAGATTAGGTTGTGAAGGCTTTTTGTTTATACTTCTTGAAATTCTAAATCCAAAAGAAGACTTTATCAATTCATTTAAAAACTGCTTAAAAGAACGCGTAAATTTTCAAATTGAATCAAGATATTGTCGTGAGGAAGGTGAGTTTAACACAATAGGATCTTTTGTGAAGATTAATGACTCAGAATTTTCACTTTCAGAAGATGTGAATGTTGAACAATTAAATGCTAGTAAGTTTTTAACTTTCTCTCAAGTAATGGAACCCTGTTTTAAACTTATCATTTTTGGATCAGAACATGATACAGTACAATTGTGTCAGTTTGCAGCTTTAACAGGATGGGAGGTTTCAATAGTTACAAAACCTTCAGAATATAAAACCATACAGAGTTTTCCTGGAGCAACTGAGTTTATTTCTTCTGAACCAGAAAACATTGATTTTTCTGTTATAGACAACCAAACAGCAGTTATGATTATGACTCATAGCTTTACAAACGATTTAAAATGTCTAATTGCTCTTAAAGATCATTCACCAATTTATATTGGATTACTAGGTCCAGTTCATAAACGTGAAAATCTATTATCACAATTATTAGAATATTACCCAGATATAGAGGATGCTTTTTTTGATAAAATTTATGGTCCTGCAGGACTAAATATTGGCTCAGAAACACCTCAGGAGATTTCAATTTCAATTATTTCTGAAATTTTATCCATAACAAGACATAAAACACCAATGTCTTTAAAAGAAAAGACAAGAAATACTCATGCTTAATCTTTAAAGGCATTAAAACGTATAAACCAAATATTGTAATAGTATTATTAGCTGCTGGAAGTTCCTCAAGGCTTGGTAGACCAAAGCAATTATTAAAATGGGGAAATTCTAATCTGTTGCAAAATGCTATAAATACTACTAGAAATTCTGAGGCTTTAAAAACAGTTTTAATTCTAGGCGCTCATTATTCAGAAATAATATCTAAAATTGAAACAAAAAATGTTGAGGTTCTTAAAAATGAAACTTGGGAGAATGGCTTAGGGAATTCTATAGCATTTGGTGTGAAATCTATTATAGAAAAACATCCTAAAACGGATGGTGTATTAGTTATGTTGGCAGATCAACCACTTATTAAAAGTTCGTATTTAAATAATCTGATTAATAGTTTTGATGTCAATAAAAAACAAATCATTGCATCAGCTTATTTTAATAGAAAATATGGTGTTCCTGTAATTTTTGATAAGCATTACTTTAATGAATTGGCAAATCTAAATGACGATGAAGGCGCAAAACATATTATTGCAAAATATGCCTCATATGTTAAGTCAATTAATCATGACGTACAATTTGAAGATATAGATACTTTTGTTGATTACGAACGCTTATTTCTAACTAACCACCAATAGCAATCATACTTCTATTTTTACCATGTAAATCTGGAGACTCCAATTTTTCTAAAGTATCCATTCCACCTCTTATTTTGTGTTTAGATATAATTTTTTTAGCAATTAAGGGTGTAATATCTTCTCCATTTCTTAAAGGTGTTAATAAATCCATTTCAGTAGAAGAAAATAAACAGTTTTTTATATTTCCATTAGCAGTTAATCTAATGCGATTACAAGAATCACAAAACGGATTTGTTATTGAACTTATAATTGCAAATGAACCTTTATAACCTTCAATTTTGTAATTTTTAGAGGTGTCGTTTTCTGCATCTTGAAGTCTAATAATTTGGCTTTCTTCAAATTCTGAATTGACTAAGGACATGACTTCTGCATATGAAACCATCTTTTTCTTATCCCATTTATTTCCATCAAAAGGCATAAACTCAATAAACCTTACAGATATTGGAAGTGCCTTAGTCAGGTTTATGAAGTCTATAACTTCATTATCATTAAACCCTCTTATGAGTACTGCATTTAGTTTAACATTAAAACCCTCTTTTATAAGTAAAAGGATATTATTGTAGACTTTTTCAAA
>Ga0102810_1001030_pt1 | contig 10377 bp, 17 predicted proteins | sample ColrivemetaGS573_FD_84506 | JGI IMG/M metagenome (GOLD analysis project Ga0102810, IMG submission 84506) | Estuarine microbial communities from the Columbia River estuary - Ebb tide ETM metaG S.573 | ecosystem: Environmental > Aquatic > Marine > Intertidal zone > Estuary | place: USA: Columbia...
ATAGTATCAAGCCTAGAAATGATTGAATCAATGGTGTCTAAAGAGACTGGCGTGATGGATTGGTGCGGTTACTAAATTGATTGGTGAGGTGAACCATGAGTGATGACAACATAGTTGATTTCGATATATTTCATGAGGGTGATTACGAAGAAGAAGAGTTTCCACCAAAGATAAAGATCACTGGGCTGAGGATTTCAAAAACAACTTCAGCAGACCATCAAGAGATGTCAATCATAATAGATGAGCTGGTTATAGGGGATGGCGTTGACTTTACGTTCGACCCTTTCATGTCTCTTTTTAAATAAAGTGCTTGCCAAAGACTTCCTTATCTGTTATCATATAAATGTGACCAACAAATAAGCGAGGTTTTACATTATATGTGTATTATATTTTACAGTAACGTCAAAAGATTAATTAGTTATACCGATGAGATTGAGTTTTCAACAACCAAGAACCGCCACGGGTGGGGAATCACATGGCTTGACCCAGAAGAAGGACACTTCTACATGAAGGGCAGCAACAAGGAGATTGGTTATCTTTATCACAAGCTGCAAGTGCTGGCTGATAAGAATCCTAACATCCTTGCGGCAGTTCACCTTCGTTATAAAACGGTCGGTGGCGAGTCAATTCAAAACTGTCACCCGTTTGAAATTACCAGCAACGACCAGGTGACAAAGCAATCGCTCTATACCTATGAGGTGGGGCAGAGCAAAAGCAAGGGTATCATGATGCACAATGGAACAATCCAGAAGGCAATCCTTAAAGAAATGGCTACCCAGATTTATGACCACAAACTAAAGACCCGTGACCTTGATGGTTTGGCTCACGCTAAACAAAAGACCCTTAGCAAGTCATCAATCACAGATAGTCAGCAGTTGGCTGAGTACCTTGGGTTCAGAGCCAGACATTCACACGAAAGCGTGATGTGTGACCTCTTGACCACTGAGTATTCAAGGTTTTTCACTTGGTACAAAGGAGAAGAAAGCCCCAGACTACATGGTGAGTGGATTTATGACGAAGAGGCCGGCATCTACCTCTCTAATGACTACACCACAAGAAAATATACTGAAGCAAAGGAAGCCCCAGGTTACTTTAGTGAGTTTGAGTATGACGAAGATTATTTTGATGATGAGTATACCTATGCCGACTACTGCAAAGACAGTGGTTACATCTATGATGCTGAGGACGAAGAGTTTTTTGATGAGTCTATTGAAGTGTCTAAAGGATACAGAAAAACAATGATCCAAGGAGTTGGAATATAGTGAAAGCAAAGTCAATGAGTTTAGAAGCAATTATTGAAGTTGAAGTACACGCACCAGAAAAGGGTGCAAAAAATGGAACGTTTGGTGAGGTTGAGTGCCGACTGTCAGACTTCGCCAAGATGTGCTGTGGTGAGGGCCACAAGAGATATGTGGTGGCAACCATTGATGAGACAGTTGAAGCTCTGTTGGAATTGAAAGCAGAGATTACAAAAGGAGACTGCAATGAGCAGATACAGCGTTGACCTGCCTAGTGGTGAGCTACTCATCTGGGGGTTTGATGCACCTCTTAGTGAGTACTTCATTGAGCTGGAGGCCAGTGATGGGGAATGTGTTTGGTCAGTATCAAACCAATTCTCCATGCTGTGCCACCCAAAGTACCCTGGAAAGTTCGTGTTCAGCAGAGGAGAGATGATGCAGTTCTTTGATGACTATAAAGAGTTCATCCCTGCCTCTCACATAGAACGAATGGCTTTAGACCTCCCGTTTTAATTCGGGGGTCAAACAAAATCAGGGGGGGGACAAAATCTAGGGGGGGTATTTTGACTTTTCAAAAAAATAAGTTATAATGAAATCACTCAATGCCCTGGTTTTTTCTTATTCACAAAGAAGCACCTGCCCCTCAAAAAGCAGGTGCTTTTTTGTTGCTGATTTTCCCCACGTTTTTACGACAGATATTTTACAAATTAATTTGAAAAGAAAGAAACAGAAATTATGACAGCTATTTATTGCGGAACGCCAGACGGATTATTACAGATGAAAGCGGAGATTGAGTTCTCAAAAGCCTACAACGATACTGGCGTGGCTTTTTGCCACTCAAACAGTCATGGCTCTCACTACACTTGTTATGTGGATTCATACGGATATTATGGCCTGAATATCTTTAGTCGGCTTGAGGTGCAAAAGTCCACAAACCCAGAAAGTATGTGTGTCATTTACTTGTCTGGTCCGAACGACAGAAACATGATTGGTTTCTACCCAAACATTCCCTCATTCCACAAAGCGATTGAGAGCGAAAGGAACGGGTTCATGTCGTTTAACATCACAGCAGAAAACCTAAGCTTCTTGGCTGGATATGTGGGGCCAAAACTGAGAGCAAACATGTGTGATGACATGGCAAAGAATGGGCAGACAAACCCAGGTGGTTTTAAATACAATGAGGATAGTAAAGATGAGTGGTTGATTGAATCAGATCCACTTGGTAAATCTATATTCCTTGACTACATAAACCAAAACAGTATTGAGAGGGTGGTAGAAGTCGTGCAGAGTACTGACGAAGGATGTTTAGCCTGTGATAGCACAAGAGTCTCGGCCCTTAAGTTTTACAAGTCAGAGGACTGTGGGCATTTCGCTCCAAAGTTTCTGGGCAACGGTTGGGTTAAAGACCCTTACGCAAATGTTATTTATTACGGGCATGTATTCCACAAAGAAGCTATCAAAAAGCTTGCTGAAAGCACAGCACCAGAGTTGATGAACTCAAAACACTACAGGACTTTTCAGTCAAACGCTGACCCAGAGAAGATGTGCTTTTAATTCCGTGTAATGCACCTGGATGACATCGCTGTGATTTAAAGAAAACGGTCACAAAAAAAACACCCATTTCCTGTCAATTATTTTTTAATTTTTTTGGATTTGGGTGTTTCTTTTTTTAAATCTGAGTTGAACGGCAGGGAAGTGGGTTTTTATTTTCACGGTGGTTTCAGGCCGGATTTACTAGCTCATTGAGAACTTGAATCTGGGCTGGACCTGGGTTGTGGCCTTAGCGTTTTTAGGATTATGCCCCCAACCTCAATAATTATCGCTGATTAGGCTCTGTTAAGGGGGCGGCATACTACTTGTCACATGTCGTTATACACCTGTATTAATACGTATTAATACACCTGTATGCAGTACCTGGGTAATTTTCCGCATACACCTGCATACAGCACTTGTCGCCTCAGATTTTCAATGTCCACTCCTTAAACCGTACACTAGACTTGTCCTCTTGTCAACCCCTAGACATGATAACTAGACATGCCAAAAATGAACCACTAGACACAATTTTTTTGAGATCTCAGACTTAACACTTTGATAACATAAAAAAGAACACAGAATACAACCAATGTTATCTTATACGTGTTACATTGTTTATGTGATTAATAAATAAATGAAAAGAGAACCAGATGAAAAGAACATTAAAACAAAAACAAGTTATCAGACGTGTTGAACGAATTTTAGCAGCGTTTAAATTCATGCGTGAAGAAGTGAAGCGTTGTAAGTATCACAATCCTGAGAAGGACATGACTGCCGGTATAGTAAAGCAGATCTGTGATCTACTTGTAAAAATGGATAAAGTAGTCAACCGTCAAAATGTTAAAGCTGTGTTCATGACTTTAAACAATCAATCAAAAGGAGATCTTATCAAACTAAGAATATTTTAAGCCTGTCTTATTTTTGTACCGCATTGAGTTATTAAGTATTAAAATTTTTTGAAAAGAGAAAAAATCATCGTGTTGAAAAACCAAATTGTAGAGTGCTATTCTTGTACCGAAGACGCCATTGAAGATCTTATTGTAAATTGTGAAACATACTGCGAAGACTGCTACAAAGATCTAACGCCTTGTGTTAGCTGTGATGAAAAAATTGAAACAGGCTGTGAGGTAGAAACTGAACAGTGTGACACATACTGTGAAGACTGTGCCAGTGAAGAAACATTCACATGTGATCAATGTGCTGCCGTCAATGATAGCAGTCAAGATCCAATAGAATTTGACTGCGAAATATACTGTGAAGACTGCGCCAGTGAACACTTAGTTATATGCGCTCACTGTGACGAATATGCCGACCAAGATCACAGCCATGTGATCGGTTATGGTGGTTACGAATCACGTTATGTCTGTGAAGACTGTCGCTGTGACCTATATTCGTACTGTGAAAGCTGCGAAGAACTAGTTGATAATGACAATATGCGCTTCACAGACTATGATTCTCAGTGTATTGACTGTGCCGGTGAAAATGGCAATGGCAAAATTAAGCGGTACGGTTATAAACCCTCATGCGGCTTAAAATTTTATCGTGTTAATAATACCGGTACAGATAAAAACTTTTTGTCTGATACTTTTCCTATTGAAGAAACATTCTTTGGTTTAGAAATAGAAATAGAATTTCAAAGTGAAGAAGAAAAAATGAACCACGTTGAAAACTTATCGAACTATGCTGAGAATATTTATAGTAATCCTGATAGACTTGTAACATTCACTGAGGACAGCACGATCAACCGCTTAACAGGGGTTGAAACAGTGTTTCAGCCTCACACCCGTAACGCCCTTAACAAGCGGCTTAAAATGCTAGTAAACGGATCACATGGTCACTTTGACACAGATCTTTATAGTGAACGTAAGAACGCCGGCATACACATATCCGTTAACATAGACGCATTTGAAAGTGATTTACATGTACGTACTTTTGGCGTATTTTTTCATAACCTACTTGAAGCGGATCTGTTATCTGCTAACACTGGAAGATCTTCGACAGGTTGGTGTTCTACGATACCAAACCAGAATATTGATAACTATATCCGTAGACGTGACTGCGTTAACATAATGCGTGATAGGGTTGAAGTCAGAGCCTATATTGGTACGCTTGACACAGCCAAGATCATGTCGTTCGTAGACGATCTTCAAAGTATCATAGACTTTACACGTTTACTCTCATTGTGTGGGTTTGAATACTTTATACAAGAGTCAAGTCCTAAGCATGTCTATGAAGCATGGAACATGTATAAGTCTGAACAGTTAACATTTTCTGAGGTTATCCGCCAATGTACAGATCTACTTAACAAAAAGTTTAAGACACATACATGCTTTAAGGCTGGATCTAGACGTGTAGATGATAAAATAAGTCAAGCTATATTCTTGCTGTCAAAGTAAACGATAGTATCCCAAAAAGAGCCCATAACATTTTATAGTTATGGGCTCTTTTTTTATGCTTAAAAATAAAAACGTGCTACCAGGTAGCAAAAAAGTATAAGAGTAAAAAAATAACCTGGTACTAAATTGACGCATTTTATCAAGTGATAGCACCATATATTTTTCGTGTGAAGCGGTTAAGCTAGTAGGATAACATCATAGTAAAAATAGCATGATTTAAAATAATTCTATCCTGTCAATTATTAATTAATCTTTTCACTTTGTACGCAGTACAATCTATCAACTCAAAAACCTAAACCAAGCAAAAATAGATACAAATGCTTTACATGGTCCCAATGATTTATATGTATAAATCAATAACAAAATAGATATAAATCACTTATAAGATAGACTGAGTACAACTATATTTATATGGCTTGCTAGTGTCGGTATAGTATCGGGATAACTTAGGACCGATAGCAAGTATTATATATAAGGGTGATAAGATTGTTTAGGGTATTCCCACCATACCCCTTATGTTAGCGCAAATGCCCTTTTAAGCCGTTATATATATACCAGATATATACTAAGATTAAACCGTCACTTTGTACCGCTTGTTATGGCTTGTATAGCCTTATAGTGCTATTGATAAAATTTTATCACTTAAAATACCAAATTATATAAATATTTTAAGTTTATGTTAAGTGTTTTTTGAGGCTATCACTGACTTTTAGCCAAGTGGACATTCTCAACCAGTCTATTGGGTTGTAGCGTTTTGTCTAGTGTCGGGTAGAATGTCCATAGCACTGGACAAAAATATTTTTTGGGGGCTGAATGTAAGTGGACATGGGGGGTAGACGGAAAATGACGGGTGGACATTTGAGCTAGGGGGTAAGTCCCAACTAAATTACGGTTTTAGCCCTGTAAACCTACCCAGCATTGGTCCAACTAAATAGTGATTTTCCCCCTGTAAACCTAACCTGGAATCACTCTACAAAAACGGTATATGCTCTCAAAAAAATATAGACAGTCGGTTTTTAGTGTGTTACTATATATGTGAAGTTCTTCGAACGGATAAGAATAAAGTAATTGACAGGAAAGGGTATTGATTATGAGTATTGAGATTGTTGAGTCTTTGGAGTTAACGTACAGAGCGTGCCTTTTAACGCATGAGGAAGTGAAGCCTTTAATGAAGCAGTTGAGTCGGCTTGATTGGGTGACTATTGAAAAGGGTGCTGGCACATTTAAGGCTGATGACACAGAGACAGGCCAGTTGTTGTTTTGGGCCATGCAGAAATATCCAGGTGGTCCGTGGGTTGTTCGCCATGCCAATGAGATATTTGAAAGTGGGGCTGAATAATGAGTAAAAAAACGGGTGTGTTTTCAAATTGGGATGACTGGCGTACTGAGCCTAAAGACCACGATGCTGACTGGGTTACTTGGCACAAGAATTATATTGGAGAAAACGAAAGGATGGTGTTGGACTTGATTAATAAAGAAGGCTTGGATAAGCCAGAGTTATCTGGAGAATGGGTGGACACGCCAGCCGTGGACAGAACCACTGAGGATGACTTGGATTATGGTGAGCTGCTGGAGACAGCTATTGAGTTTTTGGAAACCATGCAGCCGATGGTTGCCCACAAGGATTGCCGTATTGAGGAGGTGGATATTATAAGTGATGAGTTCATCGAGATTACTGTGGGCTATATGCAGAATTACATTCCTGCCAATCGGGACCAGATGATGCAGAGGATTTTTAAAATCCGTGTCTCTGACTACAAGGTGTTCTCTATGAAGATGAAATCTGGATGGTAAATTCCAGGGTGATTGAACAAGAAGAAAATTTAAAAAAAGAAAAGGGTATTTTTATGAGTACAAACGAAAGCACAAATAACAACGGGGCATATTTAGTTGCCATTTTAATTCCAATTGTCGGTATGTTCATTGGAGTTGTCCAGCTTGGGACCGGAAACAAGTATGGCCTCTCAACAATCGTGGTGAGCTTTACCGCAGCGTTCATTTATTTTTTCCTGATGATGGTAGTCCTTGGAGGTGTAATGTCAGTATGAGTATTAAATCAAAAGAGATCGAGTTTTACGTTATCAGTACACCGACCAACGGTGAGTTTGTCCTTTACGAAACAGACATGGAGAATATTGATGATTCAGGCTTTGACTTTGTGAATCAACGCATGGCTGACCACATTCAGGAAGGCCAAGAGTTTGCTTTGGAAGCCAAGTATTATGGCCCTGGCACAATATCAACTCTTCTGGCTCATTATAAAAAGGTTGGTAATCGTGCTGTGCTGGTTAAAGACTTTATTAAAAGGGGCTTTAAATGAGCAAGATAAAGAACAGAATCAAAATGATGAACGCACTTGCAAATAGTTCAGAACTCCACAATGCGGTCCACACTACTTATACCAGCGATTTCCTGTCAAATGGTGCTTTATCTTCCAGCCCAGAGGGGTTTGAGCCCCACAAGAAGAAAAAGGTTTACCAGCCAAAGAAGGTGTCTAAGAAAAACAAGGCAAAGAGAAGGGGGCTTAAGTGACTCACTCAAACACCTGGAAAAACCTTGAGAAGAAAGTGGCTGGTGCTTTGGGTGGCGAACGCCAGTTCAATACCGGAACCCACAACAAGGAGGACGTGGTTCATGATCTCTTCGTTGTTGAGTGCAAGTTGCGTGCAAAGCTTGGTTTTAAATCTTGGTATGAACAAGCCAAGAAGCATGTCAAAAAGGGCTCAGGTAAAATTGCGCTCTTGGTGTGCAAGCAGAAAGGTCAAAAGGGTGAGTTCGTGATCCTAAAGCTTGAGGACTTCGTTGCTTTAATGGACAGGGAAGGGGTTGAGTATAAATGTACGAAGTCATAGGCGCACTTTTGATTATTGGGCTGGTGCTGATGATTCAAAACCACCTAAAGGAACGGGAAGTTCTTAATCAGTTGGAAAAGACAATCAAGGAGATTGCAGAGGAAAAAGTGTTATAATGAATCCGACATGCTAAATATGGGACTCTCATTGATTTGGGAGTCCTTTTGTCTTTCCGCACAGCAGTAATGTCAGCCCTCAGAGATGGGGGTTTTTTTATTGACAGATACTCCTTTACCTGTTATTCTTTATATGTCGAATTAAATAAGTGAGGTATTTTATGAGTAAGAAAAATTTCAACGATACAGTGGGCCTGTTCCATGATGAGAGGATTGAGTCATTATTCAGTGAGAGCAAAGCGTATTCTCTTTTTGATTTTCTGGCTGTGACTATTGATTTCCAGGACAACAGCATTGATTTTCTCTATGCAGGAAACGTTGTTGTTTTGAGCGTGATGTGGACTGGCGGCATAAAGACGCCAACGATTGCCAGCTTCGTTAGAAACGCAGAAGCTCTGCCACCAACAAAAAAAATCCTTCTTTCTGGGTTGGCAATGATTCTCTTGAGAGAAATCAGGACGTCAGAGTCAGCCGGTGAAGCGTATTTTGAATTTCATAGACTAAAGGAGCGTAAATTGAATAATGAGAAAAATTAAAGTGTTCCCCCTAGACGGCATTGCCCCAAACATTGAGAGACAAGTGAATGAGTTTTTGGATGAACTCAGCAAGACAAAAAGCACTTATGAGCTTATGACGTCTGCTGAAAAGCTGTTGGTGTTTTACAGCACGCCTAAACCGCCAGAAAAAAAAGCGTTGCTGTCCGATTCATTGAAGGCAGACCCAAACCCAAGCCCGTTTAAGTTTATCCGGCCTGAAGAGATTCTGTTGAGAGACAAAATGAAAGTAAAGGTTGTCTCTTGGCCTTATCAAGAGAAAGATAGCACTGAATGGATTGTGGCTTGCAACACTGATTATACGGGCTCAAACTTCTACACCACTTTTCCCTGCCGACTTCTGAAGCCCCTGGAGGACAAATAATGATTGAGGACTTTTATATCAAGGTAGAAGTGGATCAAGAGATGGCTACAAAGGATGACGGGGCGTTCGTCACTGAACATGACGTTGCCTCTGCGATCTTTGACGGGAAAACAGCTTCCCTGCCGATAGAAAACGTATATCCAGTGACCAAAACATTCAAAAGGCTTGTTGAAAAAAGTAAAACGCTGAAGGGCAACCAAGATTTCATGGCTGAAATGAGTGATGAAATAACAAGGCTTGAGGATTTGACAGCCCAGGGCAGACATAAGATGAAAACGTCAGAGTTTGCTAGGGAGCTGGGGGTTTCCAGCACTTTTCTTCTGAATTGGGCTAAGAAAAACCCTAAATCAGTCTCCCTGAATGAACAGGGAGGCGTTATTTGGGGGTTTAGAGCGTTCAAGTCCGTCAAAAAACAGTACTGGCCTAAGTTTGATCCACAATGGGAGGAGTTCTCTGCGTTTCAGAGCCGAAACACAATAGAAATACCACCCAGAAAGTACAATAAGATAAACGGGATTATAAAAAGGTGTAACACGCTCTGGATTAACATTGCAGCACAAAAAGTGATCGAAAGGGAGTTGTTGTTTTCAAGAACAAATGAACTCTATTACTCAGACGGTCGCACGTTTATACGCTGGCAAGTAATAATAAAGGAATTAAAAGGTGAACTCATTGCAACCAACTAAACAAAGCAAAATATCAGCCCTTAAGTGGCTCTCTTTTGAAGAAAATCTTTACTATGACAGGAAAAAAGAGGTTTCTTCGTTCAAGGTTAAATTCAATAATACGAACGTGGTTAACTTCATTCATCGGAGGCATTTGATTGACGAAACGGAATTTAACTCTAACTTCTCTTATGATCCTCCATACAATCATGAGGACGCACAGCCAGAGGTTGTATTCACGCTCAACAAGATAGAAGAAATTGCGCTTCTGGCCCGTGATGAGTCTACAGTGACAGATGGCAAGCGTGATTTCCCTAAATTATTTAACGAAAGGTTTTTAGATTATGTTAAACAGCTTTATTCAGACGATTAGATTTCTGTTTCGAGGTCCGAAAATAAAGATACTGAAAGGCAGCCCGTTTTATGTTGCTTATAACGATTCAAATGGAATGGACGTGTTCGCAGCCGAGGGGATTGTAATAAACCCCTGGGGGAAAGGGTTGCCTGAGTTGGACCCAACACCACTAACGCTTAGTGAGAAAGCCAAAGAGCCCAACGATGTGTTTCATTACAAGGGGTTTGTGAAAACAGGAATCCGCATGGAGCTGCCAAAGCTTCCATTCAACCTATCTCTTGAAGCCCAGGTGTGGCCCAGATCA
>Ga0102810_1001031_pt1 | contig 10367 bp, 5 predicted proteins | sample ColrivemetaGS573_FD_84506 | JGI IMG/M metagenome (GOLD analysis project Ga0102810, IMG submission 84506) | Estuarine microbial communities from the Columbia River estuary - Ebb tide ETM metaG S.573 | ecosystem: Environmental > Aquatic > Marine > Intertidal zone > Estuary | place: USA: Columbia...
ATTAAACGGACAACCTATTAATGGTATGGAAGATGGTAAAATGTACTGGTCTAACTGGTCTGGTATTAGCGATATCGCTTCTGTAGTACAAATGCAAAGAGGTTTAGGAGCTTCTAAATTAGCGATTTCTTCTGTAGGTGGTACTGTAAACTTTGTAACTAAAACTACAGACAAAAGAGAAGGTGGTTATATTTCTGCTGCAATTGCAAACGACGATTATATAAAAACAACCTATAACTATAATACTGGGAAAAATGAAAAAGGATGGGGAGCTTCTTTTATGCTTTCTCATTGGCAAGGTGATGGTTATAACGAAGGTACTTTTGGACAAGGTCAAACCTATTTCCTATCTGTAGGATATACTCCAAACGAAACTCATAATTTCAACTTCCTTGTAACAGGAGCACCACAATGGCATGATCAAAACTTCTCAAAAAGGATTGATACTTATCTAGAATATGGTAGAAAATACAATAATAACTGGGGAATGTATAAAGATCAGTATTTAACTGAAAGAAGAAACTTTTACCATAAACCAATCCTTAATTTAAACTGGGATTATAATATTAACGAAACTTCTAAGCTTTCAACAGTATTATATGCTTCGTTTGGACGAGGTGGTGGAACTGGAAACAGAGGAAACACACCAAGAACGGATGAAGGTTATGTAGATTATAATGCTATTTATGCTTATAATAATTCTGTTCCAGGTAGAGCAGGTGGATATTTTGCAGCTGGTGGTGGTTATGTAACGCGTTCTTCAATGAATTTACATAATTGGGTTGGATTAGTATCTAACTTAGAAAAAACATTATCTGAAAACTTAACATTAAATATAGGTTTTGATTTTAGAAATTATTATGGTGAGCACTTTAGAATGGTTGAAAATTTCCACGGTTTATCATCATGGCAAGAAAATGTTCGTTTAATAGATCAAAATAACGACCACCAATCTTATGGTTCTTTTGGAACTTATAAAAATGTAATTACTTCAAGAGATCTTTCAGCAAATCCTTGGGCTGTAATGTTTGCAAGTGTTGATAATGAAGATAAAATTGCATATGCTAACGACGAACGTATTACTTATGGAGGACTTTTTGCGCAGCTAGAATACCAAAAAGACGACTTAACTGCATTTTTCCAGGGTTCTGTATCTAACCAATGGCACCAAAGATTTGATTATTATCAATATGCAGATCAAGACTTAATAGATGGTACATCTTCTCAAGGAACTGGGAATCCACTTCCAGCAGGAATTGAAGATGGTGTGGATTCAGAAAAAATATCAAATTTTGGATATAACTTAAAAGCAGGTGCTGGTTATGCAATAGATGAGAATCATAAAGTTTATGCAAACGTAGGTTTATATTCTCGTCAACCATTCCATGACAATATTTTCCCACAGTTTACAAATCAAGTTTTCCCATTAACTGAGAATGAAACTATTTTTGGTTTAGAAGCTGGATACTCATATAAGAGTCAATATTTTAAAGGTAATGTAAACCTTTACAGAACTAGCTGGAAAGATAGAGTTGCTGGATCTTCTTTTGTGGATAATGATCAAGTATTCTTTACCACAAACTTTGGTGTAGAGCAATTACATTCTGGTGTTGAGGTAGACTTTATTGCTTCACCTTTTTCTTATCTCGATTTTAGAGGATATGTTTCTGTTGGAGACTGGAAATATAAAGGAACAGCTACTACTCAAGTAAAAGATGAAGAACAAAATATCCTAAGTACTGAAAAAGAGGATGTTGATGGTGGTGAAGTAGGTGATGCAGCACAATTTACAGCTGGTTTAGGTGTGAAGATAGACTTAAGTAAAAGTTTCTCTTTTGATTCAGATATCAGATATTACGATAACCTTCATGCAGACGTAGGTGCGGTTAAGGAAAATTTAAAATTACCTTCTTACCAATTAGTTGATGCTGGATTATCTTACAGAATGACTTTAGGAAAAGACAAAGACAAGTCTTTAACTATTAGAGGGAACATAAACAACGTGTTTGATTATGTATATTTATCTGACTTAAGAACTAATATTCAAGCTGGTGATGGTACTGGAGAACTTTGGAAAGGTATTGATACTGCTAACCAAGGTTACTTTGGTTTAGGTAGAACTTGGAATTTACAATTACGTTATAAATTCTAACCAATAGTTTATAAAAAATTAAGCCTACTCATATATGAGTAGGCTTTTTTTTACACTTAATTGATTACATTTGTTATTTAACTAAACAATTTTTTATGTACGACATTATTAAAAACACACACTCTTATTGGGCTTATCTTGTTCTTGCAGTTTTAATAATTGCAGTAATTAATGCCTTATTTGGTATAATAGGTAAGAAAGAGTATTCTGCTAAGGATTTAAGAATTGCTTTATTTGGACTTATTATATCGCATATTCAGTTTCTAATAGGATTAATACTATATTTTGTATCTCCTTATTTTGAAATGTGGGGTCATGGAGGCGTAATGGGTGATGCAGCGAAACGTTTATACTTAGTAGAACATCCTGCTATTAATATATTAGCTATAGTTTTTATAACAATAGGTTTTTCTAAACACAAGAAAAAAGTACCTTCAGTTTCAAAATTTAAAACAATACTAATTTTTTATGCAATAGGTTTAATCTTATTATTATCAAGGATACCTTGGGATGTATGGCCTAATTTGTAAGATATAATAAAAAAAAGCAGCAAATTATTGCTGCTTTTTTTTATAGAGAAATTTGATTATTCTTTTATCTCTTTAATGATGTGAACATAAACAGGGAAATGATCACTAAAACCATTTGTAAAGCCACCATCGGCAAAACTTCTAAAAGGGTATCCTTTGTATCGTCCTTTCTTATTTGTCAGGTAATAAGCGTTAAAAATTCCTGCTTTATAAAATCTAAAACTAGAATAATCATCTTCTAATAAAGGTTTAGTTATTAGAATCTGATCAAATAAACTCCATGCATCTCTATAGGCATTAGAACCTAATCCTTTTCTGAAGAATGATTCCATTGGGTTATAAATTCCTTTTAATTTAACGTCCTTTTTATTTCGTTTTGCTTGTAAAACATCTTTTAAACTTGCATTTGTAGGGTCATCATTTAAATCACCCATTGAAAATATTTTCGCATAAGGATCTATAGCTTGTAAAGAATCAATTATACGCTTATTTAATTTTGCGGCTGCAACACGTTTTGGTCTGCTACGTGCTTCACCACCACTTCTTGAAGGCCAATGGCTAACAATAACATGAATTTTTTCTCCATCAAGAAAACCACTAACAAGCAATTGATCTCTTGTGTATACACGTTTTCTAGTATAATCATCATAAATTATTAGTTCATGTTTACTAGTATTAGTTGGTGTAAATATACTTTTCTGATACATAAGCGCTACGTCTATACCTCTTGCATCAGGAGAATTATAATGAACAATACCATAATCCTTGTGTAGTAAAGCTGGGTCATTTGCTAAATCATCAATAACTTCTTTGTTTTCAACTTCTGCTATTCCAATAATTGCAGGTGTATTATTAGAAACATCTGCCCCAATTTCAGAAATTACACGAGCCATATTCATTACTTTTTTCTTGTAAACAGACTCACGGTCAAATTTCATTTCCATAATTGGACTTGCTTCATCAAATTTAGTAGTGTCGTTTATCGTGTCGAATAAATTTTCAAGGTTATAAAAGGCTATAGTATGAACTTTAAATTTGCGTTCTTTTTGAGCATTTAAGCTAAAAGATATTAGAAGACAAACGGTTAAAAAATAGTAAGATGTTTTTTGCATTTTTCAGTTATATTATATTACTGTAAAGTAAGTAATCAAATCTTAGTCCAAAAGTAATTATTTATAATAAAAAACGTAAATTTGAAGGTCTTAAATAATATTTATTTAACACTTAATAGAATATCAATTCATAATTTCAACAATGAAAAAAAGTTTTTTAATTTTTCTATTAGGAATTTTAACTGGATTTACAACTTTAGCACAACAAACCATAATAAAAGGGAGTGTTAAAGATGCTATTTCAGGACAAGCACTTCCTAATGTAACAATCACTATTGAAGAAACTTCACAATCTGTACAAACAGACCCTTCTGGAGAATTTAGTTTTACTAGCAAAGTCCCATTAGGAGAACAAGTCTTGAGTTTATCTAAGGCTGGATATATTACAGGTCGATTTCCAATAGTAGTTAATGAAGGACAGACTCTGGAAATTACAGACATGTTCTTAAAAATTGATGTATCAGATTCATCCGGATTGTTTACGATAACATTATCAGATGATGAGCTAAATGATGATACAAGTGGAGCAGATAATATATCTGGATTATTATCATCTTCACAAGATGTGTTTCAGCGTACTGCTGCTTTCGAATTTAGTTCATCTTTCTTTAGAGTTAGAGGGTTAGATTCTGAAAATGGAACCATTTTAATGAATGGTATTGAGATGAACAAAATGTTTAATGGTAGACCACAATGGAGTAATTGGGGAGGATTAAATGATGTATTGAGAAATCAAGAACTTACATCAGGAATTACACCTTCTGCTTATACCTTTGGTGGAGTCCTAGGAAGCTCTAATATTAACGTTAGAGCATCTCAATACAGACGAGGTGGTAGAGTGACTTACTCTTCTTCTAACAGAAGTTATACTAATCGTTTAATGGCTACATATACTTCTGGAGTTGTTGAAGGTGGATGGGCTTACGCGCTTTCTGTTGGTAGACGTTGGGGAAATGAAGGTTACCAAGATGGGACATTTTATGATGCAAATTCATTCTTTGCTTCAGTCGAAAAAAGAATTAATGACAAGCATAGTATTAATGTTACTGGAATATTAGCTCCAAATAGAAGAGGTAAATCTTCACCTAACACTCAAGAAGTCTATGACTTAAAGGACATTAAGTACAATGAATATTGGGGCTATCAAGATGGAGATAAACGTAATTCTAGAGTTAAAAGACTTGTAGAACCTATTGTGATGTTAAACCATTATTGGACAATAAGTGATAAAACAAATTTAAACACAAATTTTGGATATCAGTTTGGGGAACTAGGAAATAGTAGATTAGATTTTGCTGGCGGAGCAAATCCAAGTCCTTCATATTACCAAAAATTACCAAGTTATTTCTTGGCAGATAATAATGGACCAGATTATGCTGGAGCTTATGTTGCTGAGCAAGAATTTATTAGTAATGGTCAATTAGATTGGAATAGAATGTATGATGCTAATATTACTAATAATATTGGCAATAATAATGCAGCTTATATATTATATGAAGACAGAGCAGACGACAAACAATTCACTGCAAATACAATTTTGAATTCAGAGCTTAATGAGAACATAACTTTAAATGCTTCTTTAAATTACAAGAAATTAAAATCTGAAAATTTTGCTGAAATTACAGATATGTTAGGCAGCACAACTGGATATTTAAATGTAGATGCTTTTGATGGTTATCAGTACGATATGCAAAACCCTAATTTTATAGCTAATGAAGGGGACAAATTTAGATACAATTATAGTATTGACGCAAACGTAATTAGTACATACGCTAACGCTCAGTTTAAATACAATAAAATAGATTTTTATTTAGCAGGAAATTATACCAACACGCTATATCAAAGAGATGGTTTATTCCAGCATGAAGCTTATGAAAATAATTCATTTGGGAAAGGTGAAAAGATCAAATTTAGTGGTTATGGAGCAAAAGGAGGATTTACTTATAAAATCTCTGGCAAGCATTTATTGGATGTAAACGCTGCATATTTAAGTAAAGCACCAACAATTAGAAATACATATTCTAATTCAAGAGAAAACCATGATATCGTTGGTGTTAATAATGGTGTGAGTATTAATGGAAATGACATAACTGAAGAAAAAATTTCATCAGTTGATGCAAGTTATATTTTTAGATCACCAATAGTGAAAGCACGTCTTACGGGATTTTATACATTAATAGAAGATGCAAATGAGATTTCATTTTATTATGCAGATGGATTAAGTAGCATAGATATTAATGAAAGTAATACTTCAGCATTTGTACAAGAAGTTTTGCAGGGTGTAAATAAAAAACATTTTGGAGCAGAATTAGGTATTGAAGCTCAAGTAACACCAACTATTAAATTAAAAGGAGCTGCTTCAGTCGGTCAATATACTTATGACAATAATCCAAATCTATATTTAACATCTGATGATTTTTCAAATGGGTATTTAGATTTCGGGAAAGCGAATCTTAAAAATTATAAAATTGCAGGTGGGCCACATAGAGCTTATTCTGCAGGGTTTGAGTATAGAGATCCTGATTACTGGTGGGTTGGTGCAACTACAAATTTCTTTTCAAATGCTTACGTAGATGTATCTCCTTTAACTAGAACTGAGAATTTCTATTTAGATCAAGATGGTTTACCATTTAATGATTTTGATGAAGAAATAGCAACGGAATTATTAAAACAGGAAAAATTTAATGAATACATGGTTGTGAATTTAATTGGAGGAAAATCATGGAAAATAGGAGACTATTTTGTAGGTTTCTTTGCAAGTATTAATAATCTTCTCGACAAAGAATATAAAACAGGAGGTTTTGAGCAAGGTAGAAATGCAAATTATCGTGAGTTAAGAGACGATGTAAACAACCCAAAAAGAATCTTTGGACCTAAATATTGGTATGGTAGAGGTACAACATACTTCGTAAATGTATATATTAGATTCTAAAAAAATAAAACGAAAAGTTCAAAAAGTAAATATTATAAATTATGAAAACGAATAAATTTTTAACCTTCTTTACATTAATAACATTGTTTGTAGCAATGGTATCTTGCGTACAAGATGACGACTTTACGGTTCCACAAAGTTTAGGTGATGAAGAAAATAGTGGTTTAAACAAGTTACTATCAAGAATTGAATCTGGAGAAGTTGATTTACAAACAATTGCAGAAGCAAAAACAAACTTTGTTCAATACGAAGCAACTCAATTTGTATCTGAAATTGCTGTAAAAGGATATGTGTCTTCAAGTGATCAATCAGGAAACTTTTATAAAGAATTCTTTATTCAAGATAGTCCAACAGATCCAACACAAACACTTAAGGTAGTATTAAATCAAGTCGACACCTATAATCAATTTAATATAGGTAGAGAAGTATATATTTATCTTAAGGATTTATATATTGGTGAAACTAATACAGGAGACGATGTTGTAACAATTGGAGGAAAGTTTGATACTTTCGATAATGATATATTAGCAATTACTTCTGTTCAATTACCTAATCATGTATTTAGATCTTCAACCACAGAAAGCATTGAACCATTAGAATTAAATTTATCTGAAATTTCAGAATCTCATATTGGGATGTTAGTTAAATTATTAGATGTTCAATTTCCAATAGGTTTAGCAGGTTTACCTTATGTAGATGCTACAGATGATTTTGATTCACAAAGACCTATTGAAAGTTGTTCAGAATCAGCAACTTTTGTTATGGAGTCAAGTACATTTGCTACTTTTAAAAACACATCATTACCTACTGATGGTAAAGGTTCTATAACAGGAATTATTAATAAAACATATGATGGATATGACTTAGTTATTAATTTAAATTCTACAGAAGATGTCGTAATGGATGGTACGCGTTGTGATCCTTTATTTGTTGAAGCATTTGAAACAAATTTCACTACATGGACCGCATATAATGTTTTAGGAGCACAAGTGTGGTCTCCTAATACTTATGGAAACCCAGGAAAATGTGCTGCAATGTCTGGTTATGCTGGAGGAAACCAAAATAACGAAGATTGGTTAATTACACCTGCAATAGATTTATCTTCTGTTAGTGGAGCTGTATTAACTTTTCAAACTGCTAAAAATTATACTGGACCAGTAATGGAAGTCTTTATGGCTACAGATTATTCTGGTGGAGATCCAAACACAGATGGTACTTGGACACCGCTTACTGCAACTTTATCTTCTGGTGGATGGTCATGGACAGATTCTGGAGATATTGATGTTTCGGGAGCAGCTGGTGGTAACTTGTTTATTGCTTTCAAATATACATCAACAACTTCTGGTTCTGCAACCTACGAAGTTGATAATGTAAAAGTTATTGCTCAATAATATTTTAATAATATATTTAAAACCTGCTTGTTAAAGCAGGTTTTTTTTTTGAATATGACAGTTTTTGATACAATGGTTTTTTCAATGTTTAATCATTATAAGATTAGATTTAAAAGAAAAGCTAATACCATTTCAATATTTTATATTTCAATCCTACAAATGGCTATTCTGCTATTTTTAGGGGTGTTTTTCTCAATATTCTTTAATCAGATGAATGTTGAGACAATGTCGTCAAGTAAAGCTTGGGTGTTATTTGTTATAGCATCACTAATTATATATTTTAAGAATTGGTTACAGTATAGCGGTAAGAAACGACGTGTTTTAAATGCAAAGAGTACACGATCAAGGACAAAAAGCTTTAATGTTTATATACTTTGGTTATTACCAATAGGAATTGTTTTTATTACAATACTCTTATTAAAAGCATAAAAAAACCTTAGCATTACGCTAAGGTTTTTTGTTGGTTAGTTTAGTTGTAAATAGTTGTTTTATTCTTGTTCTTGATTTACAATATGAAATTCAGAACGTCTGTTAGCAGCTCTATCTTCTTTACTACACTTGTTACCACAATCAATTTTTGGTTCATTTTCACCTTTACCTTCTCCGGAAATTCTACTTTCATCAACACCTTTAGAAATTACGTATTGTACAGTAGTTAAAGCACGTCTTTCTGATAGTTTTTGATTGTAAGTTGCAGAACCTAAATGGTCTGTATGAGATTCAGCCTTTATAACTAACTCAGGGTATTTATTCATTACTTGAATTAATTTATCAAGTTCGAAAGCTGCTTGAGCAGTTATATTAGATTTATCAAAATCAAAATAGATAGGATTTAAAACAACTTCATCACCTTGAATAATTTTATCAATAGGATTAAGAGCTATATCTACAGATACTTCTTCTTCACTTGTTCCTTTTACATCAACACTCGCACTTTCGTAATCTGCCATTAAAACTTGTAATTGTGTATCTGTTTCGCACTCTATAATAAATTCTGCTACACCATTTTCATCAGTAGTTTTAGTAGATAACATGTTGCCTTCCGTGTCATATATGCCTACACTTGCACCACTTACAGCAACACCTGTTTTTGCATCTGTTACATTTGCAGTTATTAGAACATCACATAAAGGTTGTAGTTTTTTAATAGCATAAATGTCATCACTTCCAACACCACCTTCTCTGTTAGAAGACACAAACCCTTGTTCAGTTTCTTCGTCAATGCTAAAAGCAAAATCATCTGCATTACTATTTGCAGGAACTCCAACATTTCTAATAGGAGCGTATTTCCCATCTATTTCTTTAGTATGGAATACATCTAAACCTCCAAGACCTAAATGGCCATCTGAAGAGAAATATAGCGTACCATTACTACTTGAATAAGGGAACATTTCCTGACCTTCTGTGTTAACTTTTTGTCCAAGGTTAATGGCTTCTCCATAAGTACCATCTTCGTTAATAGATGCTTTATAGATATCGTAATTTCCGTATCCACCTGCCATGTCTGAAGAAAAATATAAGGTGCTACCATCTGCACTAACAGAAGGGTTTTTAACAGAATAATTTTGACTGTTAAATGGTAACGCATCTACTTCACTCCAACCATCAGACAGTTTATTACTAGTATAAAGATTAATAGTACTAATTCTATTTTTAAGAGAATCTTTTGTATAAATATTGTCAAAGAAACTTTCTCTTGAAAAATACATTGTTTTACCATCAGGACTAAAAGACACAAGACCTTCATGATATTTTGTGTTTATTCTACTGCTAAGAAGTGTTCCATTTTGATAAGAACCATCTTCAGCTACTTTAAACTCATAAATATCTAAATAGGGTTGATCATTCCAACCATAAGTTTTTCTTGCGCTATTTCTAGCTGAAGTAACATATAACTTACCATCTTGTAATATACCTCCAAAATCAGAAGTAGCTGTGTTAACTCCAGCATCTTGAACATTAAATTTCTTTCCTTTTTCTAGTATTTTAGGAAGATAGTTAGGGTTTTTTCTAAAAGCTGTTGCACGATCATCTCCAGGACGCATAGTTGCAAATTTCCCCATCCATTTATTAGATTCATCATATTTCCCATTTGCTTTTAACATTTGAGAATATTTATAAATAGTTTCAGGATTTTCTGAAGTTTCTAAGGCTTTAGCATACCATTTTTCAGCTTCAACTGTGTTAAAAATGTTATAGTAGCAATCTGCAAGTCTAGTATATACATACGTATCTGCATTGCCATTTATA
>Ga0102810_1001032_pt1 | contig 10340 bp, 9 predicted proteins | sample ColrivemetaGS573_FD_84506 | JGI IMG/M metagenome (GOLD analysis project Ga0102810, IMG submission 84506) | Estuarine microbial communities from the Columbia River estuary - Ebb tide ETM metaG S.573 | ecosystem: Environmental > Aquatic > Marine > Intertidal zone > Estuary | place: USA: Columbia...
GTTGGTTCAACAAAAGCACTAAAGTTAGCAGCAATTTCAGAAGAAAAATTTAAATCAACCTTAAATATCTTCATTTTCGGAAAAATATTGCAGATTAAATTTTCAACTTTCGGTAATAAAGCTTCACCCACATTGCATGATTGGGTATTAAAATATAGTAAAACGGCTAACTCTTTAGCAATTAATTTTTGAATTTCAGTTAAACTATCAATTTGTTTAGTTGCATTCATTAGTTAAATTCAGATTGGATAAATGGATGTTGATACAAAGTTTTAAATGTAATTAAAATTACATAATTTATTGTATTGTTGTTGCTTATAATTGGATTGTGAAAAATTATAAAAAATCGTATTAATTTCTTATAAATTGACATAAATTTGTTAAGAATTAAAATTAAAAGAAATTATTATGTCTGATACAATTGAAAGAATAAAATGCTTAATTATAGGTTCTGGACCTGCAGGTTATACAGCAGCCATTTATGCAGCAAGAGCAGATTTGAAACCTGTTATGTATACTGGAATGCAGATGGGTGGTCAACTTACAACAACAACTGAAGTTGATAATTTTCCTGGATATCCAAATGGAACTGATGGAACAGCTATGATGGAGGATTTAAAAAATCAGGCAGAGCGTTTTGGGACAGAAGTTAGATTTGGATTGGTTACAAAAGTAGATTTTAGTAAAGTAATAGGGGGAATTCATAAAATTACTGTTGATGAAACAATCCAAATTGAAGCTGAAACTGTAATTATTTCAACTGGCGCAACTGCTAAATATTTAGGTTTAGAAAGTGAGCAGCGTTTAATTGGTGGAGGTGTTTCGGCTTGTGCTACTTGTGATGGGTTTTTCTATAAAGGACAGGATGTAGTGGTTGTTGGTGCTGGCGATACAGCAGCTGAAGAAGCAACATATTTAGCTAATATTTGTAAAAAAGTAACTTTATTAGTTCGTAAAGATTATATGAGAGCTTCTAAAGCGATGCAGCATAGAGTTGATAAAACTAAAAACCTTGAAGTTAAATACAATACTGAAATTGATGAGGTTTTAGGAACAAATGTTGTTGAAGGTGTTCGGGTTTTTAATAATATTACAAATGAAAAGGAAGTAATTGATATTACAGGTGTTTTTATTGCAATTGGTCACAAACCGAATACTGATATATTTAAAGGTATATTAGATATGGATGAAACGGGTTACTTAATAACCAAAGGAAAATCTACTAAAACAAATTTACCTGGAGTATTTGCTTCTGGAGATGTGCAGGATAAAGAATACAGGCAAGCGGTTACAGCAGCAGGTACAGGTTGTATGGCAGCCTTAGATGCTGAACGTTATTTAGGATCTTTGGATTAACGAATAAATTATAATATCTTGAAAGCCTAAGTGAAATACTTAGGCTTTTTTCATGAAATAAACTGCAATCGTTTTCGTAATTTGTGAGAAATAAAATTTATTTAAGTTGAAAAGTGATTAATTTTGTTCTGTAAAAATTATTAAGAAATGGATTTATTTTCAAATAGTTATTTTGTTTTATTTTTAATTATAGCAATAGGTTTTATTATTGGTAAAGTTAAATTTAAAGGCATTTCATTAGATGTTTCTGCAGTTATTTTTGTTGCTTTGGTATTTGGACATTATGGAGTTGTTGTACCTGAAGATTTTCAAAATTTAGGCTTGGTACTTTTTATTTTCACAATTGGCATCCAGGCAGGTCCAAGTTTTTTTGAGTCATTTAAAAAAAATGGGCGTGAATTGGCAATATTAGCTGCCATACTTATTTTAAGTTCAGGGTTTATTACCTTTTTAATTTTTCATTTCTTTGGAATTGATAAAAGTTTGGTTATTGGATTGTTGAATGGAGCCTTAACAAGTACGCCGGGTTTAGCAGCAGCAATTGATTCAACAGGATCACCTTTGGCTTCCATAGGTTATGGTATAGGTTATCCGTTTGGGGTTATTGGTGTAATTCTTTTTGTGAGTTTTTTGCCTAAATTTTTGAGAATAAATATTAAGGATGAGGTAACTAAATATAAAGAAAAAATATCAACCGATTATCCTGAAATCACAAAAAAGCATTTCATCGTTGAAAATGAAAATGTAATTGGTAAGACTTTTGGAGAATTGAATGTAAGGTTTATGACCAAAGCAGTAATTTCAAGAATTATGCACGAAAATATTGCAATGGCTCCTGAACCTGAAGTAATGCTTCATAAAGGTGACATTGTTAGAGCGGTAGGCTCAATAGAAGCACTTGAGCGCGTTAAACTTTTAATAGGTAGTGAAGTTGATTTAGAAATTCCACTAGATACAAATTATGATGTTCGTGCAATCTTAGTAACAAATAAGGATGTTGTTAAAAAAACATTAGGACAATTAAATATTTTAGATACTTACCACGCAACCATTACAAGAATTCGTCGTTCGGGTATCAATATTTCACCTAGTCCATCATCCAAATTACAATTTGGGGATAAGTTGATAGTTGTTTGTCATAAAGACAATATGAAGGATGTAAGTAGGATTTTTGGGGATGACACAAGTAAATTGTCCAGCACAGATTTTTTACCAATAGCTACAGGTATTATTCTCGGTATATTGGTTGGTAAATTAAGTCTTAATTTTGATAGTTATTCTTTTAGTTTAGGTTTAACGGGGGGTGTTTTAATGATCGCCTTAATTTTAGGGCGAACAGGTAAAACCGGCCCTATTTTATGGACTATGACAGGTGCTTCAAACCAATTATTGCGTCAGTTTGGATTGTTGTTTTTTCTTGCTGCAGTAGGCACAAGTGCAGGCACGAGTTTGGTTGAAACTTTTCAAAAATATGGCTTAGAGCTATTTATTTATGGAATTTTAATTACACTTATACCTATGATTATTACAACGGTAATTGCAAGGTATTTTTTAAAATTAAACATACTTACATTACTTGGAACACTTACAGGAAGTATGACAAGTACACCGGGTTTGGCTGCCGTAGATAATATGGTTGATGTTGATGCACCAGCAGTGGCATATGCAACAGTGTATCCAATTGCAATGGTATTGTTAATTATTGTTGTTCAAATTTTAAGTTTGCTTTAATTTTCTAAAGTTCTTTTTTTCGAAGTAAAGCTTTGTCATTAAATTCGTTAATAATTATTGCGGGGTTGGAATACACATTTAATTCTGAAGTGTTATTTAAAGAGACATTCAATGTTTCAGAAGCATTAATTGATATATTGGTGTCGTTATTTGCTTGAATAGTGGCGTTTTTTGTTATAAAACCTTTTCCTTTAAAAGATGCACTACTATAAGATTCAAGGCTTAAATCATTTGAATTACCAATCAAAGTAATTACAGATTTATCTGAAATTTCCAATGCAATATTTTGGGTATTTATTGTGGCCTTCAATTCACTTGAACTTTCAGTTTTAATTGTAACATCAGTACTTAAAATTTCAAAATTAAATTTACTTGAAGTTTTGCCGTTAATTGTAAGGTTTTTTGAGTTTAATTTTAAACTAAAATCGCTTGTGTCAAAAGCATTAATTGTTAAATTGTCTATTATCAGAGTATTGTTTGAATTGATGCTAGTATTGTTATAAGCATTTATACTGGTAATATTTTTATTAACCTTTATATGTACATTTAACTCTTTGCTTCGTCCAATTACCTCGCTGGTTCTTATGGTTAAAATACCGCCTTTAACTTCCGTAAGAATTACAGGTTGAAGATTTGAATCGGCTTCAACTGTAACAGATTGATTGTCATTATAAACTAAAAATATGTTGATGTCATCAATTACTTCAATTTTTGTAAAATCTGAAATGTTTCGATCTTCGATAGTAACAACCTTATTTCCTTTTAATTTTTCTTGTGAAATTATTGAAGTTGTTGCTGAAAATATAAATATAATGGCAATTTTATATGAAAATCTCATAAATGTCTTTTCAACAAAAATAATAAATTAATTTGTTAAAGAATAATTTGCACATCTAAAAATGTATGTTAATTTTGTCATTCAATTATGAAAACAAATAATTTAAATATGAATTGGTGGTGGAACTCTCTTAATAAATAAGCGAGAAGAGACTATTATATTAATATACCAATATAAACAAGAAGGACTTATCGCACGATAAGTCCTTTTTTATTTCAATTAAAATGAAAAAATTAAAATTTAAAACAATTTCAATCCAACAATTGGCGGATACAATTACTCCAGTAGGAATGTATTCAAAAATAAGGGATAAATATGCCAATAGTTTATTGTTAGAAAGTTCAGACTATCACAGTAAAGAAGAGAGTTTTACATTTATTTGTGTTGAGCCAATTGTGACTTTAAAAGCGGATAATAATAAGTTTAAATATTGCTATAAAGACAAAGAAATTGAGTCTAAAAAAATTGATCGTAATTTTTACAGAATTTTTCAGGACTATAGCAAAAGCATTGATGTTGATTGCGATGCTGCAATAAAATCATATAACGGTTTTTATGGATATATTTCTTACAATTCAATTCAATATTTCGAAACAATTAAATTAAACGCAAAAAAAGCACCATCTGAAATTCCAGACTTACAATTTAGTTTTTTTAGATTTATAATTGCAATTAATCATTTTAATGATGAATTAACCTTAATTGAAAATATTGAAAAAGGCGAAGAATCTCGAATTCACGAAATTCAAACTTTAATTAATGCAAGAACATACGGATTGTATAAGTTTGAAGCCAATGGTGAAGAAACTTCAAATTGTACTGATGAAGATTTTAAAAATAATGTTGCAAAAGCAAAACAGCATTGCAAGCGTGGTGATGTTTTTCAATTGGTGTTATCTCGCCAGTTTCAACAAAAATATTCAGGAGACGAATTCAATGTTTACAGAGCCTTACGTTCTATAAACCCTTCACCATATTTATTTTATTTTGACTATGGGAATTTTAAATTAATGGGCTCCTCACCTGAGGCACAAATAAAAATTGATGAAGAGAAAGCCATTATCAATCCAATTGCAGGTACTTTTAGAAGAACAGGTGATATGGCACAGGATATTTTGTTAGGTGAAAAATTATCAAAAGATAAAAAAGAAAATGCCGAGCATGTAATGTTGGTTGATCTGGCTCGAAATGATTTAAGTAAACATGCAAGTCATGTACAGGTTGAAGTTTTTAAAGAAGTGCAATTTTTTAGCCATGTAATTCATTTGGTTTCAACAGTTCAAGGAAAACCAAAAGGAAGATCGATTGAGATTGTAGGAGATACTTTTCCAGCTGGAACTTTAACTGGTGCGCCAAAATTTAAAGCAATGGAGTTAATTGATACTTATGAAAATCAAACACGTGGTTTTTATGGTGGTGCAGTTGGATTTATTGGGTTCGATAATTCAGTAAATTTGGCAATTGCTATCCGTTCTTTTGTGAGTAAAAATAACACATTATTCTATCAGGCTGGGGCAGGAATTGTTATCAATTCAACAGAAGAAGGTGAGTTGCAGGAAGTAAATAATAAATTGGCAGCTTTAAAAAAAGCATTGATATTAGCAGAGCAAATTTAAATAGTTGACAATCAAACCAACGATTAAAAGATTAAATATGAAAATTTTAATATTAGACAATTACGATTCATTTACTTACAATTTGGTGCATATGGTTGAAGACATTACTGGCGTTTATCCAACTGTTTTTAGAAATGATGAAATTACAATTGAAGGTATCGATGCCTATGATTTAATTATACTTTCTCCAGGTCCTGGTATTCCAGATGAAGCTGGAATTTTAAAAGAAACCATTAGAGCATATGCTGGTAAAAAACCAATTTTTGGTGTTTGTTTAGGGTTGCAGGCTATTACTGAAGTTTTTGGAGGTTCATTAGAAAATTTAGATGCTGTTTTTCATGGGGTTGCAACAACAATGAGTGTTACAAATTATGATGCTGTAATTTATAAAGGAATTCCAACTGAATTTCAAGCGGCCCGATACCATTCTTGGATTGCATCAAAAAAAGATTTTCCTGCTGAATTGGAAATAACAGCTGTTGATGAATATGGAGATATTATGTCGCTGCAACATAAAGAGTACAATATTAGTGCAGTTCAGTTTCACCCAGAGTCTATTTTAACACCTTTAGGGGAACGTATGGTTCGAAATTTTATAGAAGCAAATCAATAATTTATAATTAACAATTGAAAATTATAAAGTAAAAACTGATTTAAAAGGCCTTTAGATAAAGAATAAAATGAAAAACATCCTAAATAAATTATTTGAACAAGAACGTTTAAACAAAGAAGAAGCTAAAAATGTATTAATTCAAATTGCAAATGAAAAATACAATACTTCACAAATGGCCTCTTTTTTAACCGTTTTTATGATGCGACCAATTTCAGTGGAAGAATTAGCTGGTTTTAGGGAAGCTTTATTAGAATTGGCCGTTAAAATAGATTTTTCAGATTTTAACACAATCGATTTATGTGGCACAGGTGGTGATGGTAAAAATACATTTAACATTTCAACATTAACATCATTTGTAATAGCTGGTACTGGGAATAAAGTTGCTAAACACGGTAATTATAGTGCTTCATCGGTAAGTGGATCTTCAAATATGCTGGAGTTTTTGGGTTGTAAATTTTCAAACAATCAAGACGTTCTAAAATCTCAAATTGATAAAGCGAATATTTGTTTTTTACACGCACCTTTATTTCATCCTGCTATGAAAGCTGTTGGACCGGTTAGAAAAGAATTAGGAATGAAAACGTTTTTTAATATGTTAGGACCATTGGTAAATCCCAGTAATCCACAAAATCAATTGGTGGGCGTTTTTAATTTAGAATTGGCAAGAATTTACAGCTATTTATTACAGGAATCGTCTAAAAATTATGGTATTGTTTATAGTTTAGATGGGTATGATGAGATTTCTTTAACCAATGGTTTTAAATTGATAACAAAAGAAAATGAACTTCAAATTACACCTGAAGATTTAGGATTGAAAAGACTCGAACAATCTGAAATTTTTGGAGGTAATTCTGTGAAAGCATCTGCTGAAATTTTTATTTCAATTTTAGATGGAAAGGGCACTGAAGCACAAAATAATACGGTACTTACAAATGCAGCATTCGCATTAAAAATAATTGAACCAACTAAATCTTTTGAAAATGCTTTTGAAGAGGCAAAAACCTCTTTGTTAGGATTGAAAGCAAAGGAATGTTTAATTAAGTTAATTAATAATTAGATGGTTTATCAAACTGAGGAAGTTGAAGTTAATTTAAGAGAACATATTATATATAAATAAAATATTAAAAGAATGTAATATTAATCTATTCAATTTTTAAATTTTTCAATAAAAATGAACATATTAGATAAAATAATAGCACATAAAAAGCAAGAAGTAGCATTGTTAAAGCGTGAGGTAATGGTTGAAAAACTAATAAAAAGTCCTGGATTTAAGCGCACACCAATTTCGTTAAAAGAAGCTTTGACTGTAAAAGGTTCGACAGGAATCATTGCAGAATTTAAAAGACAATCTCCTTCAAAAGGAATAATAAATGATAAAGCTTCTATTGTTGAAGTTACACAAGGCTATTTAGAGGCAAATGTTGCCGCTCAATCTATTCTGACAGATATAAAATATTTTGGAGGAACTATTTTAGATTTGATGCAGGCGCGTGCGATTAATGACGTAAGACCAATTTTAAGAAAAGATTTTATTGTTGATGGTTTCCAAATTGTTGAAGCAAGAGCTATTGGTGCTGATGTTATACTATTAATTGCAGCTTGTTTAACAAAAGAAGAACTAAAAAATTACGGAAAATTAGCTGAAGATTTAGGTTTAGAGGTTTTGTATGAAGTTCATAACAGAGCCGAGTTGGATAAAATTGAATTAGACAATAAAATTATTGGAATTAACAACAGAAACTTAAAAACGTTTGAAGTGGATTTAGAGCATTCTATAGAATTGGCAAGTCACATTCCAGATAGTTGTATAAAAGTTTCAGAAAGTGGTATTAGTGATCCAAGAATTATAACTGGTTTAAAAGAATACGGTTTTCAAGGGTTTTTAATTGGTGAAAATTTCATGAAAACTGAAGATCCGGGATTTGCTTGTCAAGAATTTATAAGTCAAATTAGATAGAAATGAAAATTAAAGTTTGCGGCATGCGTAATTCAGAAAATCTTCAGGGCTTATTGGCGTTGAAACCCGATTTTGTGGGCTTTATTTTTTACAATAAATCTAAACGATTTGTTGATTGTTTTCCACAGATAGCTATCCCAAAAGAAATTAAAAAAGTTGGTGTTTTTGTAAATGAAAATGTCGAAGAAGTACTTAAAATTGTTGAAAAATACCAATTAGATATTGTTCAGTTACACGGCGAAGAAACACCTGAATATTGTAAAGAACTGATAATTTCGCGCTTTGAGCGCAGTCGAAAGGCAGAACCTCTAAAAATTTTCAAAGCTTTTTCGATTGATGATGACTTTGATTTTTCTAAAACGAATGCATATCAAAAAGTTTGCGATTATCTCTTATTTGATACTAAAGGAAAAGAATACGGTGGTAACGGCATAAAATTTAATTGGGAAGTGCTTCAAAAATATAAGGGGAAAACACCATTTTTATTAAGTGGTGGAATTTCAAAAGAGGATGTTTTTTTGATTAAAAATTTTAAGCATAATGCATTTGCTGGTATAGATATTAATAGTGGTTTTGAAATTGAACCCGCATTGAAAAATATAAACGAAATAAAAGAATTTAAACACAACTTATTATGAGTTATTTTGTAGATGAAAATGGGTATTACGGACAGTTTGGAGGTGCTTACATTCCAGAAATGTTATATCCAAATGTTGAAGAATTACGTCAGAAATATCTGACAATTATGCAAGAACCTTCTTTTCAAAATGAATTTCAAGACCTGTTAAAAGAATATGTTGGGCGTCCAACACCTTTGTATTTTGCAAAACGTTTATCTGAAAAATACAACACAAAAATTTACTTAAAACGAGAAGATTTATGTCATACAGGTGCGCACAAGGTTAACAATACAATCGGACAAATTTTAATGGCAAAACGTTTGGGTAAAACCAGAATTATTGCCGAAACGGGTGCAGGTCAGCATGGTGTGGCGACTGCTACAGTTTGTGCCTTAATGGGGTTGGAATGTATTGTTTATATGGGAGAAATTGATATTGCACGTCAGGCCCCAAATGTAGCAAGAATGAAAATGCTAGGGGCTACTGTTGTTCCTGCTTTATCAGGTAGTAGAACTTTGAAAGACGCAACAAATGAGGCAATTAGAGACTGGATTAACAATCCAATTGACACCCATTATATTATTGGTTCCGTAGTTGGGCCACATCCATATCCAGATATGGTTGCTCGTTTTCAATCGGTTATTTCGGAAGAGATTAAAAAGCAATTAATAGAAAAAGAAGGTGCTGAAAATCCAAACTATGTGATTGCTTGTGTTGGAGGTGGGAGTAATGCAGCCGGTGCTTTTTATCATTTTCTTGATGAAGAAAATGTAAAATTAATTGCTGTTGAAGCAGCTGGTTTGGGAGTAGATTCTGGTGAAAGTGCTGCAACCAGCGTTTTAGGACATGAAGGAATTATTCACGGAAGTAAAACCTTATTAATGCAAACGGAAGACGGACAAATAACAGAACCTTATTCAATTTCTGCTGGATTGGATTATCCAGGTGTTGGACCTTTACATGCCCATTTGTGCGAATCTAAACGGGCCGAATTTATTTCTGTAACTGATGATGAAGCTATGGAGGCTGGTTTGGAATTATGTAAGTTGGAAGGTATTATTCCCGCTATTGAAAGTTCACATGCTTTGGCTATTTTTAAAACGAAAAAGTTTAAAAAAGATGATGTTGTAGTTTTAAATTTATCAGGAAGAGGAGATAAAGATTTAGATACCTATATTAAATATTTTAAACTGTAAAAAAAGACGTTAGATTAGAAGTGAGATATTAGATAATAGTATTTTTATTCACATGTCAATACTCACATCTCAATACTCACATCTCAATACTCATATCTCAATACTCAATACTATTAGAATGAATAGAATTATTAAAAAATTACAAGAAGATAAAAAGTTGCTGTCAATATATTTTACAGCTGGTTTTCCAGCCTTAAACGATACTGTTTCTATTATTGAAAACTTGGAGAAAAGTGGTGTTGATATGATTGAAATTGGCTTGCCTTTTAGTGATCCTTTGGCTGATGGACCAACAATTCAAGCGAGTTCAACAGCTGCTTTAAAAAATGGAATGACTACGAAAGTACTTTTTGAACAGTTAAAAGATATTAGAAAAACAGTTTCAATTCCGCTAATTATTATGGGCTATTTTA
>Ga0102810_1001036_pt1 | contig 10329 bp, 9 predicted proteins | sample ColrivemetaGS573_FD_84506 | JGI IMG/M metagenome (GOLD analysis project Ga0102810, IMG submission 84506) | Estuarine microbial communities from the Columbia River estuary - Ebb tide ETM metaG S.573 | ecosystem: Environmental > Aquatic > Marine > Intertidal zone > Estuary | place: USA: Columbia...
CCTTCCCATTCATCAGTTAAAAACAAGCGTTTCAAATTTGGGTGATTGTTGAATTTTATACCAAAGAAATCAAATACTTCACGTTCGTGAAATTCTGCTGTTCTCCAAATATCCCAAACTGAATCTAAAGTTGGATTTTCCCTATCTTCTGTTTGAACTTTTACAACTAATTGATGTCTGTGAGCAGTAGATTCTAAATGATAAATAACACCTAATGCTTTTTCATAATCTATACCACTTAAGCAAAATAAATAATCGAAACTTGTTTCAGAATTATATTTTAATTGGGACATTAATTGATGAAGTTGTTCTGGTTTTACTGTTATGTTTAAGAATTGCGAATCGGCTTCAGTAAATTCTAACTCCGGAATCCAGGTACTTATTAAGTTTTGTAATGCTTCGTTTGTCATAACTTTCTTATTATAGTCCTTCATCAAATCCATCAACAGGATTTACTTTGTGTTTCATGTTTTCTTTTCTAATTTTATCTTGAAGCATTAACATACCTTCCAATAAAGCTTCAGGTCGAGGCGGGCAACCAGGAACATAAACATCAACTGGGATTACGTGGTCTGCACCTTTCACAACTGAATATGAATTATAGTAAAAAGGTCCACCTGAAATTGCACAAGCCCCCATTGCAATTACATATCTAGGTTCAGCCATTTGATCATATAAACGACGTAAAACAGGTGCCATTTTATTAACAATGGTTCCTGCAATTATAATTAAATCGGCTTGACGAGGGGAAGGGCGAGCAACTTCAAAACCAAATCGTGAATAATCATGACGAGCTGCTCCTGTTTGCATCATTTCAATGGCGCAACAACTTGTACCAAAATACAAGGACCATAAAGAATTTGATCGCCCCCAGTTAATAATTTGATCTAATGAAGTAACAATTACGTTAGCTCCATTACCTGCAGGAATTACTTTCCCTGGAAAATCTGCTGGAATCTGTGGAACAGACTCCGTTGATTCCATTTGACTTGTGTATCGTTTTTTATCTACTCCCATTTTAATGCACCTTTTTTCCAAGCGTATAATAATCCTAAACCTAAAATCACTAAAAAGATAAGAATTTCAATAAAGGCTACAGCTCCAACATCCTTAAAAACAACAGCCCAAGGAATTAAAAAGGCAACCTCTACATCAAAAATTAGGAATAAAATTGCAAACAAGTAATAACCTACTTTAAATTGAACCCAAGTTGGCCCAATAGTCTTCATTCCACTTTCGTATGGCTCTCTTTTCTGAGGATTATCTGATTTATGCGAGATTAAATTTGATAAAAAATTAGCTCCTGCAACTAACACAATGCCTGCGAGTAGAAATACAATAATAGCTTCTGAACCCATTTTATACTCTTTTTATTATTAGTCTACAAAAGTAGTAGGTTAATTAACATAACCAATTACTTTTTTTAAATTTATTATTTAGGGGAACAAATTTAATTTAACCCAAAAAAAATATAGCTGACTTAAGTCAGCTATATATGTAACATTTGTTACTTAACAGTGTATGTTTCTCCAGAGAAGAATAAATCGTCAGTTTTTTTGAATTTTGAATTTGCTTTTACTTGTTTAGTTAACGCATCTTCACGTTCTTCAAAAGTAATGTCATCAAAACTTCTAATTATACCTGTGGCAACTGGATATTCTAGTCTCACTAACATTTGATGTAATGTAGGATCTTTTTCTTTGGCGTCATGAACCAATAAATCTTCCTGGGTAATACCATTTTCACCAATAGTTACAACTTCTAATTTCAATTTATTTAATACTAACCCCTTATCTCTGTTTTTACCAAAAATCATTGGCATTCCATGTTCTAAATAAATTTGTTTGTCTTCTTTAACATCTTTATTAGTAATGTTATTAAAACAACCATCGTTAAAAATTACACAGTTTTGTAATACTTCAACTAAGGAAGTTCCTTTAAATTGATGTGCTTCAACAAGAATTTGAGTAATATCTTTTGGCACATTTCCTCCTATTCTAGCAAAAAAACGTGCACCAGCACCTAAAGCTAATTCTCCCGGTATAAAAGGAGGCTGTGTATTTCCGTATGGTGATGATTTTGTTTTTTGACCAACTAATGAAGTCGGTGAGAACTGCCCTTTAGTTAAACCGTAAATTTCATTATTAAATAGTACAATGTTCAAATCAATATTTCTCCTTAGCACATGAATAAAATGATTACCACCAATAGCCATTGAATCTCCATCACCGGTCATAACCCAAACACTTAATTTAGGGTTTGCTAATTTTACACCTGAGGCAATTCCTGGAGCTCTACCGTGAATAGTGTGCATTCCATAAGTATTCATATAATAAGGAAAACGAGAAGAACATCCAATACCGGATATAAATACTACATCTTCTCTTTTAACGCCCATATCTGGCAATGCTTTTTGCATAGAACGTAAAATCACATAGTCATCACACCCTGGACACCATCTAACTTCCTGATCACTTGTAAAATCTTTGAAAGTATATTTTTGTTCTGTAGTCGTTTCCATAATTAATCTACTAATTTTTTAAATTCTTCAATCAGTTCATTATTTCCAAATGGTAATCCTTGTATTTTATTAAATTGCAAAAATTCGAATCCGCTGTAATTTATTTTTAAAATTTTAGCAAACTGACCATTATTTAATTCACAAACAATTATTTTTTTGAATTTAGTTAATAATTCTCCTGTGTTTTTAGGAAGTGGGTTTATATAGTTAAAATGAGCAAAACCAATATTTTTATAACCTTCTTCTTCACTAATTTGTTTTACTGCAGAGTGCAATGAGCCATAAGTTCCACCCCATCCAATAACTAATAAATCTCCTGTTTCTGCAAATTCAGTTTTAATTTCAGGAATATAGTTTTGAACTCGTTTAATTTTCTCAGCTCTAATTTTGGTCATTTTTTCATGATTTTTAGGAGCTTGAGAAACATTTCCTGTAATACTGTCTTTTTCTAAACCACCTATTCTGTGTTCTAAACCTTCAGTACCTGGAATTGCCCAGTTACGTGCCAATGTTTTTTCGTCTCTATCATAAGGATGCCAATTTTCTGAAGCATTTTTAGAAATTCTAGGATGAATTTCCCCTAAGTCATCAACGCTTTTTATTTTCCAAGGAGCTGATCCATTTGCAATATAACCATCCGTTAATAAAATAACTGGTGTCATATGCTCTAAAGTTAATTTTGCAGCTTCATAAGCATATTCAAAACAATTTGCAGGCGTACTTGCAGCAATTACAATTACAGGACTTTCACCATTTCTTCCATACATAGCTTGTAATAAATCTGATTGTTCCGTTTTAGTTGGTAAACCTGTTGATGGTCCCCCACGCTGCACGTTTACTACAACTAACGGTAATTCCATAATCATTGCTAAACCTAAAGCTTCCCCTTTTAAAGCTAAACCGGGTCCAGATGTAGTTGTAATTGCTAAATCTCCGGCAAATGATGCACCAATAGCTGAAGCTATACCTGCAATTTCATCTTCAGCCTGAAAAGCTTTTACTCCAAAATGTTTATGTTTTACCAATTCGTGTAAAATATCTGTAGCCGGAGTAATAGGATATGATCCTAAAAATAGTTCTAGTCCAGATTTCTCAGCTGCAGCTAAAAATCCCCAAGCCGTTGCTGTGTTACCCATAATAATCCTATAGGTCCCAGGTCTCATTTTTGCAGGAGAAATGGTATAGGAATTTGGAATTAATTCTAATGTTTCAGCAAAGAAATAACCAGCATTTAAGACTTTTGTATTCGCCTCAATTAAATTAGGTTTCGATTTAAATTTTTTATTAAAAAAGTCTATTGTATAATCTCTTGAGCGTCCATACATCCAATACACCATACCTAAAGCAAACATATTTTTACTTCTAGTTATAGATTTATTATCCAAACCATCAACATCTTTTAATGCCTCTTTGGTTAAAGAAGTCATATCAACTTGAATAACTCTATAGTTTTCTAAACTATTATCTTCAAGCGGGTTGGTTTCATAAAGCGCTTTTTCTAAATTTTTCTTTGAAAAAGAATTCGTATCAACAATAATGGTATGTCCTGGCTTTAAAGCGTGTAAATTCGTTTTTAACCCAGCAGGATTCATGGCAACCAATAAATCTAAATTGTCACCCGGAGTGCTTACTTCAACACTTCCAATATGAACTTGAAATCCAGAAACACCATATAAACTCCCTTGTGGAGCTCTAATTTCTGAAGGGTAATTTGGAAAAGTTGCGATATCATTTCCAAACATGGCAGACGTGTCAGAAAACTGAGTCCCTGTTAGCTGCATTCCATCACCAGAATCACCTACAAATCGAATAACGACTGCCTCAACTACTTCCGGTTGTAATTTTACTTTATCTGAAATCATAATTTATGATAATTAGAAAATTTTATTTAAATTTATGAAAATAATTTACACTAAATTATTTAGATCAAATTTAAATTTACTTTTTATATTAGTAAATGACTTTTGTCACATTGACTTATGTAAATTTTTATAATTTTGTAGATAATTAATTTTTTTAAAATAAAATAAACATGGCTATTAAAATAACAGACGAGTGCATAAATTGTGATGCATGTATTTCAGAGTGTCCAAATAATGCAATTTACGAACCAGATAGTGAGTGGGCATATGCTGACGAAACTGCTTTAAGTGGTTCAATTACATTACCTAATGGAAAAGAAGCTGATGCTGACGAAATGAACGAACCTATATCTGATGAATTTTACTTTATTGTAACTGATAAATGTACAGAGTGTAAAGGTTTTCACGATGAGCCTCAATGTGCTTCTGTTTGTCCAGTTGATTGTTGTGTTCCTGATGAGGATCACGAAGAAACTGAAGAACAATTATTGGCTAAAAAAGCTTGGATGCACGGAGAATAATTCTCATTCAAAAATAAAAAAAGCACCGAAATTCGGTGCTTTTTTTATTTTATATACACTATTTATTAGTCATTTAGTTTTAAAACTGCCATAAATGCTTCTTGAGGAATTTCAACATTTCCTACTTGACGCATACGCTTTTTACCTTTCTTTTGCTTCTCTAATAATTTTCTTTTACGAGAAATATCACCACCATAACATTTTGCAGTAACATCTTTTCTTAAGGCTTTTACGGTTTCTCTAGAAATTATTTTAGCACCAATGGCTGCTTGAATTGGAATATCAAACTGTTGACGCGGTATTAATTGACGTAGTTTTTCACACATTTTTTTACCTATATTATAGGCATTATCTGCGTGAATTAAGGCTGATAGTGCATCAACTGATTGTCCGTTTAATAAAATATCAACTCTCACTAATTTAGAAGTTTTCAATCCAATTGGATGATAATCAAATGAAGCATACCCTCTTGAAACTGTTTTTAATCGATCATAAAAATCAAAAACAATTTCAGCCAAAGGCATATGAAAAGTTAGCTCAACTCTTTCTGGAGTTAAGTATGTTTGATTTACTATTTGACCTCGTTTTTCAATACATAAACTCATTACAGGTCCAACAAAATCGGATTTAGTAATTATAGTTGCTTTTATATAAGGTTCTTCAACCCTGTTTAATTTTGAAGGTTCTGGTAAATCTGAAGGGTTATTAACTAAAAGTACAGTATCAGGATGTTTGTTAGTAAATGCATGGTATGATACGTTTGGTACAGTTGTTATTACTGTCATATCAAACTCACGCTCTAACCTTTCCTGAATAATTTCTAAATGCAACATTCCTAGAAATCCACATCTAAAACCAAAACCTAATGCTGCTGAACTTTCTGGTATAAAAACTAAAGAAGCATCATTTAATTGCAATTTTTCCATTGAATTACGAAGCTCTTCATAATCCTCTGTATCAACAGGATATATACCAGCAAAAACCATTGGTTTTACATCTTCAAAACCATCAATTCTATTTTTAGTTGGGTTTAACGCATCCGTAATTGTATCACCGACTTTAATTTCAACCGCTGTTTTAACTCCAGTTATTAAATAACCTACATCACCTGCTTTTATACTTTGCTTTGGAACTTGTTTTAACTTTAAAGTGCCAACTTCATCAGCAAAATATTCATTTTTGGTGGCCATAAATTTAATTTTTTGGCCTTTTTTAATCTCACCATTCATAACTCTAAAATAGGTTTCTACCCCTCTATAGGAATTATAAACAGAATCAAAAATTAATGCTTGTAATGGCGCATTTACATCACCTTTTGGTGCAGGAACTCTTTCAATAATAGCTTTTAAAATATTTTCTACACCAAAACCAGTTTTTCCACTTGCGTGAATAACCTCTAATGGGTCGCAACCTAATAAATCAACAATATCATCTGTAACTTCTTCTGGATTGGCACCAGGTAAATCAACTTTATTTAAAACAGGTATAATTTCTAAATCATGTTCCAATGCTAAATATAAGTTCGAAATTGTTTGCGCTTGAATACTTTGGGCTGCATCAACAATTAATAATGCACCTTCACAAGCAGCAATTGATCTTGAAACTTCATAAGAAAAATCCACATGGCCCGGAGTATCAATTAAATTTAATACATATTTTTCTCCTTCATATTCATAATCCATTTGAATAGCGTGACTTTTAATAGTAATACCACGCTCACGTTCTAAATCCATACTATCCAATAACTGCGCTTGTTCTTCACGAGCTGTGGTTGTTCCAGTAAAACTTAACAACCTATCGGCAAGTGTACTTTTACCATGATCAATATGTGCAATTATGCAAAAATTTCTAATGTTTTTCATACTTCGTAATCCTTTCTACTTATTTGGCGCAAAGATAACCAAATAATTGTTCCAAAAATGAAAATTAAATCTAGTCGTGATTTGGGTAAATTATACTAGCATCTTTTCTAACCGCATCCAAAATATGCATTAAATCTAAGCTTACTTTGTTAGATAAAATTGGGCTTTCAATAAGTTGCTTATCTAAACATTCCATAACATGAATAGCTTCAAATTGGTATCCCATATTTGGACCAGCATCAAAACTTATTTCTTGAATTGTATTATTTATATTTAATTCAATTGGATCACCAGAAAAGCGACGGTATTTTATACAGCCTTTTTCAAAACTTAATTCTACATCATTCTTATAACTAGCATCAAAACTTGAAGACAGTACTGCTGTTTCTCCATTTTTATAACCAAATAACATAGAAATACTTTCTTCCGAACCTGTTGGACTAAAATGAGCAAGGGTTTTTATTTCATCAGGAATTCCAAGAAGCATTAAACTTGTAAAAACAGGATATATTCCAATATCTAATAAAGAACCTCCACCTAAATCAATGTTATAAAGTCTATTATTTGGATTATATTCCCCCTTGAAAAAAAAGTCTGATTTAACAAATTTCAGTTTTCCTAAATCTTCAGTATTAATAATTTCAAGTACTTTTTTTTGTTTAGGTCTAAAAGCAACCCAGAAAGCTTCCATTAAAAATGTATTATTTTCTTTTGAAGCATTTATCATTTGTGCTACTTCTTTAGTATTTATAGCCAAAGCTTTTTCACATAAAACTGCTTTTTTATGCTTTAAACATAGTAAGGAATGTTCTAAATGAAAATTATGAGGGGTTGCAATATAAACTACATCTACTTTTGGGTCTTCAACCATCTCTTGATAGCTTCCATAAGCTTTTTGAAACCCAAATTCTGTTGCGAAATTTTGAGCGTTTTCTATATTTCTAGACGCTGTTGCATATAAATTTGCATTTGGCAAATCCTTTAATTCGGTTGAGAATTTTTTAGCAATATTACCACAACCTAAAATTGCCCAATTGTATTTTTTTGCCATTTCCTTAAAATTTATTCAACCCAATCCGCAATAAATAAATTGGTGTCGCGTGTTCCGTTATTATTTCTATTTGAAGAAAAAACTATTTTTTTACCATCTGGTGAAAACATTGGGAAAGCATCAAAAACCGTATCAAAAGTAATTTGTTCTAGACCAGTACCATCAACATTTATCATAAATAAATTAAAACTATGTTTAGTTTTGTGATTAGATGAAAAAATAACTTTTTCGCCTGATGGGTGAAAAAATGGAGCCCAGTTTGCACTGCCTAAATTGGTGATTTTGCGTAAATCACTTCCATCAACATTACACACGTATAATTCCATATTTGTAGGTTGCACTAAGCCTTCAGCTAATAAATCTTTATATTCTTTAATGGCTTCTGCAGTTTTTGGACGTGAGGAACGGAAAATTAATTTAGTTCCGTCAGGTGAAAAGAAAGCACCACCATCGTAACCAAGTTCATCGGTTACTTGTTTTACATCAGAACCATCAATATTCATAGTAAATAATTCTAAATCACCTGTTCTTGTAGAAGTAAACACAATTTTATCTCCTTTTGGTGAAACTGTTGGTTCTGCATCATAACCATCTTCAAAAGTTAATTGTTTTAATTGATTTCCTTTTGTATCGGCTACAAATATGTCAAAACCTTTATAAACTGGCCAAATATATTTGTTTCCATAATCTTCTTTTTTTGGTACTGGCGGACAATTTTCATCAGCTAAATGAGTAGACGAGTAAATAATTGTTTCGTTTCCAGGTAAAAAATAACTACATGTAGTTCTTCCTAAACCTGTACTAACCAATTGAGGTTTTTCACCATTACTTAAATCATCATCAATATCCATTGTAAAAATTTGGTCACATTCTAAACCCCAAACATTACTAGCTTGAAAAACTAATTTTTTGTTATCAAAACTCCAATAAGCTTCAGCATTGTCGCCTCCAAAAGTAAGCTGCTTAATGTTTTTTAAGTGTTTTTCTTGTGGATAATGCAAGGTGTTTACAATTTTTGTTGCACCTGATGCCCCATCATAAGATGCTTTTTGATGTGAAGATTTACAACCAAGTAATAAGGTCAAAAGAAATACTGAAGTTAGTTTAAGTTTCATATTAATATTTTAAGTTTTTCAAAAATACAATTTAATTTGATGTTTAAAAGGTTTTATATACATCTTAGAATTGAGAAGTTTATTAAATCATTAAAATCGACTAGAAACTTCTACAAACTCCTTTTGACGAGTGATTATTCATTTATTTTTAATAAAATTGGATTCGGGATTGTAGCCCTTCAACTTGGCTCAAAACAAACTTATCCTTTTTTAAATTGTAACTACATTTCAACTTCGTTTAAAGACCGACTATCTTTTAAAAAAGATTTTGCAAAAGCCCTACCCAAAAGGGGATGCTCAAAATATAAAAAATAATTATGTATTTTTGCGCACTTAATTTTTTGATTTGGTAAAAATAGGAGACATAGAATTGAATGACTTCCCATTGCTGTTAGCGCCGATGGAAGATGTGAGTGATCCACCTTTTAGAGCTTTGTGCAAAGAACAGGGTGCTGATGTGGTTTATACCGAGTTTATTTCGAGCGAAGGGTTGATTCGTGATGCCGCGAAAAGTAAAAAAAAATTGGATATTTACGAAAAAGAACGTCCGGTTGGAATTCAAATTTTTGGTGCCAATTTAGAATCAATGTTAAAAACGGTTGAAATAGTAGAGCAATCGAAACCTGACATTATTGATATTAATTTTGGTTGTCCTGTAAAAAAAGTGGTAAGTAAAGGTGCTGGAGCTGGAATTTTAAAGGATATCGATTTAATGGTTTCTTTAACAGAAGCGATGGTAAAACACACCAATTTACCAATTACGGTAAAAACACGTTTGGGTTGGGATGAAAGTTCTATTAAAATTGTGGAAGTTGCTGAGCGTTTGCAAGATGTTGGTTGTGCTGCTATATCAATTCACGGTAGAACACGAGCTCAAATGTATAAAGGAAGTGCTAGTTGGGCACCAATCGCTGAGGTTAAAAATAACTCTAGAATGCACATTCCAGTGTTTGGAAATGGTGATGTAAACACCCCTGAACGCGCTGTTGAAATGCGTGATAAATATGGTTTGGATGGCGCAATGATTGGTCGCGCAAGTATTGGAAACCCTTGGTTTTTTAAGCAAGTAAAACACTTTTTTGAAACTGGTGAACATTTACCTGAAATTACCATTGCAGACAGGGTTGAAATGGCAAAACGTCACTTACAAATGGAAATTGACTGGAAAGAAAGTGAAATTGTAGGCGTTATGGAAACTAGAAGGCATTATACCAATTATTTTAAAGGAATTCCACATTTTAAAGAGTACCGTTTAAAAATGGTGACTTCAGATTCTGCTCAAGATGTTTTTGACGTTTTTGATGAGGTTTTAGCAAAATTCTCTTAATTTTTAAAAGTACAATCTTGAATTGAAAAGGAATTAATATTTATAAAAAAAGCAGTTTTAAAATTTTAAA
>Ga0102810_1001037_pt1 | contig 10327 bp, 10 predicted proteins | sample ColrivemetaGS573_FD_84506 | JGI IMG/M metagenome (GOLD analysis project Ga0102810, IMG submission 84506) | Estuarine microbial communities from the Columbia River estuary - Ebb tide ETM metaG S.573 | ecosystem: Environmental > Aquatic > Marine > Intertidal zone > Estuary | place: USA: Columbia...
AAAAACAAGGAACAGGAAAACTTGTTTCTATCGTCACAAATGGTTCTGATACTTGGGTGCTTTCGTTGGATCTTTTTCTTTTAGAAACTACAAGAATATTTTTTGTATTTCTCTTTTCTCTCTATATGTTCATGCAAGTGAATGTATTATATGGACTAGCATTTATTGTTCTTTATGTAGTGGTCGTGGTACTTTGAGCGTATTTCAATACGAAAAGTCTGAGTTATAGAAGAGAACGAATGCAGATGTGGAATATGTATGTGAAAATATTCGTTCGTATTTTGATGAGTAAAGTTGAAATTATGCAATCATCAAAGACTCAAACAGAAATATGAAAGATACATCAGATTTGTGACGATATTATAGAGGTAAATAAAAAAATGGCTCTTTGGGTATATGCATGTTATAGAATAGCTGAGGTTTCAGTTATTGTAGCAAAATTTGCTATTCTATTTTATGTGGGGCTTGGTGTTTTTGATGATACGTATTCTCTAGCTTTTTTTGTATGACTTTTTTGAGTAATGTCTCTTATGGAATCAACGGTAACTCAATCAATGAAGTTTTTTCGAAATTTCACTAAGGACTTTACAAAAATAGAACAACTTTGGAATTTCTTTGATACCACTCCTGTCATTGAGTGATATGATGTAGGAGAAAATTTTCAACACAGTATAGGCAAAATTTCACTCAATAATATAGACTATGCCTATGATGAGAATAAACCTGTATTTACAGATTTTTCTCTTGAAATACCAGGAAATCAAGTTACGGCACTTGTATGACCTAGTGGATGAGGAAAATCAACTCTTGTAAAACTTATAGCTTGATATATACAACAAGAAAATGGGACTATATGGGTTGATAATCAAAATTTAGATGATGTTTCTTTGAAGAGTTATTATAAAGATATAGGCTATCTGACTCAAGAACCATCTGTATTTGATGGAACAGTGAGAGATAATCTTCTCTATGCGGCAGATGCAAAAACTTCTGATAAAAAAATAGCTGAGATTATTGAACTTGCTCATTGCACATTTATATATGATCTTCCTCAACAACTTGATACAGAAATAGGAGAAAGATGAATAAAACTCTCATGAGGCCAGAAACAACGACTTGCAATTGCAAAGATATTTCTCAAGGACCCAAAAATTATTATCTTAGATGAACCAACCAGTGCTCTTGATAGCCTCTCTGAACAAAAAATAACAGAAGCTATGCATAACCTATTTGCTGGAAGAACAGTGATAATTATAGCTCACAGACTTCAAACAGTGAAACATGCAGATGATATTATAGTAATTGAGGCTGGAAAAATAATTGAACGAGGAACTCATAGCTCCTTGATCAGAAAAAAATGATATTATAAGCAAATGTTAGATTTACAGAGTGGATTTTAGAAGAATATTGTCACTTTTTTTTAAGTGTATCGTTATAATAGCAGAGTAAGAATAAAATGTATATACTCTTTTAACCTATAATTTTCTCATATGAAAAACATATTATGAATCATGATTTTACTGAGTGTGTTCTCTACAGTATCAGCATATGATCCTACAGTATATCCTAATGCGGAGGAATTTTTAAAATCTGAAGGAATGACTTGTAAACAAGCTACAGATGGATGTAATAGAGTGAATATTATAAATGGGGAACTTGGAGGGATGACTGAAATGTATTGTGAAGATATTTATGGCGAAGGGAAACAAGAGCAATGGTCATGTCTTGATATGCAGAATGAGGAAGAAACTATAGGTTTTATGTCTCAAAATGATAGAAACTATTATTCAACGCTACAATCTCAAATAGATACACAAGAACAAGAAAGAATCATCTCACTTATCTCTGTATATGGAGATAAAATTCTAGAAAAAACTTCATGGAATGTTTCAAAATCAGTAAAATATATTAAGAAAACTGTTGAATTATTCGAAAATGCTATTTTTGAGTTAAGTATGAAAACACCTGCAGATGCAGCAATGTCAGATCCTGATACACAAACATACAGAATTTTACAGTATGCAAGGTTTGAACTACAGGTTATGATGCATCGATGGATGAAAAATTCATGAATGTAATATTATTAATTAAATAAAAGAGAAGCAGCTTAAGCTGCTTCTCTTTTATTTAATATCATGTCTATAATTTGAGCAAGGGGACAATCTTTCATGCTTCATTCTCAATCTGTTCCATTCCAACTTGCGCCACACTTTCAGTTAGGAAGTAAATTCATACATTTTCACTTGATACCTTCTTGTGTTTGTATTAAAGAAATCATTGTCCCAGGATATGCTTCACATCAAGATAGTATATATTTCACTCATTCTCAATCATCTCAAAAGTATATTTGTTCTTCATCTGATGGCATTCAAACAACTCAGGTTTGAGGAATAATTCATTGTTCTTTTGCTGAACTTACTTCAATAAATGTCATTTCTTAAATTTAGCTATAAAAAATCATTCAGAGTATTCAGAGGGAATGACTCTGAGAGCTTTTTCGGAAATCTCAGTTTTATAGATATATTTCTCAAATTTCTTCAGAGCTTCTATATATTTTATATATATATTATTTTTAAAGTCAAGTTTTTGAAGTTCTAATTGAGGGGAATGACATAAGATATAGTGAACGATTCACTCATTTTCTTCAGGGGCTATTGTACAAGTGCTATATATAATCTCTCATCCAACTTTGAGATAGGGAAGTACATCATCTATAATATGTTTTTGTCGTTTGTAGTTTTTTTGTATATGAGAAATATTCCAAGCTTCTAAAAATTTTGTATTATTATAGAGAAGAGATCATTCTGAGCTACATGGAGCATCAACGAGAATTATGTCAAAAAAGTTTTCTTCTGAGATATATTTTGAGATATTTCGTATTTCATCATGAATTGTATGTATATTCTCACATCAAAGTTTATTGAGATTGTATTTCATCTTATCATAACGAACTTTAAAAGGCTCAAAAGCATATATTTCTGCGTCTGGGTATAATTCAGATAGCTGCGAAGACTTTCAGCCAGGAGCAGCACATGCATCAAGTATCCTCAAGGGAGACTTTTGTGAAAAAAAATGCACAGGTACTTGGCTTGAAATACTCTGAATATATATTTTTCCTTGTTTGTAAATATCAAGTCTCCAGAGGTCTGACTCAGAAAAACTCCTATCAATGAGATAGCAGTTTTTTGGGAAATCTAATTTTATATAGCGTATTAAAGCTTTCTCAAGAGCAGTCTCTACTTCTTGAGTTGTAGATTTGAGAGTGTTACATCTAAAACTGACTTGTCTTTTTTCCATGGAAAAGATATGTTTCAGAGTATTCATTTCTTCTTTCGAAAAAATACTCTTAAGTCGTAATGTAAGATGTGGAGGAAGTAGGTTCATATGGTATGTCTCATTTTAGATACTCTATCTCGTATAAAGATATACCTATCATAGTCAGCTTCGCTTGTTTTCCAAAGAATATCTCTAATTTTATTTGCATAGTATCTGCTTCATCCCTCAGGATGAACCATCCTATATATTGTCATTACAAGAATAATTTGGACAAATCACTCATTTATGATTCCACTTATTGATCAAATACTTACTTGATATATGAGCCAAATGGATGAGTTAAACATCATAGCAATACGGAGTTTTACTTTTTCTAGAAAGAAAAAAGAATACGCTCATGATATAGAGGTGAGAATGGGAAGAAGTGAAAAAAATCAATCGTAGGTAAAATATCCAGTTATGAGTGTCACTCAAATAATACTAAAAAATGCTCTTTTATTTTTTTGATACTTGAGCGATAAAACGAGTCTAAAAATAAATATAATAACAGCAGCAAGACCTGCATACACTCCTAAGAGATAGAAGTGCGTTCCCCAAAAGAGAGAAGAAAGAAGCATCAGCTTCTTTACTGTAAAATCATCTTTTTGAAAGTAGGCTATGATCGTAGTAATCATCGCACAAAATCATGTTATTTGCGCAAATGGATCACGTAGAATATAATCAATAAAAGTGAATAAGAATTCGAAAGACATACTTTTTATCTGCTATATGAAATATTATATACTTTATTTAAACATATAATATTTAATTAGTCAAATAACATGTATATTTATTCAAATCTATCATTGTCTCGGAAGAAAATATATCTTCAGAAGTTAGCACGAATAGGAGCTTTTCATATTTTTCTTTTGAGTCGATTGAGAATCTTTTCTTTCTTTTCTTGTCCAGTTGCAAATTTATATACAGAATAGAGAATTGTCCCTTGAACAATGACTTCATTTGCAACTCAACTCATCGAACCGGTATTGAGATGATAAAAAAGCCACATCAAAGATACTCCAGCAAGAAGCATTCGGAGTCTGAGTTTTTCTAAGAAGAAAAATCCATAGCTTGAAATAGAGGTTGCGATAAGTGGGAGCATAGATATTGCTTGCCCATTAAAAGAATAGATTCAAACAGCTATAGTAAGGGCTATTATTCCCATAAATACAGAAATATTTTTTTGATATTTGAGTGATAAAATGAGTCGAATAAGTCATACTACAGTTGCTGCAAGAGCTCCATAGTTAAGAAGATAGATAAAATGAAGGATCCAAAATACACACGAAACAATAAAGATCTTGATAGTTTTTCTATCATCAGTCACAATATATCAACTTATTCCTATAAACATAGCAATAAATCAAAGCAATTGTCATACAGGATTTTCTAAAAATAAAGAAGACCCTTTTTCAAAAAGAGTAAGCAAAAATGTCATATCAGAGAGAACTTATTATGTAAGATTTTCGCGAAGTATAGAAAAAAAAGTTAATGCTCCAAAAGATTTTTAAAAAATCTTTTTCATTCGCTAATTATAGAGCTTATATAAAGTTTATTTTGAATAGTTTTTATAGTTTTCGATGAGGTTTTGAAATTGTATTTTTTCTGATTCTCAAAGCGTGTTTACATCTATATTTTCATGGAGTATTTTCATAATTGATTCGTGAATATGCGAGATGTCAGATTCATCTCAGATTTCAGAGCTTACACAGAGATACATCCCAGTCATGCATCCAAAAGTTCCTACTAAAGCAATACTATTTGGAAGTTTAGAGGGGAGTTTTTTCTCTATTAGTTGAGAGAGAGTATAACTAAAATGAGGGGAGAAAGTTATCATATCATCTTTTCATTCAAGTTTTGGCTTGAGAAATCTTAAATCACATACATACGCTGTAGCGTGAGATGATGCAAAGTTTATACACTCTATTTCTAAGTTTTCAGTTTTTACTGATTTTAAGTCAGCAATAGCACGCTGTTTATTATGAAAATCATATTGTCCACAAGATATACTTCTCGCAAAGGGAATTCATTGAAAATCATCTTTATTTTCTATTTTTTCATTTTCAAGAAACTCAATCGCTCTTTCTATAGATATTTTGACTAGATCTTTGACTTGTATTTCTTGGAGCTCTATCATTGAAGTAATACGAAACCCAAAGGTGCTTGAACTTGTTTGGTAGGGAGAAATATCCAGAATTACTTTTCCAGAAAGTTTTCCTTTACTTACTTCTTCTAGGCTATTTCTCACACTCCCAGTATCTTTTTTATAGGCAAGGAGATGCTCTGCTGTATGTACTCCTTTATGAAAATCTTCATCAAATATTCCAGAAGTATAGAGAGGGATACTATAGGTATAAAAGGTTACTCCAGTAGGGCAATGAACTTTTTTATCTATCTTTAAAGTCCCTCAAGTCATTATAGTATGATTTTTATCAGCAGAGTGTTGTCATTCTTGAATTGTATATTCCATAAGAGGTTTGAGCTATAAATTATTTATTATATTTTGCTTGCATTTCTGCATTTTTATCATTCCAATACTTGATAAGCACTTCTCGTTTGAACTTCCAGAAATAGAGAAATACACAGAGCATTATACCTGTGAGAGTCCATCATATATATTTTAGAATCGTTTCGTAGTATTGAGCAAAAAATATTCAGATTGTAATAAATACAGTTGCCCAAAGAGTAGATGCAATGATATTATAGATCCAGAACTTTTTTTTAAGAAAACCCATACTTCCAGCTATAAATGGGAGAAATGCTCGTGCATGAGGGTGAAATTTTGAGAGAATAATTCCCCATGCTCACCAGGTATTTACTCATTTTTTAAGATATTTCAGTTCCGTTTGTTCTATTCCAATCCACATCCCATAACTCTCAAAAAAGCTTTCGCCATAATGCTTTCCAAGAAAGTATCAAATAGCATTTGATATGATAGATCACAATATAGCGCAAGTAAGGACTCAAAAAAATTGAGTAAGTCAGAGTCATCCATAAAAACCACCGACCGATAACATAACAACCTGTCATGGTACTATAGCTCAAATAATTGGAAGAGATTCTATAAGTGCAGATACAAAGGCAAGCAAGTAGTTCCATTTTCACAGGGATTCGATTTGAAGTTTAATCCATTCAATAATCGGCTCAAGGAGACTTGGTTTAAAGAGAGTTACAATAAGAAACAGAAACATAAAACTCAAAAGAGTTATGATGACATAATGAATAATTTTTTTCATAGGTTTTTTTAATATATAAAATAATCTATGAAATAACTTTTATTTCGCAAGTTTATTTTGTTTTGCCTTATTTTTCTATAGACTATGGCATATTATTTTTATTATCTGTTTCTATGAATTTTTTGATTATAAAAAGAAGAATGATATTTTTTATGATTTCTTGAATTTTTGCAATATTTTCTCTTGCGATGATAGTATTTTGAACATTAAATTTGGGAATTGATATGACTGGATGAACGCAGAGCGAATTTAGCTATACAAATTATAATTTTTCTCTGGATGAAGTATCTCAAGAAGCAGATACTATTAAAGGACATATAAATATTAAAGGTGAGATTATTAATACAGTAAATGTATATAAGATAACAGGTGAAAATACCTTTGTAGTAGAAACTGGTTTTAGCTCAAATATTTCTGAAAAAGAACTCGAAGCATTTAAAATAGAGTATCGAAATGAACTTGAATCATACTATAAAGATATATGAGATATTGAACTTTCAAAATATACGAATATTGGAGCAAGTTTTTGAGACTATATACGTAGTACGGCAAAACTCACTTTGTTTATAGCAATTCTCGGTATAGCACTCTATATTGCCTATACATTTTCTGGAACAGTTTCTTGAATTAGCTCTATGAGTTTTGCTATCATTACTATTATAACACTCTTTCATGATGTTATTATCTCATCAGGATTGTATATACTCGTTTCATCATTTTACCCTCAGTTTCAAATAGATACGTTTTTTATTACAGCCCTTCTCACTATACTTTGATATTCTATTAATGATACAATAGTTATTTTTGATAGAATTCGTTCTAATCTTCAAGAATTTTGAGGAAAAGGAAAAAATCTCCAAGAGATTATTGAGCTTTCGGTAGATGAATCTATGACTCGAAGTATTTATACGAGTCTTACTCTTGTTTTTGTCTTAGTATGTATTTTAGTTCTTGGACCTGAAAGCATTGGATGATTTACCTTAACAATGCTCTTTGGTACTATTATAGGAACATTTTCATCTATTTTTATAGCTTCACCTCTTCTCTATGAATTTCATAAAAATACGAAACTTTCAGAGTATATAAAAAAAGAAGCACTGAGCGAGGAACAAAAAATGGTCGTATAAAGCAAAATATATGTGGGAAGCTTGTAGAAACATATTTTCGAGTTATATAGAGACAACAGGAAAAATAAAAACAACTGTTGTTTTTCTTCTGGCAATACTAAGTGCTGGAGTTGCTACGCTTGAACCAGTTATATTTACAAAAATTATTCATTATATTGAGACCTTTTATACTACTTGATACTTTGATGTTACTCAAGCATCTCAACTCATTGTATTTTGGGTGATATTTATTATTTTTAGTATCATTTTTTCATATATATATAGGTACTTTTTCTTGTATAAAAATAACATGAAAAACTATGTTTTAAACTGTAAAAAGTTTAATGATAAACTGGTATATATGGGGTATTCTGAATATCTTTCTAAGAAACAATGAAGTTTGTACAAGATATATGATAGAGGAACGCAGTGACAGGAATCTTTTCTCTATTTTTTCTTTTGAGAAGTCATCAAAAATGTGAGTAGTATAACACTGATAGTTATCATACTATTTATCACGGATTATAGAATGGCTTTACTGTCTCTTTCTATGATTCCAGTGATGATTGTTTTATGAATCTTTTTTATTAAAAGGCTTTCTTTTGCACAAAAGGAACTTAATGATAAGTGGGATACTATGTTTGGAGATATCTGAAACATATTTAGCTCATTTTTTCTTACAAAAGCTCTCTTGATTGAGAAAATATTTTTAAAAAAAATGTCTTGAAATCTTGACGATCTTTTGATCCAACAAAATAAACTTTGAAAATGATGGAGTTTTGTAAGTATTTACACAGCTTTATTGGTTATGGTATCAAGAATCCTTGTCTTATGATTTGGAATGTATTATGTTATAAATGGAAGCTTATCTCTGGCTTCTCTCTTCCTTGTATTTTCTTTTATTTGATGGATATACTTTCCACTTGCAAATATTATAGATCAATTTAATCAAATAGTGCGACATCTTACTTCAGTTGAAAAAATGTATAAAGAGCTAGATGCTATAGAGGGAGAAGATATATACAGCTGAAAGCATATAAAAAATATTTCCTGAAATATTATATTTAATAATGTATCATTTTGATATTCAGATAATAAAAACATATTAAAAAATATCTCACTGGAAATAAAAAAAGGGGAAAAAATAGCTCTTGTAGGAAATACATGAGCAGGAAAATCCACGATAGTAAATCTTCTCTTACGTTTTTGGGAAATATCGTCTTGAGAGATTCTTCTCGATGGAAACAATATTCAAACTCTCAAGAAATCTTCACTTAGAAGCCATATATGAGTTGTGTCCCAAGATAATAGCCTTTTTAATCTTTCTATAGAAGATAATCTGAGCTTCGCAAATCCAAAAGCAAGCAAAAAGCAGATTGAAAAAGCGCTATGTGATGCTGAAGCACAATTTGTATTTGATCTTGAGGATGGAATACAGACTATAATAGGAGAAAGATGACTCAAACTCTCTGGCTGAGAAAAACAACGTATTTCTATTGCTCGATTGTTTCTAAAAAATCCTAAAATACTTATCTTAGATGAAGCTACCTCAGCACTTGATAATACAACGGAGCAGAAGATATGAAAAGCTCTTAAAAAACTTATGAAATGAAAAACGAGTATTATTATTGCTCATAGACTCTCAACTATACAGCATGTTGATAGAATTTTTGTCCTTGAAGGTGGAAAAATTGTTGAATCTTGAAATTACAAAGAACTTATGAAAATGAAAAAGAAATTTTACGCACTTGCAAATCCAGATAAACTTATTTTGTGATAACTGTATAAAATATGATACAACATCTTGGAATAATAATGGACGGAAACCGTCGTTGGGCAAAGTCTCGATTTCTTCCTGCTATTGCTTGACACAAAGCAGGTGCTGATAATGTAGTACGTATCGCTGAATTGTGTTCAGCGAGATGAATGAGTCATCTTACACTTTGGGCACTTTCGAAAGAAAATCTTCAAAAACGTCCACCTGAGGAGATTGAGTGAATTATAAAACTTGTAAATTCTATTGAAAGCTACCTTGAAAAGATGAAAATTAAAGCTTTAAAATTTAATGTTATTGGAGATATATCAAAACTTCCAGAAGAATCTCAAATTATTTTGAGAAGAGTCATGAAAAATACAGAAAAAAATACTGGGATCGTTTTAACCCTGGCTCTCATTTATGGTGGGCAAGATGAAATACTGAGAGCATGTAAGAAAATAATCAAAGACTGACTTAATCCTGATGATATTACAGAAGAATCTTTCCGAGAGTATCTCGATACAAAAGATCTTCCAAGACCAGATGTGATAGTCCGAACAGGATGAGATATCCGTCATTCAGGTTTTCTTTTATATGATTCTGCATATAGTGAATACTATTTTACTGAAAAAAAATGGCCAGAGCTTGACGAAGGAGAACTTAATAAAATCATAGATTTTTTTGACAGTTCGAAGCGTAATTTTTGAAAATAATACAATGAATATAAAACAAACTCCAATATGGTACGGAGAATATAAGGATTTTATAGAATCTGCTATAGATAAATATCTTGATACGTATCTAGCTCTTCCTATGACACCACCATTAGAAGCCTATAAAGATGCACTCAAATATGCGTTTCATGGCTGAAAAAAACTCAGAGCTATTCTTGCTTTAGAATTTTATCTGCAACT
>Ga0102810_1001040_pt1 | contig 10304 bp, 18 predicted proteins | sample ColrivemetaGS573_FD_84506 | JGI IMG/M metagenome (GOLD analysis project Ga0102810, IMG submission 84506) | Estuarine microbial communities from the Columbia River estuary - Ebb tide ETM metaG S.573 | ecosystem: Environmental > Aquatic > Marine > Intertidal zone > Estuary | place: USA: Columbia...
AATGATTTGATTTTTTCCGATTAAAGATTTTCTGACGACGAAGCGTTTTGATTGTAAATTTGACATAGTTATTATATTTAAGTTATTATTATTATTTATTAGTTACATTATTATTATCTGATTGATATCGTATTTAGTTTGTAATAGTTGTTTGTTATTAAAAACTGTGACATTAGGGTATTAAGCTAAGTATAGTAAGGGGCTATTGTCACACTTTATAGTAGTTTGTATTGACATCGTTGGAAGTAATACAGTTCAGTATCAAGACATTCTGGTAATAAATCTTGTATGATTATTTCTGGATTTTGTATTAGAAATATATCGAGTGATTGTATGTATTTAATTCGTTTCATAGTTGTTAGTTTGTTTGTTACTTACATTATTATTATCCAATGTAAACCGTATTACCTCTGTATGATACCTAAAAATATAGAGGGGTTTCAAAAATAGCTGTAGGATCTCGGGCCCGATATAGTTGAGGTCGTATCGAAACGTAAACCCAAAACCTCGGGATTCGGTGGGGACTGGGGAAAACAAATGGGTTTTACTAAAGGATTACGGAAGAGAGAGGTAGGGTGCAATACAAAATCTCTATATATCTAACAAAAAATTTTTTACTATATTTTTTTTTACAAATAATGTGACATTAGGTAGTTATATATAAATAGTAACAGGCTATTGTCACATTAATAACCTATAAAATAGCGTAATCATACAAGGTATGACACAAAAAATAAAAAAAAACAACCATGAGAACTAAAGGAATTGGCCCTAGAGGCTTAGGGGTATCACCATTAAAGCAAGATAAAAAAAGGCAAAGCATAATGCAGAATGAGGATGGTAGTGCATATACCCAAAAACAAACGAAGCAAGATAGTAAACAAGAATTAGCAAACAGTGTTCAAGATGTGCCAGTTAAAGGTGGTCAAATCATCAATGGCCACGCCGTCTCGCAGGGTTCAGGCGCAATGGGTCTTATTGGTGGAATTGGTGGATATGCCGCTAAAGGTTTAGCTGCTATTGGCAGAGAGGTACTAAAAAGAGGAACAGGTCCTTCTAAAACGGGTAATGTATTAATAAAAACCGCACAAAAGATTTTGAAAAAAACAAACCCCAAGCCCAAAAACACTAATAAAAAAGCATTAGACGCGTTTATGAAAGCCTCTCCAAAAGATCCTACAAAAACTACAAGGTTAAGCAACTATAATAAACTATAAAATAGCGTAATAATACTAAAATAACTAAAAACTAAAAAAACAATTATGAGAACTAAGGGAATTGGTCCACGCGGGCTAGGCGTATCGCCATTAAAACAAACAAAAGAGGTAAAAGTGAAAGACGTGCCCAGAATAGTAGCAAATACTGCTGAGAATTTAGCAAGTAAAGTTACTGAGGGGGCTACTAATTTAGTTAATAAATTTACTAACATAACACTTTCATCTCCAGAGGGCCAAAAAAGACGTGCTGAAAGGAAAAAGGAGAGACTTGAAAACAGAGCTAATAAGGCAAATAAGAGGTTAAATAAGAAATGGGATGAAGCCGATGCTAAAACTAAATAAAATAGGTAATGCCACAAAAATTATCGGCTGCTGCTAGGCGAGCAAAAGCAGCTCGTGATTTGGCATTTGCTAAAACTCCGGCTAGAAAAGCAAAAAAAGCGCACTCACAGAGAGAGCGTAGAAAGAATCCGTGTCCAAAAGGGTATGATTATGACCACAAAAGACAAAAATGCGTGACTATAAAGTCTAATAGAGGTAACGAAGGTAAAGGTACTAAAGAAGAATCAGGAAAAAATTATAAAACATAACGTAAATGGCAAGAATTAAAACATACAGCATCGATACTGATATATCTCCGGATGATAAAGTAGTAGGTACAGATGGAAACCTAGGTGTTAACTTTGGAAAAACAAAAAACTTTACAGTAGGTGCGCTATCTGGATTTATAGGGGCTGGATCTCAAGGTCCCGTTGGTCCCGCAGGAGAACCAGGAGCTACTGGACCCGCTGGAGCAGACGGTACAGATGGAGTAGACGGAGTAGATGGCACGCAAGGACCCGCTGGTAATGATGGAGCGACTGGAGCACCAGGACCTGCTGGTCAAACAGGGCCTGCTGGATCAACCGGGCCTCAAGGATCTGCTGGTGCAGACGGAACTTCAATAAGCGTGCTTGGTACTGTGGCTAACTGTTCAGGCTTACCAACAAGTGGCAATACGTCTGGAGATTTATATATACTTGACTCTGATGATTCTGGTTGCTCTTATGGAGCAGGTACTGCGGGAGATGGATATGTTTGGACTTCAGGAAACACCTGGTTAAACATCGGACCTTTAAGAGGACCTCAAGGAATACAAGGCGTACAAGGGGAGCAAGGAGCCGCGGGAACAAATGGAGTAAATGGCGAACAAGGAATACAGGGAATACAAGGAATACAAGGTCAGCCTGGACAAAATGGTAGCAACGGCCCACAAGGCGAAACTGGAGCCACAGGTCAAACAGGCGCAACTGGTCCACAAGGCCCAATAGGATTGACAGGTCCTGCGGGAGCAGTAGAATCAGTTAACGCTGGAACAGGAATAACTGTAGAGCCAAATACTACAGGCAACGTAACAGTTTCGGCTCCAGATGCAGTTTTAAATAACGAAGATATTTGGACATCCGTACCTAAGATAACACAGATTGTAACATTGACACAGGCTCAGTATGACGCTGGGTTTGGCTCTAACCAAAACTGGCTAACTGTAATAGTAGGATAATGGGGGATTTTAAAATAAATGGTTATACACCAACAAACATTCAGCTTAATGGCGCGGATGTACAGAGGATATACAATGGAGATGAACTTGTCTGGCCTTCATCTTTAGGGCCCGGTGAAGTACAAGTATGTAGCTTGATATGGAAAAAAACAAACTCAACAACATTAGATAAAGTAGGAGGTGGAGGTATAGACTTTGCAACCAATGCAAACGATTGGGCCAATGCTCATACAAACCAAATTCCTACCGCTTGCTATTTTGAATTTGATAGTAGTAAAGCTAGTTATGGATTAATTTATAATTATTGGGCAAAGAGCGTTATACAACCACCAACTGGTTTCAGGCTTCCATCTCAGGATGACCTTTCTGAATTAACAGCGTGTTATGGCACCAACGACAACCCATTAGGAGCAGACCCTGGTGTATGGGACACGAGCTTATTGACAAATACAATTGGGCTTGGAACCTCTGGATTCAATGCTCACGGCTATGGATTCGCCTATGTCGGCTACACGCCTAGCGAACCAGTGTCTTGGGTTAACAAGGGGAGAGTGGAGCTTTATTGGGGAGATAATAACTATTTATCAGCTTTACAAGGGATACATGTACAATTTTATACCAATGGCCACTTACGACAAGTGACTTATTCTAATTCTAATAAAGAAATATCTACTTTTATTCGATTTGTTAAAGATGAGTAACTCTAGATTAAATAAAAAGCTAAGTACGTAACTATATAAATATTAATAATAACCAAAACCAAAACCAAATGACACTTTTTTACCAGACTGAATCGTGGAGTAGTCACCCACAACCAGGCAAAAGCCAAGTTAAACTATGGAAACACATAGCTAACAAAGAAAACTGGAGAATCGTCCAGCTTATCAATGGATTTTACCAAACAGAATACCAAGACATCAAAGACCCAGAAACATGGCATGATGTTACCAGGCGTGAAACAATGGAAGCAGCTGAAACAGCAATCGACCAAACAGTAGCACATTACTTAAAGAAAGTTGAATTTATCGACGGACCTAAAGTAGTAAAAACATTTAAGTAATAATAAAATATAATTTAATTTAATGGAATTTAACAACCCTAGTCAGATCGTAAAAGATTTGACATTTGGCGACAAAGCCAATAGCAAAATAATGACAGGCGTCGAAAAATTAACAAGCGCAGTAAAAAGTACGTTAGGTGCTTCAGGAAAATGCGTAATATACGAAGATGCCTTAGGTAGACCGGTAATAACAAAAGACGGTGTAACCGTTGCAGAAAGCGTAGTCTTAATAGATCCGGTCGAAAACATAGGTGCAACCTTAATAAAGGAAGCCGCGAGCAATACAGTTAGAGAAGCGGGAGATGGTACAACAACAGCAACTGTCTTAGCGCACTCATTATTAAAAACAACAACAGAATCAGAGCATGAAGAAACGGCTAGAAGCATTAAGAGCGGCATTGAAAAATGCAGCGAAAAAGTTATGGTTTATCTTGATAAAACCAGCATACCAGTTAAAGGGGAAATGCTTAAAAGCGTTGCTACAATTAGCTGCAACAACGATAAAGAACTTGGAGCCAAAATTGGCGAAGCATACGAAAAAGTTGGCAGAGATGGAGTCGTTCTAATGGAAGAGTCTGATACGAATGAAACTTATGTAGAATTCGTTGATGGCGCTCAAATTGATTCCGGTTTAAAGTCTCAGCACTTAGCAACCGACAAAGATAAACTTACATGCACCTTAGATAATCCGTATGTACTTATAATAGGATCTACAATACCTAACATCCGAAAGATACAAAGCGTCTTAGAATTCATTATAAAAGAAAAGAGACCACTGCTTATTATAGCAGACATGGATCAACAGCCTTATGCTACTTTAGTAGCTAACAAGGTTAAAGGTAACATTAAGGTCAATGTGATAGATCCTCCAGGATTTGGACCTACTAGATTAGACTCTATGGAAGATCTAGCTTTTTTAACAGGAGCTAAGCTTATAAATGAAGAGCTAGGTGATGACTTAGATCTTATTGAACCCTCTGTACTAGGTGAAGCTGTTAAAGCTGTTACTGATAATAAATCAACAGTAATGCAGGTTTACGACAAGGGTGAAGAACTGCAAGATAGAATTGCACATGTTAAAGAACAGATTAAAGATGAAAAAAATGGATTCTTTAAAATGAAACTAGAACAAAGGCTAGCTACTTTAGCAGGCACTGTAGGTATTGTAAGAGTTGGGGCTGATTCTAAGGTAGAGTTAAAAGAAAAGAAAGATAGAGTTGAAGATGCAGTTCACGCTACTAAAGCAGCTTTGAAAGAAGGTATTGTTGCAGGTGGTGGTGTAGCGCTATTAAATGCAGCAAATAATATTAAGCCTAAAAGCAAAGGAGAGGAATTATTGCTAGAAGCTATAAAAGCTCCTTATAAAACTATACTAGAAAACGCTGGGCTTGACTTTCAGGATCTGAACAAAAAAGGCTGGGGTATAGATGTAGTAACAGGCAAGCCAGTGAACATGGTCAAAGCAGGTATTATAGATCCGGTTTTGGTTACAAAAGCGGCGCTGAAAAATGCCGTAAGTGTAGTTAACACTATTGTGTCTGCAGATTGTATAATCAGTAACAAAAGATTAGACGATGCAAGCAATTAATTTTTATGTCGTCATAGACAAAATAAAGGAAGCTCCGAAGAAAGTAGGAGGTTTAGAGTTAACAGAAAAGCAAGACAGTGACGTTAGGTACTTAAAAGGTAAAGTCATAAGCGTAGGAGATCAAGTCCCTATTGTGAAAGAAGGTGATATCGTGAGATATGACAAACACGCTGGAAGTGGTATAGAGCACAAAGACCATCTTTACTATGTAATCAAAGTATCGGACATTGTTGTTGTAGAATGAGAATAGAAGCAAATGACTTGCGAGAATTAAATTTATTAAAGTATTACAGGCTTGTCAGAAGATGGGCCTGTAAAACTTATAATTTAAAAGATGCTGATCTAGAATTACTAATATATTTAGATTGTAAAGTGCATTTTACACGTAATGATTTTATAGATGGTGTTTATACTTACTCTTGGGATAAAGCAAGATGGGAGCGCTTACGTAAAGGCGGATGGATTGATGTTTGGCGTGAACGTAATAGAACTACTATTAAATATAGTGTGTACAAAACATCGTCAAGATGCAAAAGATTGATAAACAGAATATATAAAATATTACTAGCGGAAGAGGATTTACCTACTTCGCATGCAAGCGTGTTTTACAAAAACAAGACATATACAGATAAAGTCTTTAATAAGGCTATTGATGATATGATAAAAGACAAAGAAAGATAACTATGAAAGCTAACAACCCAATTACAGCTAGAGTACAAGCTGCATTCAAGAACTTAACCACACCAACAAATCAAGAGGTTACATTAAACGCTGATGGTTCAGGAGGTCCTATTGTAGCTCCAGACGGAAGAGTTGTTAATGAACCAAAGAAAAAACAAAAGTCTTCTACAGAAGATTGCGGATGTGGTGGTAGTGCTGAAGGCGCTGCGGCTCCTGCAAAACAAACAGCTAGTCAAAAAGCTAAATCTGAGGGGTTTTCTGGTAAAGCTTATCTTAAAGGGCTAAGGCTGCAGGATAAAGCTAAAACATTAGCAGATAAAGCTGCAGTAAAAGTTGACCAAGGAAGAGATAGAAAAGCTAACAGGTTGTATAAAAGAGCAGCTAGGCTTGAAGATAAAGGAATTAGAATTGAAGAAAAAGAGGCAAAAAAATATAATTATTAATGGCATTTACATTAAAGTCTAAAGGAGAAATATTTGGGTACAATGAAGAGCTTTCTGAATGGGGTAGACCTGTTTTTGAAAAAGACTTAAAAGGTGACATTATGGCTGAGGCTAATAATGACGGCACTACTTTTATAGACAAGAGTTTATCACCTGCTCAAAAGAAAGAAGCGGTTGAACATGAAAACGTGCACCACTGCCAAATGAAGCAAGGTAGATTACATTACGACGACAATATGGTAACTTGGAAAAAAGATACTAAGTCGCCTTCTAGAGTGTATAAGAGAGATCAAGGTAATTTAATAGCTATGGATTCCGGTCAAAAAGACGTCGAGGGCGGCAACTTTGAGTGGGAAGACGAAGCTTACTCATAACAACTAACAACTAACAATAATGAACAAAACAAAACCAATCACGCAGAAAGCTAAAGAATCAGTCGCTGCTAACTGTGATTCACCTAACAAATACATGGCTGATTTAGTGGGTGATTTAAAAGGCATGTATCAAAGTAAAGGATTTATAGACGCAGGTAAAGAAATAGGTGCAGGAATAGACAGAGCTACTGAACTTTCAAAAGACTTCACAGGAGGTATAGGTAGAAAAGGACCAAACGATTAAAACTAATAATATGTATACACCAATAACTAAAAGAGTAAAAGTAGCTCAACATAAATCTTCTATTGCTAAACAAACTACTAAAACAGAGTCGACCGCTAATCCAGAAGGAGATCTTACGAATACAACAGGAACCGGAGAACCAGGAAAAGATATAGTTACACCAGCAGAAGATAAATGCAAAACCGATTCAAGTGGGAAGATTATTGACACTAGAGAAAGCTGTGTACAACTTTCTAAAATGTCTCAAGATGAAATTGAAGCTTCTGAAAGAAAGCAAGGTCTTAGGAAAAGCGGGGATCCATCTGCTAATTTTGAATCTAAACCTGTAACGCAAGACGCTCAAGCCGCTTCATCTATTGATTTAATGGGACCTCAAGAACTTAGAGGTAATACACGTGCTGGAAAAATAGCTGCAAGAAACGTGAAAAAAGCTTCTAAGCAGCTTAAGAAAATGCAAAGAAGGTTTGATAAGGGTAAAATTAATCAAGAAACTTTAACAGCTTATAAAGACGAGCTAGCAAATACTGTTTCAAGAAGTAAAAATATAGGACAGCAAGCTAAAGGCATGCGTAATAGGTATATTACTCAACGTATGGCGTATGATCGTGGAGAAAATCTACAAGCCGCTAAAACAGCTGGGCCAGTTAAAGCTCCAGAAGGAACACAAACAGAAGACGAGTTTAAATCTAAATTTAAAAAAGAGCTAGGTGTTAGCAGCGACTCTACTGCTCCGCAAACTACAACAACTCCTACATCAAGCTTTAGTGAAATGGCATCACAAAACGGCGTTAGCTACAAGCCTATCACATTAGATAGTGGAGCTTTGTTTCAAGGGTTAGATTCATCAATATCAGCTTTTGGTAATAAAGTAAAAAAAGGAACAACGGCTTTCAAAATGAAAGGCTACGGATCTAAAAGATAAATTATGGCATACCAGCAAGAAAACTCACCTTTTGCAAAGGTTAGAAAAACTACTAAAGGTAAGGGTAGGAATTTTAGAACAACAGAAGAAGGAGCTGGTATGACCGAAGCTGGTGTAAAAAAGTATAAAAAAGAAAACCCAGGTAGTAAATTAAAAACAGCAGTAACGAAATGCGATGTAAAAGTTGGAACAGCAGCTTATAAGAGACAAAAAGCATTTTGTTCTAGATCTAAAAGCTGGACAGGTAAAAGAGGTAAAGCTGCTAGAAAAAGATGGTGCTGTAGTAGACATTCTTAAAATATAATAAAATGAAATCAAAAGGACTAGGGGATTCAGTAGAAAAATTCACAAAAGCAACTGGTATTAAAAAAATTGTTGAAAAAGTAAATCCTGACTGCGGCTGCGGTAAAAGAAAAGATAAGTTAAATAAAATATTTCCATATAAATGAAAAAGATCTGGCAATGGCTTACGGGTTCCGTCATAAAAGAAGTTGGCGAGGTTTTAGACAACCTTACAACTACTAAAGAAGAGAAGCTAGAGGCTCAGCGCTTAATCACAGAGATACTAGAAAAAGCAGATAAAGAAGCTCAAGAGCAGGTTACAGCCAGGTGGAAGTCTGATATGGAGTCTGATAGCTTTTTATCTAAGAACATACGTCCTATGGTGCTTATATACTTAACTGTTATATTTACTGTGTGTGCGTTTTTTGATGGTAACGTAGGAGAGTTTACTATAGCTGAAGAATACGTGCCAATATTTCAAACTCTATTGGTTACTGCATATGGAGCTTATTTTGTAGGTCGTACTTGGGAGAAGGCGAAAGCTATAACAAAAAAAGATTAAATGGCTAGAATTAGTACATACGCAATAGATACAGTAGTAACGCTACTAGACAGATGGATTGGTACTGATTCTAATAGCGGTAATGCTACAAAAAACTTTACAGCACAATCAATAGCGGACTTGTTTAACAACAATGGCTCTATAGGTATTGTTAATCAAAATAACTTTAAATTTCAAACCAACCTAACTGGAGGTAGAAGACCAGGTACGGTGAGTCTTATATCTGGAGGTGGAAATAATACTGCCTTTAGTGACTTAACTAGTTTTAGAATAAGCAAAGATTCTTTAGCTAATACTTTAGCTTCAAATTACCTACTTACACTAGTTAATGAACCAATCATGCTAGCCCAAGTAGATGACTTAAATAATTTTGGCGTATACAAGCTTGATTCGTTAACACAAGATGTTACTGAAACAGATTTTTATAACGCCAATCTTACATTAATAGAATCAAATGGCTCTTTGTTTTCTGAAGAAACTTATGGTTTAATAACTTATCCTAAAGCTAAAGAAGACGAAGGAGATAAGAATTACGTGCACCCGCAAGGTGTAGCTTCAGCTGTTTGGACTGTCACACACAATTTAAACAAGTTTCCTTCATGCACTATGGTTTTGTCAACAGGCCAGCAAGGTTATGGAGATGTAACTTTTATAGACGAAAATAACTTAACAATAACATTTGCCGGCGCAGAGTCTGGTAAAGCATATATCAACTAATTATGGCAATACCATTTTTAAATAACATCACTCTCAATAATAACGAGATACAAAATGTAAGACTTCAGAACGGAAGTAGTCCACCGCTAAACTTTGGCCCAGGTCAAATATACTTTGATAGCACTCAATCACCCACTATTATAGATACAGCTAAGTATTACGCAAACAGCACAGATACTTGGGTAAGTCTAAAAGAATACTCTTTTCCAACGGTTGCTAAAGCTGATGGCTATATAACTAGTATTGTAACAGGCACTACAGCTAAGCCTATTGTAAAGTTTAATCTCAACGCTACAGGAACTGCAGATTCTACAACATATTTAAGAGGTGATAACCAATGGGAATCTATAACCGCTATACCTGGAACATACACATGGACAGTAAGCGATGGAACAAATTCAACGGCTGTAGCTAGTGGAGAAAGTGTCACGTTTAGCGGAACAGCAAACGAAATAGACGTAGCAGAAGCATCAAGAACAATTACTATTGGCTTGCCTGACGATGTTACAATAACAAACGATCTAACGGTTTCAGGTGCTGGTGATTTTACAGGTCAAGTTACAATACCTATTTTACCAGTAGCTAACACAGACGCAGCGTCTAAAGATTATGTTGACAATGCTGTTGTTGGTGGTTTAGTTTATCAAGGTGGATATGACGCAAACCTAAACTCG
>Ga0102810_1001043_pt1 | contig 10291 bp, 5 predicted proteins | sample ColrivemetaGS573_FD_84506 | JGI IMG/M metagenome (GOLD analysis project Ga0102810, IMG submission 84506) | Estuarine microbial communities from the Columbia River estuary - Ebb tide ETM metaG S.573 | ecosystem: Environmental > Aquatic > Marine > Intertidal zone > Estuary | place: USA: Columbia...
TCTACCCATATGTCCATAAGCAGCAGTTTCACTATACATAGGATTTCGTAATTTTAAACGCTCTTCAATAGACGCTGGTCTCATATCAAATATTTCCGATACTTTCTGAGCAATTTCACCGTCGGTCATATTAAATGGGCAAGTGCCATAAGTATCTACAAAAATGCCCATAGGCTCTACAACACCAATAGCATAACTCACCTGCACTAAAACTTCGTTACATACACCAGCAGCAACTAAATTTTTAGCGATATGTCGTGTTGCATAAGCAGCACTTCTATCTACTTTACTCGGATCTTTTCCACTAAAAGCACCACCACCATGAGCGCCTTTCCCACCATAAGTATCCACTATAATTTTTCGACCTGTAAGTCCAGTGTCACCATGTGGTCCACCAATTACAAACTTACCTGTAGGGTTTATATGATATGTAATATCATCAGTAAACAAGTTTTGAATATTCTCAGGAAGTTGAGCAACCACTCTAGGGATTAATATCTCAACAATATCTTTTCTAATTTTAGCTAACATGATGTCGTCTTCAGCAAAATCATCATGCTGTGTAGAAACGACAATAGCATCAATACGCTGCGGGACATTATCATCACTATACTCAATAGTCACCTGACTTTTAGAATCTGGTCGTAAATAATCGATGGCTTTATTTTCACGACGTAATTCAGCCAATTCAATCAGAATTCTATGTGCTAAATCTAATGCCAGTGGCATATAGTTTTCGGTTTCACGCGTGGCATAACCAAACATCATTCCTTGGTCTCCTGCACCTTGCTGCTCTTTACTATCACGATCAACACCACGATTAATATCTTCAGATTGTTCATGAATTGCAGAAAAAACGCCACATGAGTTGCCATCAAACATATATTCACTTTTCGTATAACCAATTTTATTAATGGTATCTCTGGCAATTTTTTGAACGTCTAAATAGGTGTTAGATTTAACTTCACCGGCAAGAACAACTTGACCTGTTGTTACTAACGTTTCACAAGCTACTTTTGATTCTTTATCAAAAGCTAAAAAATGATCAATTAGTGCATCGCTAATTTGATCTGCAACTTTATCTGGATGACCTTCTGATACACTTTCAGAAGTAAATAAATACGCCATAGGTATATAATATAATGTTAATTTTGAGATTTGACGGAAGCGTCAAAGGAAGTTTAAAACTGTCCTTTAGCATTTTTTAATGAGGTTGCAATCAGTCAAATCTTTCCTCTATAATTTCAATTTCAAAAGTACATATAATATTATTACTATAAAAAAAGTACTAGAGTTAAATTGAGCAATAGCATTATAATTGTATTCGATGCTATGATTTCACAATTTAATTGGAAGATTTCACAATTATTCGTAAAAATTAAATAAAGAGGATATCCTTTGGGTAAGCTTTAGTATTTTTAATGGAAATAAACCTGTTTAAAAAATGTCAAAACAACCTAAGATCAAAAGATTTAATCAGAATGTATTGTCAAAATATCAGATATATAATAGTATATTCATGACACTTCCTTTTGATGCCATAACTAAAACGGGCGTGCTTTTGCCTTTGTTTCATGAGACTTGCGAAAAGGGATTTAATGCAGGACAAACACCTACAGACATAGTAGATTCATTTTTCAATAAATATCAGGCAAGAAGATCACCGAAAAGCCAAATTAAATTATTGTTTAAGTTTATTCAATATATAGAACGTCAGGTTGTTTTGTTTGACGCAATTGAAGATGCCGCTTTTCCAATAGTAAACAATATGGACGGTATAGGCACTTTGAGAAGTCTTAAAGAGTCAGCAAAATCAAATAATAAATTAGAAGCGTTGAAAAGTTATCTTGAAGAATTCAAGGTGCGAATTGTACTTACGGCACACCCAACGCAGTTTTATCCAGGATCAGTATTAGGAATAATTACGGATTTAACAGAAGCTATAAAAGAAAATGATTTATTGAGAATAAATGATTTATTAGCCCAATTAGGGAAAACACCATTTTTTAAACATAAAAAGCCAACACCTTATGACGAAGCCGTAAGTTTAATATGGTATTTAGAAAATGTGTTTTATAAGTCCTTCGGAACAATTTACGATTATATTCAACAAAACATATTTGATGGTAAGCAAATTGAAAATGATATTATAAATATTGGATTTTGGCCGGGAGGCGATCGCGATGGCAACCCGTTTGTTACGCCAGAAATAACCTTAAAAGTTGCTTCTAGATTGCGGGATACAGTCATTAAAAACTATTATCGTGATGTGCGTAAATTGAGGCGAAAACTAACATTTCAAGGTGTTGAAGAACGTATCAGTGCAATTGAAAACGAGCTTTATAATTGTATTACCAATAAAGCGTCTAAGTTAACCTTAGCGTATTTCATTTCAGAAATGAAAGCTATTAAAAAAAAGGTGATTGATAAGCATCAATCATTATATGTGTCTGAGGTGAATAGCCTTTTGAATAAAATTCACCTTTTCGGATTTCATTTTGCCAATTTAGATATTCGTCAAGATAGTCGGAAGCATGCTCAGTTTTTTAACGAAATGGTAGATGTGCTTATCGGCAGCGGTAGTGACATCTTTCCAAAGAATTATCACGAATTATCAGCGAAAGTGCAAATTGATATTTTATCTAAAGTAAAAGGTGAGGTCGATTTATCTTTAATAAAAGACGAAGAAACTTTAAAAGCTTTGAATACGATAAAAGCCATCAAAACCATTCAAGATAATAATGGTGAAAAAGCAGCTAATCGCTATATCATAAGTAATAATCAAACAACGCTAAATGTTATGCAGTTGTTTGCCATGCTTAAACTAGTGGCGTTTCAAGATAAACTAACTGTAGACATTGGTCCGCTTTTTGAAACAATAACAGATTTGAAGCATGCACCTTTAGTCATGGAAGAATTATACTCTAATCCGGAATATGCAGAGCATTTAAAGTCACGTGGAAATAAGCAAACCATTATGCTTGGGTTTAGTGATGGTACAAAGGATGGTGGTTATTTAATGGCTAATTGGGCAATCTATACGGCGAAGGAAAATCTTACGGCAATATCTAGAAAATATGGAGTTAAAGTTATCTTCTTTGATGGTCGCGGTGGCCCACCAGCTCGAGGAGGAGGGAAGACACACAACTTTTATGCGTCATTAGGACCAACTATTGAAGATGAAGAAGTACAATTAACGATACAAGGACAAACGATAAGTTCTAATTTCGGGACTTTGGAATCATCACAATACAATCTAGAACAACTAATTAGTTCAGGAATTTATAATAGTTTAAGTGGTACAGATTTAAATATGCAACCGGAAAACAGAACGGTTATGGATGATATCGCTAAGTTGAGTTATGACGCGTATACGAACTTTAAAGCACATCCTAAATTTATTCCATATTTGGAAAATATGAGTACGCTTAAATATTATGCCAAAACAAATATAGGAAGTCGTCCTTCTAAAAGAGGTAAGTCTGATGGATTAGTCTTTGAAGATTTAAGAGCTATTCCATTTGTAGGTTCATGGAGTCAATTAAAGCAAAACGTTCCTGGTTTTTTTGGTGTTGGGACAGCGTTAAAACATTATGAGGATAGTGGCAAGTTTGAAAAAGTTCAGCATTTATTTAGAACGTCGAATTTCTTTAAAACATTAATTGAGAATAGTATGATGTCATTATCCAAATCGTTTTTTGATTTAACGCGATATATGTCTGAAGATCCTGAATATGGTCCATTTTGGAATATTATTTACGAAGAGTATGAAACTTCAAAAGCACTTATTTTAAAATTAACAGGTTATAAAGAACTCATGGAGGAAGAGCCCTCTGGTAGAGCCTCAATTGCGGTGAGAGAATCTATTGTACTACCTTTATTGACCATTCAACAATACGCTTTAAAACGTATTCAGGAACTGGAAAAAGAAGACGTCAGAGATGAAGAACAGATTAAAATATTTGAAAAAATGGTAATGCGATCGTTGTTCGGAAATATCAATGCAAGTAGAAATTCAGCGTAATTTTTTCAATAATATATAATTCAAAAACCCTCAAAAATAAATACTATTTTGAGGGTTTTATCTGGATATAAACAAAACAAATTTTAATGCTCATTTAGTCTAAAGTCTGGATAGGCATCCATACCATGTTCATGGGCATCTAGTCCTTCAAGTTCTTCGCGTTCAGAAACTCTAATGCCAACAGTTTTCTTTAACGTGAATATGATAATGAATGTAGACAGAATACAAAATAGTGCATATGCAACAACACCAATTAATTGACTTATAAATTGATCTATTCCGGCTAAATTACCGAAAAGACCTACTGCTAATGTGCCCCAAATACCGCAAATGAGATGCACTGCAATAGCACCTACAGGATCATCTAATTTTAGTTTATCCATGAAAGAAACGGTAAATACAATTATGATACCACCAATAGATCCAATGATAACTGCATTTGAAGGGGTCATTTGATCAGCCCCAGCTGTTATTGCAACTAAGCCACCTAAGATGCCGTTTAGAAACATTGTTAAGTCTAAATTTTTATAAAGTAAAGTCGATGTTAAGGCGCAGACTACTCCGCCTGAAGCAGCTGCTAATGACGTTGTGACAAGCACTAATGATGTAGCTCCTGGATTTGCAGATAAAACAGAGCCACCATTAAAGCCGAACCACCCTAGCCATAATATCAATACTCCTGCTGTGGCTATTGGAATATTATGTCCTGGAATAGCTTGAGGTTTACCATTTTTATATTTGCCTATACGTGCACCAAGAAGACAAACTGCCACCAAGGCAGCCCAGCCGCCAACGGCGTGCACGAGCGTTGATCCTGCAAAATCATAAAAAGGCGTTTCTAATGTTTGTAAAAAACCACCTCCCCAATGCCATGAGCCGGCAATTGGATAAATGAGGCCCACATAGATTAGGGTAAATATCATAAATGCTCCAATTTTCATGCGTTCTGCTACTGCGCCAGAAACTATAGTTGCTGCTGTAGCTGCAAACATACCTTGAAATAGGAAATCTGTATAGTAGGTATACCCTTCGTTATAGGCTAAGTCTAAAGTCCCAGTAGCTGTGAATGGTGCGTCTAAACCGAACCCAGCGAATCCTAAGATTCCATTGAACTCCCCGGGATACATTAAATTAAAGCCAATTAAACTATAGAGTAGTAATCCTACCGTAATAATGAAAATATTCTTGAATAAAATATTGAGCGTATTTTTTTGACGTGTTAATCCAATTTCTAAAAAGGCAAACCCAAGGTGCATAAAGAAGACGAGAGCTGTACAGATCATCATCCATACATTATTTATTGTTAGTGTGTCCATGATTACTTTAAAGTTTGTCCACCTTTTTCTCCCGTTCGTATTCTATATACTTCCTCAATATTTGAAACGAAAATTTTACCGTCTCCAACATCTCCTGTTGACCCTGCTTCTAGAATAGCCTTAATTGTTAAGGCTTCATAGTCATCATTAACTATAATAGATAAGTAGCGCCTTTGAATATCACTAGTACTATAAGACACACCGCGATATACATGCCCTTCTTTTTCGTTTCCTAGTCCAGTGACATCCCAATAAGAAAAGAAATTCACACCAATATTATGAAGTGCATTTTTTACATCTGAAAATTTCGATTTCCGAATAATAGCCTCAATTTTTTTCATAAAACACAGAATAATATTCGATAAATCTAAAGTAAAATATTTTATACCCCCTAATAATTAGGGGTCTTTGGTTAATTTTTATTAATAATCACAATATGACCCCTAAAAATTGATAGTTTGATAATAATAAACATGAAAAAATTATATTTTAGCACCTATTATTTTAAATTCTTTTAAAAATAAATAGGAAGAAATTTGCTTATTAATTTTTTCTGTTGCAATATTGTCCTTATATAAGTTCAATTATTTATTGTAATGTTATTAAGAAAGGCAGAGGGATTAGACCCATTGAAGCCTTAGCAACCCTTTATTCGTAAAGAAGGTGCTACGTTCTACAAATTATATTTTTAATTTGGAAGATAACCAAAAGTAAATCCCGCTTACTTTCCTGATGACATTTTAAAATATTAATATGTCAAATATTTATCAAACTATTCAAAAACGCATACTGGTTCTCGATGGAGCCATGGGTACCATGTTGCAGCGTTATGACTTTTCAGAAGTTGATTTTCGAGGTAAACGTTTTAAAGACTATCCAACATCACTTAAAGGAAATAACGATTTATTATCACTTACCCAACCTGAGGCTATCGCTGAGATTCATCGAAAATATTTTCAGGCGGGTGCAGATATCGTTGAAACCAATACATTTTCAGGGACTACAATAGCGATGGCAGATTACCAAATGGAAGATTTAGTTTACGAATTAAATTATGAATCTGCTAAGATTGCTAAACGTGTGGCAGATGAGTTCTCCAAACAAAATCCTGAAAAACCGCGTTATGTAGCTGGGAGTATAGGACCAACAAATAGAACAGCAAGTTTATCACCTGATGTCAATAAACCGGAATATCGTGCCATAACTTTTAACGAATTACGAATTGCATATAAACAACAAGTTGAGGCCTTAATTGATGGTGGTGTTGATCTGCTCTTAGTTGAAACTATTTTTGATACTTTAAATGCAAAAGCGGCATTATTTGCAATAGAAGAAGTCAAAGAAGAAAGAAATATAAATATACCAATTATGGTTTCCGGTACAATAACAGATGCTTCTGGACGCACTTTATCAGGACAAACAGTAGAGGCTTTTTTAGCATCTATTTCACATATTCCGTTATTAAGTGTCGGTTTTAATTGTGCCTTAGGCGCAGAGCAGCTTAAACCATATTTACAGCGTTTATCGAATGAAACAGAGTTTTATACCTCTGCACATCCCAATGCAGGACTACCAAATGCTTTTGGTGAATATGATCAAACACCTAAGCAAATGCAAGCACTTATAGAATCGTATTTAAAAGATGGACTTATTAATATCATCGGAGGCTGTTGTGGTACCAATCCAGACCATATAAATGCTATCGCTGAAGTGGCTCAGAAATATAAACCAAGATCAATAAAACTTGAAGCATCATGAGTTATAGAGATGCTAAATATTTAACCTTATCTGGTTTAGAGCCATTGGTGGTAACCCCTGAAAGTAATTTTATTAATGTCGGTGAACGCACCAATGTGACGGGTTCACGAAAGTTTTTGCGTTTAATTAAGGAGGAGAAATATAATGAAGCTTTAGAAGTTGCGCGGCATCAGGTAGAAGGTGGTGCACAGATTTTAGATGTTAATATGGACGAAGGGATGCTTGATGGTGTATATGCCATGACGACATTTTTAAACCTTATTGCTTCAGAACCAGATATTGCACGTGTTCCATTAATGATAGATAGCTCTAAATGGGAAATCATAGAAGCTGGATTACAAGTGGCTCAAGGCAAATGCGTCGTCAATTCAATAAGCCTAAAAGAAGGCGAAAAAGAGTTTATCAGACAAGCGAATCTGGTAAAGCGTTATGGTGCAGCCGTTATTGTGATGGCTTTTGATGAAACAGGTCAAGCAGATACCTACCAAAGACGTATTGATATTTGTAAAAGATCCTATGATATTTTGGTTGATAAAGTCAAGTTCAAGCCGCAGGATATCATCTTTGACCCAAATATTTTCCCAGTTGCTACGGGCATGGATGCACATAAAAAGAATGCACTCGATTTTTTTAACGCTACAAAATGGATTCGAGAAAATTTACCATATGCCAATGTTTCTGGAGGCGTTAGTAATGTGTCTTTTTCTTTTCGTGGAAATGACACTGTGCGCGAAGCCATGCACTCTTCGTTTTTATATCACGCCATTAGAAATGGGATGAATATGGGGATTGTAAATCCAGCGATGCTTGAGATTTATGATGAAATAGATGAAGGTTTGTTAACGTGTGTCGAGGATGTATTATTTGATAGACGAGAAGATGCCACAGAGCGTTTATTGGATTTTGCGGAATCGGTTAAAGGTCATAAAAAAGAACAAGATATTGCCGTTCAAGAATGGCGAAATGACCCCTTGCAGGATAGAATCACTCATGCTTTAGTAAAGGGTATTGATGCTTTTATTATTGAAGATGTCGAAGAAGCACGAATTGCAGCAAAAAGACCAATCGAAGTTATTGAAGGCAATTTAATGATAGGGATGAATGTCGTTGGAGACTTATTTGGGAGCGGAAAAATGTTTCTTCCGCAAGTCGTGAAATCTGCGCGTGTCATGAAAAGGGCAGTGGCTTATCTTCAACCTTTTATTGAAGCTGAGAAAGATGGTAAAGTAGAATTTGCAGGTAAAATTTTAATGGCTACGGTTAAAGGCGATGTACATGATATTGGTAAAAATATTGTCAGTGTGGTTTTAGGATGTAATAACTATGAAATCATCGATTTAGGGGTTATGGTGCCTCCGGAAAGAATTATTGAAATAGCCATAAAGGAAAATGTAGACATTATTGGATTAAGTGGCTTAATTACACCATCGCTTGACGAAATGGTTTATGTGTCGAAAGAGCTAGAAAAACGAAATATTAAAACCCCGCTTATAATTGGTGGCGCGACGACATCAAGAGCACACACATCTGTTAAGATTGCACCACATTATAGCAATACAGTTGTGCATATTAATGACGCATCAAGAGCCGTAACTGTTGTTGGAAATTTATTGCAGCAAGATAGTCAGGTATACAAGGATCAAATTAGAGTAGAATATGATAAATTCAGAGCACAGTTTTTAAATAGAAGCAGGCAGAAAGAATATGTTCCCATTGAAGCGGCTCGTAATAATAAATTCAAAATTGATTGGAATACATCAGAAATAATAAAGCCAAATCAAATAGGAATACAAATTATTCAGGATTTCGATATTACTAAATTAGAAGATTTCATTGATTGGAGTCCGTTTTTCAGAAGCTGGGATTTACATGGAAAATATCCTAAGATTTTAAACGATAACATTGTTGGTGAACAAGCAAAAGATTTGTTTTTTGATGCGCAATCACTTTTGAAACGCATTTTTGATGAAAAGCTTCTCAAAGCAAAAGCGATTTTCGGATTGTTTTCAGCGAATACCGTTAATAATGATGATATTGAAGTTAAAGATGATGCAGGTAATACCATTGAAACATTTCTGTCTCTCAGACAACAATCTAAAAAATCTGAGGGGAAACCTAATATCGCTCTTGCAGATTTTATTGCACCTAAACATTCTGGTAAAGAAGATTATATAGGTTGTTTTTGTGTGTCTACAGGTTTTGGAACACAAGAATTAGCAGAACAATTTGAAAAGAAAAACGATGATTATAATTCAATTATGATTAAAGCACTCGCTGATCGTTTGGCCGAAGCTTTTGCAGAATTCTTGCATAAAGAAGTACGAACACAACATTGGGGTTATGATAAAAATGAAAATTTATCTAACGTAGATTTAATTAAAGAAAGTTATAAAGGTATTCGTCCTGCGCCTGGTTATCCAGCGTGTCCAGATCATTTAGAGAAAACAACAATTTGGAAATTGTTAAATGTAGAAGAAAATATAGATGTTAAACTAACTGATAGTTTAGCCATGTGGCCAGCAGCTAGCGTAAGTGGTTATTATTTCGCAAACCCCGAAGCTAAATATTTCGGCTTAGGTAAAATTACAGAAGACCAAATAAAAGATTATTCCAAACGACGAAATATCTCTTTAGAAGAGGCCACCAAGTGGTTAAACCCAAACATTGCTCATTAATATGAAAGTAACAGAACACATAAAAAACGCTAACGGAAAAACACAGTTTACGTTTGAAATATTACCACCTTTAAAAGGACAACATATTCAATCTGTTTTTGATAATATTGACCCTTTAATGGAATTTAAACCACCTTTTATTGATGTTACTTATCATCGTGAGGAATATACGTATAAGGATTTAGGGAATGGGTTGCTAAAAAAGCAAGTTGTAAAAAAACGACCAGGTACTGTTGGTATATGTGCTGCCATTCAAAACAAATATCATGTCGATGCCATTCCTCATATTCTATGTGGAGGATTTACTAAAGAGGATACTGAAAATTTCTTAATTGATTTGGATTTTTTAGGAATTAATAATGTAATGGCATTGCGCGGTGATGCGGTAAAAAGTGAAATCTATTTTAAAGCAGAAAAAGAAGGACATAACTATGCTTATGAATGGGTTTCTCAAATTATGGAGTTAAATAAAGGTAACGATTTAGATGAAGCTTTACAAAATTCATCAGCAACAGACA
>Ga0102810_1001046_pt1 | contig 10283 bp, 11 predicted proteins | sample ColrivemetaGS573_FD_84506 | JGI IMG/M metagenome (GOLD analysis project Ga0102810, IMG submission 84506) | Estuarine microbial communities from the Columbia River estuary - Ebb tide ETM metaG S.573 | ecosystem: Environmental > Aquatic > Marine > Intertidal zone > Estuary | place: USA: Columbia...
ATAAGTAATTTTAATTATCAGGGTCTAAATAATCTGGTGTTCCATCTCCATCTGTATCATCGTTTGTAACATCTCCATCTCCATTGGCATCTTCATTTTTTGTTAAAATCCCATCTCCATCATCATCATCATCTAAATAATTAGGAATGGTATCACTATCGGTATCATCATTTTTTACATTACCATCTCCATCAACATCTTCATTTATTGATAAAATTCCATCATTGTCGTGATCGGCAGCATTTACATCATGTAACTCAAACTCAAAAACTAATTGTGCATTTGCTGGTATTGCAGATTGTGGGGTATTTCCATACGCTAATCCAGAAGGAATAAATAATACTCCTTTTCCTGAATTTTCATAATAAAAAGATTCGTCCTCTGCTATTATTCTATTTCCTCCTTTAAAATTCGGGAATCCATAACTCCAACCATCAATAACGCCGGTTAAAGAAAACCAAATTACTCCAACACGTGTATCGAAAACAACACTATCTAACCTCATCCCAGTATAAGTAACTAATACAGAATCAGCAACAGTTGGTGAAACTGTAACTCCTTCATTTTGTTTCAAATAATACAACTTATAAGAAATATCATTCTTAATCACGTTTTGAACTTTTAATCTTGAATCATTTATTAATGGAGATTCATTATTGCTAACTGTCCAAATACCACCATCCTCTTCATTTAAATAATGAGTTTGTAAATACTCAATTAATTCATTATCATCTTCGATAGCTTGGGCAACAGCATCAAAATCTTCAGTATCATTACCATCTTTTTTACAAGAAAAAATAATTAAACCTATAATCAATAATCCTATTAATTTTTTAATCTTCATTTACTTTAATTTTAAGGTGCGCAAGATACTATTTTAATATCTTTGTTAAAAAGGAATATGTAAAATTTAACTATATTATAGGAATAAAATGCGAATAGATAAATATTTATGGTGTATTAGGTTTTATAAAACCAGAAGTTTAGCTACAGAAGCCTGCAAAAAAGGACATGTTAAAATTGATAATGCTAGCATTAAGGCTTCTAAATTGATATTTAATGATGAAATTATTACAATTAGAAAAGACCAAATAAATTACAAAATACAAGTGTTAGATATTCCTACTAATAGAGTTGGTGCGAAATTAGTTGATTTATATAGAAAAGATTGCACGCTTCCAGAAGAATTTGAAAAATTTGAATTATTGAAATATTCAAAAGATTATTATAGAAAAAAAGGAACAGGAAGACCAACAAAAAAAGACAGACGAGATATAGATGACTTACAAGAAGATTAATAATCGTTTCAACAAAGATTTTTGGGAACAAAAGTATGAAAATAATAAAACGGGGTGGGATATTGGTTTTATCTCTACTCCTATTAAAGAATATATAAATCAACTTAAAAATAAGGAGTTGCAAATATTAATTCCAGGTGGCGGAAATAGTTATGAAGCTGAATATTTGATTAATAATGGGTTTAAATTTGTAAATGTATTAGATATTGCTGCGCAACCGTTAAAAAATATAGCCACAAGAATACCCGATTTTCCAAAAAATAATATAATTCATCAAAATTTCTTTGAACATAATAAAACGTACGATTTAATTATTGAACAAACTTTCTTTTGTGCTTTAGCCCCTGAATTACGAAAGAACTATGTTGATAAAATGTATGATTTATTAAATACTAATGGCAAACTGGTTGGGTTATTATTTGATTTTGAATTGACAGAAGAAGGTCCTCCTTTTGGGGGAAGTTTAATAGAATATATTCAATTATTTTATGCTAAATTTGATATTACGGTTTTCGAAAAATGTTATAATTCAATAAAACAAAGACAGGGTAGAGAATTGTTTTTTATCTTTGAAAAAAAATAATCATAATGGAAAGTTCAATTATTTTAACAAACGAGCAAATTCAAAATAAAACAAGAAGAATAGCTTACCAAATATATGAAACCAACAGCAATGAAAAAGAAATAATTATTGCAGGTATAAAAGGTAATGGTTATGTATTTGCGCAAAATATTGCACAAATATTAAGTTCAATTTCTGATATTAAAGTTGTTTTATGTGAAGTTAAAATAGATAAAAAAAATCCAATAAAAGAAATCACAACAAGTATAACTTCTAACGATTATAAAAATAAGTCGTTGGTTTTAGTAGATGATGTTTTAAGTTCTGGAACAACTTTAATTTATGGTATTAAACATTTTTTAGAAGTACCTTTAAAACGTTTTAAAACAGCAGTTTTAATAAATAGAAATCATAAAAAATATCCAGTAAAAGCTGATTTCAAAGGAATTTCTTTATCTACTTCAATGCAAGAACATATAAATGTAATTTTTGACAAGAAAAATTCCTACGCAGTTTTAGAGTAAAATTTTCAATTCTTTAACTATTTGTTCAATTGTTTTATTGTCTACAGAAACAATTTCAGATGCTTTAGAATAAAATGGTGAGCGCTCAAATAGGTGTTTTGCAATATATTCCTTTAAATTGTCCTTACCAATTGTAGCAACAAGAGGCCTTTGTGAGGTTTCGTTTTTTAGTCTTTCAAAAATAGTATTTATTGAGGCATTTAAATAAATAGATTTTGAATTGTTTGTAATGATATCCATATTATTTCCATAGCAAGGGGTACCTCCTCCCAAAGATATTATACAATCATTTTTCAAATTTATTAACTCTTGTAAATATTCAGTTTCTTTTTTTCTAAAATATATTTCCCCTTTTTTTGAAAAAATATCACTTATTAAAAGATCTTCACAAGATTCAATATAATTATCCAAATCTATAAAAGGAAGGTTTAAATTTAACGCTAACGATTTTCCAATAGCCGATTTGCCTGAAGCCATATATCCTAGAAGCACAATTTTCATAAAAAATAGTTAAAATACTACATTACAAATATCGTTTAAAAAACTACATAAAAAAACTTGGAATCTAAACTTTTAATACTAAATTTGCACTCGCAATTGTGAAAGGAATTATAGACCTGGTAGCTCAGTTGGTAGAGCACCTCCCTTTTAAGGAGGTGGTCCTGGGTTCGAGCCCCAGCCAGGTCACTAAAAGTTAAGTTTTTACTTAACTTTTTTTGTATATACAATGTACTGCGCGTGTGGCGGAATTGGTAGACGCGCCAGCTTGAGGGGCTGGTGTTCGCTTAGAACGTGCTGGTTCGAATCCAGTCACGCGCACAATTTAAAATGCTGACATACAGATATTTAAAGAGTTGTTTTTTAATTTTTAAAAATCTGTATACCAGTGAAAAATATAAAACAGATTACTCTATTGGGAAACTTAAAAACTAAAAGATGTCCTCAATTAAGGATCTGAGCTTTGTTCAGGTTTGTTCAAAAAAAGCCAAACTAAATTTTTTCCAATACTATACGCTTGAACTTTTACTTTGTCCCTTAGTGATGGAGGACACCAATTTATCCAATACAAATTCATTCCCCCTTCTTTCGGAAAGAAAGCTCTAAAAAGAAATAAATTAACTAAGTAACTTTATTCTTATTTAATTTTTTCCACAATTTTCGTAATCGGAGTTTATAATTTCGTTGAAATACTCCATTGAAATATATGTTGGCTCATAGTCAATAGATTTTAGATTAAGCTGATAAATAAATGATCTCAAATGATTTTTTGAACCACACTTAAGATTAGCCAAGACTTTATCGATGTCTTGTTTCTCAGTAAGTTCTTCAAACAAACTTATGTCATGGATATCATAGTCCTCAATAATTGCACCGGCCGTTAATGCACCATCTATAGAAATAGAAGATAAATCATCAATAAGATAATCATATAAATTCTGTAAATCTGTATTGAAAAATTTACCTAAATCATCAAGTACGGGATCTTTTAACTGATATTTATTAATTAGCAATAATACGGCATCCATGTGCAGTTGTTCACTTTCCGATATATTTTTGAATATATTTTTTTTGTATTTGTCATATGAATACAAATAAACATCTCGTGCTAATTTTTCTTCCTCTCTCAGAAAAAGTAAATTTACTATTTCTGCTTCTGACAACTCCTCTTTTACTAATTTTTTATCTGGTTTTTGCTCGAGTTGTTTATCATTTAAAATAATTGGGTTATCCTCACTTTCGGAACAAGCAGAGCAAGCAGAAAAAAATATAGCAAGAACAGCAATTAATATGAATCTCATAATTTTTGTTTTTAATTAATAAAAAATATCTAATTACATGGAGTGTCTGAATATGTTGCTAAAGCATCTTTTAACCACTCCAATGGTAAATTACTTAATTGTATAGCATTAACCTGAATGCAAGTCATTGGATTGTTACTACAATCCAATTCTACTAAAGCAGGATTTTTAGATATATTTAAAGTGACTAATTCATTTGAGTGACAAACAAATGCATTTAGAAAAGCATTTTGTGATAGATCTATTGATTTAAATTGATTGTTGTGAATATCCAATCTCGTCAATTTTAAATTTTTAGAGACGTCTAAACATGTAAGTTCGTTTTTATGACAATCCAATTCTTCCAATCCAGTGTTTGAAGAAACATTTAAGCTTGTAAGTTCATTATTTTTACATATCACTGTTTTTAGAGCTAAATTTTTTGAAAAGTCTAGCGAAGTAAAAAAGTTTTTATGACAATCAAAATACGTAAGAGCCGTATTTTTTGAAAGATCAATTGAAGTGAGATTGTTTTTATGACAATCCAGAAATGTGATTTTCGTATTTTTTGACAAATCCAATTCTGTAAGCAGATTGTTCTGAATATATAAAGTTTCAATTCTGGTGTTTTTGGATAGATCCACTTTTTTTAGTCGATTGTGTTTGACATTTAATAACCTGATTCTGGTATTTTTAGAGAGATCCAACGTTTCAATATGATTATTCCAAATACTAAATTCTACTAGGAGTTTATTTTGAGAAACATCTAAGATTGGAATTTTATTATTATAACAATATAGCTGAGTTAACATTGGGTTTTTGGCTAAATCCAAGCTTGTTAGATCATTATTATGACAATCAAGCTCTGCTAAAACAGGGTTTTTAGAAACATCCAATGTTTTGATTTGATTGTTATAGCATTGCAAATCTGTTAACATTGGGTTTTTAGAAACATCTAAACTTGTAATCTCATTATTATAGCAATGTAAAGTTGTTAAGCTAATATTTTTAGAAACATCTAGGCTGTCAAATTTGTTGTTAAAACAATATAATGAGGTCAGGTTTACAAAGTGTCTGATTTCGGAAAATTCTTTAATATTGTAATCTCTTTTAATAGATAAGGTTGTAATTTTTTCAGCATCAGTCTTTAATATATCTCCAGTTTCTCCATTGGAATCATAATTCAGTTTAATTAATAATTTTTCAAAATTATTATCTGCTAATTTAATTGTTCCATTTTTACCACTAGGTTTCATTTCTTGTTTTACATTTAACAGGATATCTTGCTGTGTAATAATTTCATCTTCCTGGCAACTATAGAGTAAAACTGCAAATCCGAAAGTGAGTACGGTTAGGTGCGTTAATTGATAAAGTTTCATAGAATAAAAATTTAAATTAATTATTTGTTTGATAAGTTTTTTTTCATTTTAATTTACAGACTAAGTCATAAATACTATAAATTACGATAATGAAATATGTGGGTTAAATAATATCATTTATGACTTAAATTGATAATTAAATCCAATTAACCAATTAAATGTATTATTTGATTTTTTATTTAAAACACTTTCATCTATTAAAATGTTTGCCTCATTTTTTGGAAAAGCGAGTGAAAGATTACAAAAAATGAAATATGATTTTTCTATATACCATATTGGTAAACTAAGTTCATAAGCCAGGACATTAAATTTTTTCTTTTCTTCAAAAATAATTTCTACGTAATCTTCATCATCATAATCTCCATATTTGGAGTTCCAACCATATCCATTATTTTCTATTAAAAATTCTTGATAAAAATTTTGAGAACCTAAATTCAGGCTAAAAGTAGGAGAAAATTGAAATTTATCATTTTTTGTAATAAAATCATAACTTAATTGTGGTGTTAAAAAGAAGTCAGAATTACTATCTTCATTAAAATATACACTTGAAATTAGGCCAATATTTGCAAAACTAAAATCATACTGTAACTGTGTTGTTAAATCAGCTATTACTTTGGAAGTAATAGTATAACTAGCTTTGTTAAAAAAGTAGGCAGAAACTGAAATGTCAGCAAAAAAATCATTCTTATAAAAATTATAACCTGTTGAAAATAAGTACACATCAATATAGTTACTCTCTGATTTTGTTAAAAAAGAAAAAGCCCCACTAACATATATACCCGTTTTATTTTTATATTCAAGAGATGTATATAAATATGGGGCAGATATGGAATCTTTCCGCCCCATAAAAACTTCATCATTGCTATAGTTTACACCTATTTTAATAGTAGATGTAGCATAATTAATAACTCGTTTACTTCTTTCTTTATTTTGACTATTAACATGGTAACTTACTAAAAAACATATGCAAATAATAATAGAATAATTTAATTTAAAAGATTCCATTTTAAATAAATATTAAATATTAAGTATTAATTTTTAGTTTTACTTTTTACATTCTTTTTTTTAGCTTGAGTTTTTTTCTGTATTTGGTTTTTATTCATTATTTTTTTACCAACCATGCTTTTTGGAGTGTTCATTTTGCGATAAGTATAAGTGTTTTTGAACATTTCACCACTTGCATTTAAGCATTCTCCATCTTGTAAACGAAGTTGTTTTCTATCTCTTAATTGATAAGTTCCATCTGGGTTTACAACAATATTATCACCAAGTTTTATTTGTTCACGTATTTGATTTTGAGTTTGATTTCTTATTTGATACAAATTACCATCAATCATTGTGACTTGATAACGGTTTTCATTTCTAGCCTGAACTTGAGCATCAGATAATCCTTTGTTTTCTTGTTTTATTTTATATCGGTACTGATACTCATTTCTGTATAAAACACCATCCATATCTAAACAGGAGCCATCTTTTAAACGTAACTTAATTCTATCTCGAGTTTGATAAGTCCCATCTGGGTTAACAACAGTTCCATCCTTTAAAGTTATTTTATCACGTAACCTAATTTGATCCCGATCTCTTATTTGAAGAACATCTCCATCAACAACCATTATATGGTCTTGAGTTCTATCCTGATCTCTATCCTGATCCCTTTGTTGAGCTATCAAACCAATAGTTCCAATGATAGCAAATAATAAAAACATTACTAATTTTTTCATGATTTTAAATTTATATTAATTATTTAATTTTTACTTTTTGAACGCTGTGTCATCATTTTTTAAACGATAACACAGCGTTTTTATAATTTATTACGAATGCATTAGTTATGTCCAGATCCGCCACCAGAACCAGATCCGCCACCAGCACCGCAGCCACCGCCAGCACCGCCGCCACTACCAGTAGTTTTTGCGATTATAAAAATATCCATGTAACTTAAATTGTTATCAAAATCAATTACTGCAACACCACCTCTAGTTCCTTCTCCAGAATCTCCATCATCATCAGAAATTGGATTAATGCGTTTTCCCGCTACTTCTTCCTCTTCTATAGGTAATATAATTTCAGTTTCACCTTGTTTAAAATATGTATTTAGTGCAGGACCATTTGTTGTATCGTCATCAAAACTAAATGTTAGTCTATAGTAACCAGCGCCTTCATTATTACTTCTTACATTCCAGGTATATCCATAAATTATTTTTCCTTTTACATTAACTTCAGCATTGTAAAAACCTGGGCCATCACCTGCATCATTAATCACCATATTAAATAGAGGCACATCATTTACAACATCGTTACCTGTGTAATCATCAGCTTCTGTCCAACCATCTTTATGTCTCCATTTTAATTTACTTTCAATTCCTTCTAAATTTTCAACATCTAATTTTTGAATAGTAAATCTTGCATTTGGGGTGTAAACTGTAGCTATGTCTCCTGGACCATAAACAATGTCATTATTTAATAATTCTGTTTGCAGTCCATGAACTTCGTCAATTCCCCAACTATCTGCGTGCCTCATTGCATATTCAATTACCTCTCCGTTATATGTAGCAGTATTTTCATATAATACAACTTCGGTGCGAACCTGAGATCTTAAACTCCAATCAATAGATTCTAAATTATCACCCCAATCAATTCCATCTACATTAATTCTTTCCGTTAGATCCCAATTTATAGCTTGCCATTCATTATTTGGATCTTTTTGAATGAAGGCTTTATATTCGGCATCAATACAAGCGTCAACATCACCTATATAGGGTCCACAACTAAATAATGGAGCTTGAGGATCTATTGGGTCTTCACCCCAAACACCCCACCAGGTTCCATTTAATGATGGTACAGTTCCCATTGTGCCTCTCAGGGCTTTAGTACCACCATCAGACCAAATAACAGGGAATGATAAATTGTTACCTACAGTTTCTTCTGTTGGATCTGGTTTTCCTTTAGAACTCATTTCAGCATTGGGTTCATCTAATACTGAAATGTTATCTAACATCGTCTCTTGGCTGCATTGTGCCATTACAAAAATAAGAGCAATTAAACTTACCCTTAAAAACATTTTTTCTACTTTCATAATAATGTAGTTTAGATTAATAAATAGAATATTGATTAATAAAAAGGGTGATATTAACTTCTTAAATAGGGTGGCTTAATTTTATTGTAAAATAACTATCAAAGTTTAATTTATAAAATGATAAGCATCAAAATTAAATATGATAATTATCATATACTACAGTATACTAAATCTATTAAAAAAAATATTTTACTTAATTTCTTCTCTAACGATTTTTTTTATTTTTTAGCTAATAAATACCTCCTTCTTAAAATCGTAATAATTATACTTTTTTCTTTTTTATATTTCCAGAATAAGGAATGTCTTCATTGATTGAATTACACGTTTTTTATTATTAAAATTTTAGGATAATTTTAATAAATTAACTTAAAAATAGCTTAAGAAAATTACAAATTGAATGAAATAAGTAGGTGAAAGGCATTAATAGATTGATAAGTATCATTTATCGCTGTGATTATTATCAATAATTATGGTAACATGCGCTTGTATTTTTACACTTGTTAAACTTTTAAATCTTTCAGTTGTGAAAATATTTATTATTTCAATAATTGCATTTTTATTTATAAGTAATGTTCCGATAAATAATCGTTTAACCAGCGAAACATATGTGCCTGATAATAATTTTGAACAAGTTTTAATAGATTTAGGTTATGACAATATATTAGATAATTATGTAACTACAAGTAGTATTAATACTATTGTTTCATTAAATTTAGAGAGCAAAGGAATCCAAGATTTATCAGGAATTGAAAATTTTACAGCACTCACTGTATTAAATTGTTTTGATAATCAACTCACAAGTATAGACTTGAGTAAAAACACTTCGTTAAAACAGTTAACATTATGGAAAAATCAAATTACTAGTTTAGATATAAGCAAAAATTTAGCTTTAGAATATTTAGATGTTGAAGATAATCAACTTTCTAATTTAGATGTAAGTAATAATTCAAATCTAGAAGCTTTATATTGTGGTGTAAATTTATTGACTAGTTTAGATGTTTCTAAGAACCAATCTTTAATTGAATTAGATGTATTCAACAATCAAATAACTACAATAGATGTAAGTAAAAATAGCTCGTTGAAATTGTTAGTGGTATGGGCAAATAAACTTACAAGTTTAGATGTTAGTGGAAACACGGATTTAATTTATTTGGATTGTGATGAGAATGAAATTACAAACTTAGCTCTAAGTAATAATACAGCTTTAAAATACTTGTATTGTGGTGTAAATTCACTCACAAGTTTAGATGTCTCAAAAAATATTTCTTTAGTAGATCTTGATTGTTATAACAATCAAATAAATTCAATAGATGTAAGTAATAATGTATTATTAACAGGATTAGTTGTATGGAAAAATCAACTTACAAACTTAGATATAAATAAAAATACAGCTTTAAAATATTTAGATTGTGAAAATAACCAACTCACTAGTTTAGATATTAGTAAAAATACTGCTTTAGAAACTTTATACTGTGGTATAAATTTACTGACTAGTTTAGATTTAAAATCAAATACTGCTTTAAGTACTTTAGATTGCTATAACAATCAAATAACAACAATAGATACAAGCAATAATATTTCATTATCAACATTAATTTTCTGAGATAATACAATTACAAGATTATCTAAAAAAGAAAATACAAACTTAAATTATTTAGCCTGTACAGAA
>Ga0102810_1001047_pt1 | contig 10283 bp, 13 predicted proteins | sample ColrivemetaGS573_FD_84506 | JGI IMG/M metagenome (GOLD analysis project Ga0102810, IMG submission 84506) | Estuarine microbial communities from the Columbia River estuary - Ebb tide ETM metaG S.573 | ecosystem: Environmental > Aquatic > Marine > Intertidal zone > Estuary | place: USA: Columbia...
AAAATTAATTCACGTTGGTGTTTTAGACAGTCTATTTCCTGTAGGAAGTAACTTAATGGACAAGATGCAGACATTTGAAGATGCGGTTGAGGTTCAAAAATATAAGAAGAAAATATTCGATAAATCTGATGGTATCTTTTGGGATCAACCGTTAGAGGACTTTATTGAAGCGGCTAAGTTAAATCCTAAAACGAGTCGATGTAAACATGAAATTAAACAAGGTAAAATTGATACTAAATATATCTTTATGAATCCTATTAAGGACTATATATTAAAGAAGACAATTTTTCCAACAATGCCGATGAAATTACATGATATTATAGTTGACAGTGCGACTAAAGTTAAAATAATAAAAGTAGGTAATACTACATATGCAATAAACTGTGTTGGCCAAGAAGTTAGGATGGTTAGTGGTAAAGCGTTTCAAAACATTAAAGCATTAGAACCAATACCAGGTAGTTATAAGGTAATAGAGTTTTGTTTTGCTGGATATGTTATTGAATCTAAAGAGTTTGCGTATAAAAATGGTGAAAGAAAGGCTCTTAAAATGGTTGTAGATATCGACGGATATTTAGAAGAGTTTGTTATTTGGCCTGACTATGATACTGGTGTCTTAAGTTACCCTGATAACTTAAAAAAGAATTCTGTGATTTTCCTACACATGCACAGGAAAATGGGTAAAGAGATTTACCATACAAACATAGATGAAGTGATAGTTGAAGATATATCAATAGATTAACACTATTTTTTGTTGTGATACTATGTTTATAGGAGTGATATGAATTTAAAGTCAAAACTAGAAGAGATTAAAATTTCTAACGAATGCTTTATGAATATATACATAACAGGTGACGAGAAACATTATGTATTAGAGATAAACTATCAAAAAAGCCGTTTTATAGCGGAAAAACAATATCCTAATAACTACTATGGCGTAGGAGATATGGAAGAAGAAAAAAGTAAATATAGGAGTGAGCACGATGTTAAAAAATACTTTGGGATTGTTTAGATTGTCCAAAATAGTGTTTAGAGAGCTAATAAACGCAATTATAGCTTTTGGTATTGTGTCGGGGATCGTTTGCTTGCTTTTGTCACTAGTTTATATTACAATCATAGTTGCCAGATATATCTAAGGAGATAAAATGTTGGATGAATTATTAAAGAAGATTAACGAAGAAAAGAAAGTAGCAGAAACAGATCTTGATGCGGTTAACCCAAGAATTAGGGAGCACAAGAAAGGACAAGTTAGAAGAGCTAAGGAAGTTTTAGAAGAGTTATATGTTCAATATAAAAACGAACTACTTAAGCGTTCTATTTTTATCCTAGTATCTGGACAGAACGCACAAGCATTTGCTAACATTGCCGAGGAAGACTATAAGTGTTTTAAGGTAGATGGTGATGAGTTCTACAAGAGTATTGTAGACGAATTAAGCCCACAACTATATGAGGGTAAAACGGTAAATTCATCAGTATTTGAAGCGATGAGTAATGTAATGGAAGATAAAATGAGAGATTTAGATGTTGTATCTTACAACTCTTTAATGTTCCAAGCTAAGTACCAGGTAACAGTAGACAACAAGAAAGATATGATTAAAGTAGCAAAAGACGCTATTACAGATATTATCGGTGGCGAGGTTCTAGGACTTGACGCAATCGAAAGAGTAGGTAGACAAGCTGTTAATAAAGGATATGCATCTAAGATGGTTCCGATTGTTATCTATAATGATGATGTGGAGTTTATCTCTAAAGCAGCAGAACAGATTAAAAATTTAACGACAAAAGTTGTTGTTATTAGTAATACAGAAACAAACGACACAGAAAGTGTCGGCAAAGCCCTTAAACAAATAGCCGAGAACGCATAAAGGAGAATGGCAATGAGTGTAAAATTTGGACAAGCAAAGTATGAACAAGGTAGTAAAAACTATTTTTCATTTAAGAAAGATCAAAATAGTTTTATTTTAAGAATTGTACCACCAATGGGTGAGTTAGCAGATTCAGGTAAATGGTCGCTATATCACAGAGTTGAGTTTGGATACAAAGGAACTGATGGTAGAATGAAGCCATTTCTTTCACCAAGAAAGGTTAACTACCAAAAAATGGTAGAACAAGAGTCTTTAGCTCACCTTAGAAGAGAGAAGATTAAAACACAAATGGAAGACGCTAAAAAAGCCGGTAATGATATCGTAGCTGCAAAGTGTAACGATATGTTAAGAACATATAACCAAGATGCAAAGCATTATATGAATGCGATTGATCTTCAAGGTAATGTTGGTCTATTTAAGATTGGGCACAAAGGTTTCCAAGCTCTTAAAGCTGAGATTGATAGATTAAGAAGTGAAAGTGTTGATCCGATCAGTGTTAATGATGGTAGATATTTCATATTCGCTAGATCAGGAACTGGTAGAGATACACTTTACACAGTAAAAGAATATAAACAAAAGCAAGAAATCGATGGACCTAACGGCAAAATCGTTGCTGACGTATCTTTCCCACACGCTATTGATGAAGTAGCGATTGCAAAGATCGAAGAGGGTGCTTTTAACTTAAAAACAGTATACCCTTCGGTAACTGCTGAAGAGGAAAAGTTAATTGTTGAAGGTGGACCGGCTGGAGTTGACGCAGTATTTGCAAAGCAAAATACTAACCCAGCATCAACGGCTCAACCTGCTCAAGAAGCTCCTGCACAACAGGCAGCTCCACAACAAGAAGTGGCTCAACAAGCTGAAGTACCTCAACAAGAGGTTGCACAGGCTGAAACTGGATCTGAACTACCTACTGGTGGAATAGAAACTCCACAACCTGAAGCTGTTGCAGAAACTCCTACACAGGAAGCTCCAGCGGCAACTGCGACTGATACTACAGATATCGGGGCAATGAGTGACGAAGATTTCTTTAAACAAATGGAAAATGGTAACTTCTAATGACTAACAATAATAGTGGCACGACATTGATCGTGCCAGCTTTTATGCACTGTAAGGAAATGAAATTGAACATGGTCAATTGGAATTTGGCCATCAATAGACTTCCTGAAGCGAAGAATGTTGTACCAGCTATGTACAGCGATCTTGAAAGTGATTTTCAAGCAGCTTGGAGAGAATCTAAGACAAACGCTATCATCGTTGGTGATGGTATTAGAAAGGCCAAGCAAAACATAGCAGAGATTAAATCTGATATTATCTTAGTTGACATACCAGAGGCATTAAAAGAACTTCCTAAAAGTGCTAACAATGCAGATTTTAGAAGTGCCATAATGCATAAAAATCAAGAGTACAAAGACGCAATGGAGCATTTAGGTAAGCTAGAGGCAATGTTAGAACATTTTGAATCTCACATGAAGACCTTAGAGAATACTTCCAGGTTTTTAAAGAAACAAATGGACTACATAGTTAGAAATGGATCAAGTTATTAGGAGTAAATATGAACGCTAAAAAAGCTAGAGCTTTGAGGAAAAGTTTAAGTATAAATAAAGATAAAGAAGCTAAAATGAGTGTATCAAATAAAGTTCAAAAGATTGGTTACATTAGAGATAAGAATGGACAGTTAACACCTACTATTCTTGAGAAAACCACTTTGGTTAACGAAGATTTGAAACTATATCGTCAAGCTAAAAAAGACTTAAAGAAGGATAAATAATGGCAAAAGATTGGTTAAAACAACTTAGAAAAAGTGATTCGTTTGTAGATAGTGAATATGATGCATTTGCACCAGAAAACTGTCTCTACACACCGAGTCCGTATATGAACTGGATATTCGCTAATAAATCACACGGTATCCCACAAGGTTCTGGAGTTTTATTTTACTCAGATCCAAAAGCAGGGAAGTCACTGGTTTCTCAAGCAATTGGTGCTCAGTTAAATATGGACGATGATGATGGAATTGTTATGTATTTCTCAACGGAATACAAAGGTAAATTCCAACAAGGGTTCTTTCCAGGTATCGATCCTAAACGATTTATTACATATGACACATCAGATCCAAGAGATATTTTTGATTATCTGATTGATGTTGTAGAACCAATGGTTCAAGATGGTATGCCACTAAAAATGGTAGTAATCGACTCTTTAACTGCGATTGGTGGTATTAAAGCTGAAGGTAGATCGGTAGGAGATCATTTAATAGGAGACAAGGCGTTGACTATTACAAGAGGTCTTGATAGAATCATACCGTTCTTTAAAAAGAACAATATTACTTACCTAACGGTAGCCCAGATTAGAATGAACATCGGTGCTATTGGACATGCTCCTAAAACGAAAGCGGCTGTTCCAAAGGCTTGTGAGCATAATCACGAATACTTTGTTAGTATTAAACGAGCAACAGCAGCTGACGACAAGAAAGATCTTCAAGGTAATGCCTTTGAAGGTGGTTCAAGAGATGCTAAAGGTAAAAAAGACGTTACAGGACATAAGATCTTTGTAAAAATGGAACAAAATTCAATTGGAACGGCAGGTAGAACTGCACTAATTACTTTGGACTATAAACAAGGTTTTATCAATCAACATGAAGAGATTTTCGACTTAGGTAAAAACACTGGTGTATTTGAAAGACCAAATAACCAAACATTTATCTTTGAAGGTGTGAGTTATAGAGGTAAAAACGCTATGGCACAGGCTATTAAAGATGATCCTGAGCTTGGTAAACGAATTGTTGAAGAAGTAAGGTTACTAGATCAATAAGAGTTAACACGGCCAATTCGAGGGGTTCAACCAAGAAGCGGTACATAATATGTTGAACAGTCTGAACTGCTAGAAGTGGTGGATAAAACTGACTTAAAACTAAATAAACCAAACTACTAGTAATAGGTCTCAAACCTCTCTTAAGGAGTACCTTTAATCCGTCACAGGGCGTTACGAATGTGTGCAAAAACAGGTGTCACATACCTGATCATACGCTGTGGAGATAGCCAACGCTAAGGCTTCGTTGATACAGACAAGAAGCGAAAAGTTGTGAGGTTGGTCGCTGACCACTTTTTATCAAGGATGTAGCTCAGTTGGTAGAGCACTGTACGAATGCGAGCTTGCGATGTGGGAAACCTAGTAATGCTAAGAGATACGCAGAGGTCGATGGTTCGAGTCCATCCTACCTTGACCAAACCATTAACAAAGGAAAAACTAATGGGTGAATTTAAAAGAAAGCTGGATGATCCAGAGATTGATAAATCAAAGATAAGTTCAAGAGATCACTTTGAACTAGTTTACATCAGACATAAATACTTTAGGAGATCGGAAAATCCGGCACCAGGTAGACTTGAACAATTCGAGGAAATGATTGTAAATATTTCAAACAAGATCTATTTAAGAAATATTATGATATTTAAAACGGTTGGAATGGAAATGGAAGATCTTGCAAACATCGCAAGAGTTCATACAGTTTCATTCATCTCCATGGGTGGGTTATATGAGAATCCTGATAAAATGGAGAAGTTTAGAAAAGACCATAAGAAGAAATATGGTCAAGACAGTGAGCCAGGTAAAAGAGATATCTTTAGAAAAGAGTGTTACAACCTTGCTAGATTTTTAAATCAAAGAGTTCAAGAAGTAGCTAGATTCTCTAAGGTGAAAAATGCAAACATTAGAGGAACTAAAAATTATAAAAAGTTCTTTGTAGGTGATCCATCACGTTCCCCTACTGATACTGACCTTTATAGTTATCCTGACAGTTATGGTTATAAAAAGATAACCGAGAAAAGATTTAAAGAAATGGTTAAAGAGAACGATGCAAAGGGTAAAACGGAATTCCTAAACCAAGATAATGAGATGGTGAGAGCTGTTTATATCAAAGGTTCTATTCTTACAGAACAGGACGTTGAAGATATGGGTATTGATCCAAGAGATAATTCTTATTATAGAGATCCTGAAGAGGAAATGGTTATGAGAGAAGATGCTTTTTTACAAGACTTTGTGTTGAAATATTAATAAATTATGGTAATATAATAATATGAGTGACGATCAAAAACATAATGTAGACATTGACGAGGCAATCAACGAAATCGACGAAGATTACCAAAGAGCCGTTAGGACTCAAGAAATTGTTAACGAAAACAATGAGATCAATGCTGAGATTCGTAATGCTGAATTAAAAGAGAAGCAGAAACGAATAACTAAGATGAGAGAACTTCAGGAGAATATTGATTCTGAAGATTTATCTAATAGAAAGTTTAATCGTGACGCAATGTTAAAAGACCTAGAAGATCGAAAAAATGCAGTTGTTTTTATAAACAGTAAAATATCAGAACATTTTGTGGCAGCTCCAGGGAGTCTTATTGTAATTCCTTCGATGACTAACAATGGTAAATCAACACTTACTGCGGCTATTTCAGAAGCCCTAGTTGGTACAGATAAAAGAGTGTTAGTTCTATCAAACGAAGAGAAAGAAGAAGACGTAAGAGCCAGAGTATCATGTCTTAGAACATCGGTATCATTTGGTGATTATAAAACTAACAGGTGTTCACAAGAGCAAACAGTTAAAGTAATCGATGATGCAGAGTCATTGGCCAACAGTGCTCAATTAGTTGTAATATCTCCTCAAAATGAGGCAGACGCACATAAAGTAACAACCGTTGAGGGTGTTTTGGGAACGCTTGAGAACGCTAAAGGTAAGTTTGATGCTGTTATCATCGATTACTATACTAACGTAAATGTAGGGACTCATGGTTCAATGGACCCGTGGCATGTCAACAATCACTTTGCAACAGAATTAAACACATTTAAAAATACCGCACCATTTCCTATTATATTAACAGCACAATGTGACAGTGTTATCGCTAAGAAAGCCGATGGTGTTACATTAGCAGATATGGAAGGTAGTCATCCAAATTACCGATGGAAAGGTGGTCGATCAATCCTTACTTATGCAACAGATATTATTGAGCTACAAAGATTATTTGATAAGAGTTGTTCATTATTGTTTGCACACAAGGTTAGATTTGGTCATGGTGAAATGAGTAGAGGTCACACATTATGGTTTGATAAGAACATGCAAAGATTTGTAGAAGAATGGACTCCAGAATTTGATGCACAGTTAAGTGCTTCACGAGTGAAACGCAATGAACCGAGTGAACCTTCAGAAGTACAACAAAGGCTGGACAATGCGTTTAAGGATGAATAGTGAAAGAAACTACAGAAAATTTCTTAAAATTATTTTTTAATCCAGGAGAAGAAATTTGCTTCTCAGCCAACGAGTTCGCTTATCCTAGTGAGCCTCAAGAAAATATCAATGAAGACAATACCGTATTAGTGGCCATCAATCCAATCACTGGAAAAAGGCGAGATGAGAATGTTACAAGCTATCGTACTTTTATGATAGAATGTGACGACATGCCAATAGCTGAACAGAGAGATTATGTCAAAAAAATGGGATTTCCTTTCTCATACTGTTGTTATTCAGGTGGTAAATCACTCCATTTTGCTTTAGTACTGGACCACGATATTCCAAGTGAACACATATATAGACACACATATCAGTGGATATTAAACATAATGACTGAGGCCGATCAAAAGACCAAGAATCCAAGTAGATGTGTGAGATTTCCAGGAGTTATGAGGCCAGGGAAGAAAGAACAGAAGTTAATGCACATGGGTAAACGGATAAGTGCTAAAGAGTTAGGTATATGGCTCAATAAACACGCTGACAAGACTCCAGAGCCGCTTGTAAGGAAGAATAAGAACAGAGGTAAACCAGACATCAAAGGTGTTAATAAATGGACTAAAACGACTCTAAAAGAGGGTGTACACAACCAGGAAGGGTCTAGAAACCAGATTTGGATGTCAATTGGTTGTGAATTTTCTTTAAATGGCTTTAATTTACATGATACTATATCTATATTGGAGCGTTATTTTGAGGAACAAAGTGATTTCCGAGAAAGAGAGTGGTTAACGGCTGTAAAGTCAGGTTGGCATTATGCTGATAAAATTAGTAAATAGTATGGAATTTGATACTAAAAAAAGTCGAATCAATAAGTTACACACCGAAAAGTTAAATAATAGGTGTTTTAGTATTGGTTTTAATACTAAAAAGGAATATGAATGAGTGATGATATTTATCATAAATTTAAAAAAGATGACATAGACCATTTTATGGATAATGACATCTATCTCCCAACAAGAACTATTTATATGGGAAGTTCTTCAGACGATGGGTATGCTAATGAAACCGGTGTTGATTACGTCATGGCTGAAAGAATTACTAAAACCCTTCATATATTAGATACCTATGATGCAGATGCTAGAAGAGGTGAGAAACCAATTTCAATTATAATGAACAACCCAGGTGGCGATGTTATTCACGGCATGGGTATTTATGATACAATTTTTAACTGTAAAAACCATGTTACAATAAAAGTTGTTGGACACGCTATGAGTATGGGGTCAATTATACTACAAGCTGCTGATAAAAGAATTATGACTAAAAACTCCCTAATAATGATTCACTATGGATATGGCGGTTTCACAGCTCACGCTAAAACAAGTCATCAATGGAATAAATGGGAAAGAGAGTACGATAAATGGATGGAAAACATGTACCTTGAAAAAATTGGTGACAGAACTATTACTTTGGAGACATATTTGAAATTAATTGATAAAGCTGACCAAGTGCCTAAAGGAAATGCTAAGAATAAAAAAATAACAATAACAAGAGAAAGACTAGAAGCTATGCTTAACTTTGATACAATTATCGATGCTGAAACTGCATTGGCACTTAATTTAATTGACGAAATAGAGGGATAATGGATTGGTTAATAGACGGATGGGACACATTCACAAAATTTGAACAAGTAATAACAATGATAATGTTATATGCAGTTATTTTTAAATAAGGGGTAAAATGGAAATCGTTCAGCAATTTTTAAAAGAAGCAGAAACTATGGATTTTATATTACTAGGAATAGCTTTTATGTTTATCATAAGAGCAATTGTAAGTTCCTATAGGATATTTACTGGCAGAAGAAAAATAAGACAAGAACTTAGGGAAACATTAAAAAAGCTAAAAGAGAATAAATGTAAAGGCCCACACAATTGGGTAAACGCTCCAGTACAAAGTGGGGAAACTCATGTATGTAAGGATTGCTATTACACACCTAAATATGATTCGTTTGTAGATAAAACCATGTTTGAAACTGAAATGAAGATGAGAAAGATGGATGAAGAGCTGAAAGTTTTCAAAGAACAAAGGTTAGAAGAAATTGCTGAGAAGTTTGGAATCCCTGAACCTGCTATAATGACAGAAATGGCCGAAGAAATCATTGGGATTAAAAAAGAGTTTACACTTAAACAGATGGATGAGCTTATTGCTGAACTACTTAAAAAGGACGAATAATGCTTGAAAACGAATTCGACATGGGCTGGGGTGAACCGTTCTGCGTTAGAGAAGCCCTTAAACATTATTACACTAGACAGAAGTTAAGAAATATAGATATAGATGCCATGGGGTATTCTCCCGACGATGGTAACGAAAAACTTGTAAAATATACCAGACAATTCATTGCAAAAACCACTGGAATAGAGTATGATTATATCATAATGACACACGGAACAACCGGTGCATTAAACATAGTATTAAGAACACTTAAAAACCAGGAGAATAGAGATATATGTTTTACACACAAATACCACTTTCCGTATTATCCAGATATAATCACAAAGAACAATTATGAGCATCGCACTGGCCTTTATAGAGATCATGAAACAGATCTTGCTTACAACAACAGGGTTGGGATTGTTGACAGTCCTTCTAACCCTGAAGGTGATCTTCTTTTGTATAGTGATACCCATAATAGTATTATTTGGGATAGTGTTTATCATAACCCTGTTTTTGTCAATTCAATACCCGTCAAACCGGACCATAGAGTCAATTGTGGCTCGTACAGTAAAGTTTTTGGGTTAACTGGTGCTAGGGTAGGTTGGATTGCTACAAACAGTAAAACAGACTATGAAGCGTACAGAGCTGAGAATCTATATGAAAACTGTACCATGTCTTTTAGTAGTCAAAATTTTATTTTAGATGTAATGGATAATACAGATTTAGATCAGTTCATGTTGTCATCAAAATACCGAGTAAATAATAATAGAGAAATGTTCGATAAAATCTGCTACTTGTTCGATGGACAAGCGGTTCCCGAAAATGGCATGTTCTATGCTGCCTGGGCCACACCTTATACACAAAAATTACTAAATAAACTTGGTGTTAAATGTGTAGAAATAGATAGTAACGGTAAAAATAAATACTTAAGAGTCAATTTAGCACAGACCAACGACTTGACAAAAAAAGCCATTAGATATATTATGAAA
>Ga0102810_1001056_pt1 | contig 10259 bp, 7 predicted proteins | sample ColrivemetaGS573_FD_84506 | JGI IMG/M metagenome (GOLD analysis project Ga0102810, IMG submission 84506) | Estuarine microbial communities from the Columbia River estuary - Ebb tide ETM metaG S.573 | ecosystem: Environmental > Aquatic > Marine > Intertidal zone > Estuary | place: USA: Columbia...
CAGCTACACGTGATGATGCTTTTAATGTTGAATTTTCTGGTTTTGGAGATTCTTCTTTATTAATACTATTAAATGTGTATTTTGTGCAGCTTGATTGGAATTCGGAACAAGCATCGAAACATAGTTTACACATAGCTATTTTAAAATTAGCTGCTGAAATTGGAGTTGATTTTGCTTTCCCATCAACAACTGTAATGATTGAACAATTTCCTGAAAAGAAAAGTATCAATACTGATTATAATATTGAAGAGGCAAGAATTAAGAAAATTATAGATAGTATTACAAAGTAACAAAACTAATAATTTAAAAAAAGAGCCTCATTTTGAGGCTCTTTTTGTATTTATAGATAATTTCATTATCATAGGAGGTTGGAAAAAAATTAAAACTCAGATTAATTTTAAATTTGAAATCCAATAGATTTAAACTAATTTTGATAGTTTAATCGAATTTAGAATTAATTAATAATTTAAACATGAAAAAAATAACAGTATTAATTGTTTTAACAGTTTTGTTTTCTTGTAAGGAAGATAAAGAAGCACGTAAACCTATTAAACAAGTTACAGTTGAGGAAAATTTGGCAGATATGAGTAAAAACTTAAGTAAATATGTGCCATTTAAACTTACATCAGATATAGATGTTTTAACAGAAAATGAAAGAAAAATGTTGCCAATATTAATAAATGCAGCGGACAAAATGAACCAATTATTTTGGTATGAATCTTATGGTAACAAAGAGGAATTACTGGCTAAAATATCTGATGAGGACACCAAGAAATTTGTAGAAATAAATTATGGTCCCTGGGACAGATTAGCTGGAAATGCATCATTTGTAGAAGGAATAGGAGCAAAACCAGCAGGGGCAAATTACTATCCAGCAGATATTACAAAAGAGGAATTTGAAAGTTTTAATGATGATAATAAATCAAGTTTATACACTTTTGTTAGACGAAACGAGGACGGAACTTTAAAAACTGTTTGGTACCATGAGCAATTTGAAAGGGAGGTAAAAGAAGTTTCGGATATGTTATTAGAGGCTTCTAAATTAGCTGATGATGCTGGATTAAAAAAATATTTAGAGTTGCGCTCACAAGCATTTTTAGATGATAGCTACCAGCCAAGTGATTTTGCTTGGATGGAAATGAAAACCAATAGATTGGATATTGTTATTGGCCCAATTGAAACCTATGAAGATCAGTTGTTTGGCAATAAAGCTGCTCATGAAGGTTATGTGTTAATTAAGGATATGGTTTGGAGTAAAAAATTAGAGAAATTTGCGCAGTTTTTACCGGAATTACAAGTTGGTTTGCCAGTAGATGAAGCTTATAAACAAGAAACTCCTGGAACTGATTCAGAATTAAATGCTTACGATGTTGTCTTTTATGCAGGAGACTGTAATTCAGGAAGTAAAACTATTGCAATTAACTTACCAAATGATGAAGAGGTTCAACTAAAAAATGGATCGAGAAGGTTACAGTTAAAGAATGCTATGCGTGCAAAATTTGATAAAATTCTAGTACCAATTTCTGAAAGTTTAATTGATGAAAGTCAGCGTAAGCACATTACTTTTGATGCGTTTTTTGCTAATACAATGTTTCATGAAGTTGCGCACGGATTAGGAATAAAAAATACCATAAATGATAAAGGAACCGTAAGAAATTCTTTAAAAGAATTGGCTTCAGCCTTAGAGGAAGGGAAAGCTGATGTTTTAGGATTGTATATGGTACAGCAATTACATAAAAAAGGTGAATTAGAAGGCGATATGAAAGATTATATGACCACTTTTATGACGAGTATTTTCCGTTCAGTTCGCTTTGGTGCTTCAAGTGCACATGGCAAAGCAAATATGATTCGTTTTAATTTCTTTAAAGAAAAAGGAGCATTTGCCAAAAATGAAGATGGTACATATAAAGTAAATTACGATAAAATGGAAGGTGCTATGAAAGATTTGTCTAGCCTTATTTTAACTTTACAAGGAAATGGTGACTACGAAGGTGTTGCTAAATTAGTTGCTGAAAAAGGCATTATTTCTGAAGATTTACAAAGTGATTTAGATAAGCTAAGTAATGCTAATATACCTGTTGATGTTATTTTTGAACAAGGTGTTGAGATTCTAGGTTTGAAATAAACAAAAGGATTTACCTTAAAATAAGGAGGTTATCTAAATATCACTTTTTAGATAACCTCTTTTAATTACTATTAATAACCAGCTAAAATTCTAAGGTCTCCAGTTCTTTATAGTTTTTACTTAAACGTTTTAATAATATACCATAAATAATTCTGTAGTATACCAATAAAAGACCTATAACAACAATAAATGCAACTATTTGGGATATTAGCATAATAGTTAAAAACTTATCACCTGACATTTTAATTTCATTATTTGGATCTAAAGCTTCAATCATTGTTTCAGGATGTGAAAACATGATAGCATTTACAACTACAGATAATAAAAAATATAAAGCAATATTATAATAAACATAATAATTAACTGTTTTACGGGTTTTAATTATTTTTTGCATTAATTTATTAGTTGTTTCGATCACTGAAATTGCCTTGTAATTTTTATAAAACAAATAAATAAAAATGAATACAATTGAATAATGAATTGCCTGAGTAACATATAAAAAAGTTCTTAAATTAAACTTATCATATATTTCTAAATATTTTTCGGGAATTAATAAATTTAATGCACTCCAAAATAAAAGCTCGACAATGCATATTATTAAAATCCATTTTACAATTGAAGAGGATTTCTTATGTATTAATTTATATATCTCATTATAAGATAATTTTGGATAACTAGCATCTTGCTTTTTCCAGTCTTTTTTTAATAATTCTAATTCATCCATATTTTACGGATTTAAAATTGTTTTTAAGCGCGTTTTAATTCTATTCATTTTTACGCGCGCATTTACTTCTGAAATACCTAAAGTTTCAGATATTTCTTTGTAATTTTTATCTTCTAAATACAAAAAGATTAAACCTTTGTCAATATCTGATAGCTGATGAATTGCTTTGTACATCAATTTCAATTGCTCCTCTTCTGTATTATCGTATTCTGTAGATTTAATTCTATGCAAAACGGTGTCAAAGTCTTGCGTTTTAATAGTTCGCTTAGATTTTCTATATAATGTAATTGCGGTGTTCAACCCAATTCTATACATCCAAGTACTAAGTTTGGAATCGCCTCTAAACTTTGAATATGCTTTCCAAAGCTGAATTGTAATCTCCTGAAATAAATCGTTGTGCGCTTCCTGATTGTTTGTGTAAATTCTACATACTTTATGAATTATTTTCTGATGTTCTTGAAATTCAGAAATAAATTTATGTTCAAGTTCTTTATTCACAAGTTTAAGTTAGGTTCAATTATTAGTAGCATTTTAAATTAAAATGTTACAAGCTTAGTGTAAAAATAAAAAAGCAACTCGATTGAGTTGCTTTAATTTCTTTAAAGGTTAGAAAAATTATTCCTTTTTTCTAATATCATTTATAAATTTTTCCAATTCAACTCCATATTTTGAAGCTTTTATTTCATTGGTCAAAGAATTATTAACAGTATCTAATAATTTTATATTAGCATTATATAATTCTGTTAAAGCAATATAAGGAGCAATTTCTTTATCAGCATTTTGGATTGAAAAATTAGTTGTGTAATAATATTTACGTTTAATTAAATTTGCCTCATTTTTTTCAATATTTGAAAGTGCTGCCGTATCATTAATTTTTGTAGCTTCAAATTTTTCTTTAATGAAATCTAACTGTTTACTGTTAAACTGTCTGTAAATATCATTAAATTCCTCTAATTTTTCCTGATTTTTTGATCCTGTAATTTTTGCAGAAGTTGAAAATTTGTCCAGTTTAGAATTCACAGTTAATTCACCTTTTTCTCCAAAAAATGTGATGCGTTCATCAGCTTTTTTATCTAGGGTGATAAAATAAATTTCAGGACTTTCAAGTTCATCAACTAAAACAAAAGTATTAAGTCCGTTTAATTGCACAGAATCAACAGAAACTAATAAAGTGTCTTTATATTTTTGTAAATAAACAGTCCCTTTTTTTAAGCCATCAATGTTTCCATTAACAACCATGCTTCCCGTTTTATTTTTACTACAAGAAATTAAAAGAGTAATTATAAATAAACTGCTAAATATTTTTTTCATTTTATTAAGTTTTGGCAGACAAATATCTAATTTTTATTTTAAATAATATAAAATTTAAGGAGCAACTATTCGCATTAATTCAGCTGTAAGCATAGCGCCGTAAGTTCCAACTACATAGCCAAAAACAGCTAACAAAACTCCAACGGTAGCTAATGAAGGATGAAACGCCGCAGCAACAACTGGTGCAGATGCTGCACCGCCAACATTTGCCTTACTTCCAATTGCTAAAAAGAAATACGGAGCTCTTATTAGTTTGGCAACAATTACCAATAAAAGTACATGGGTTGCCATCCAAATTAGGCCAACTATTATTAACCCAGGGTTATCCAAGATTTGGGTTAAATCCATTTTCATTCCAATAGTAGCTACTAAAATATAGATAAAAACGCTTCCAATTTTACTTGCCCCAGCACCTTCATATTGTTTTAATCTTGTAAAAGATAATAGTATTCCTAAAATTGTTGCTATAGTAATCATCCAGAAAAATTGAGAACCAAACGATGACATTGCAGAACTTTTATCGCTAACAGCTTCAAAATTCTCACTTAAAAAACTCGATATGGTGTCAGCGCCCCAATGAGATGCTCCAACAACTACAAAAGCGATTCCTAAAATTACCATAAAATCTGCTAAAGAAGGATTTCTACTTATTTTGGAAGCATAACTAGAGACTTTTTCTTTTAAGGTTTCAATAGCTGATGTATCTGCTTTTAACCATTTATCAATTTTTTCAGATTTACCAATTCCTAATAATAAAATAGCCATCCAAATGTTTGCAACCACAATATCTACAATTACAAAACTTGCATAATTTTTTGTGTTAAATTGATATATTTCTAACATAGCAGCTTGGTTTGCTCCACCGCCAATCCAGCTTCCTGCCAATGTAGATAAACCTCTCCAGACAGCATCAGGTCCGGCACCACCAACGGTTTCAGGTGAAACCAGCGAAACCAATAAAATAGCAATTGGACCACCAATAATAATCCCAGCTGTACCAGTTAAAAACATTATTAAGGCTTTTGGACCTAAATTAAAAACTGCTTTTAAATCAATACTTAATGTCATTAAAACCAATGCCGCAGGTAATAAAAAACGACTCGCAACATAGTACAATTGAGAATTGTGTTTGGTAATTTCACCTAACTCATTTACTGTTTGCCATTCTGGAGAAATAATACCTGTTGTTGTAAAAAATGCTGGCATCATATAAGCCATTAATAAAGCAGGTATGTATTTGTAAAATTTTTTCCAACGGCTGTTTTCACTTGTTGAAGTATAAAAAACAAAGCCTAGCGTTAGCATTAAAATTCCAAAGGCAATTGTGTCTTGTGTAAAAAAGGGTGTATTATCCATATTTAAATTTTCAATTTCGGCTAATTTAACCCTTTTTATGATATTATTCATAAAAATATTATGACAGGATTCTTATCTTTGTTCGTTAAAAATTTATTTAAATGAAATATATAAAACTTTATTTATTATTAGCATTCCTAATAGTTTCATGTAAAACAGTACAGGAAACTACAGAGACACTAAAAATTGAACCTGTAAACGTTGTAGACACACGTGAAATACAAGGTGGTATGTGGATTCCTTCATTATTAGAAGGTATTAATGAAACTGAAATGCAAATGTTGGGTAGTAAACTTACAGCTAAGGATATTTATGATGTAAATAATTCTAGTTTAAAGGATGCAATTGTTCATTTTAATGGAGGTTGTACTTCAGAAATTATTTCTCCAAATGGATTGTTGTTAACTAATCATCATTGTGGTTATGGAGCAATTCAATCACATTCATCGGTTGAAAGCGATTATTTAAAAGATGGCTTTTGGGCAATGAGTTTTGAGGAAGAATTAGCAAACCCAAATATGTCGGTAACTTTTGTTAAAAGAATTGATGATGTAACTATAGAAGTTTTTGCAGGAGTTACAGATGCAATGGATGAAGCTTCAAAAATGAAGTTAATCAATCAAAATATTTTAAAAGTAAATAAAGTAGCTCAAAAAGAAGCTTGGCAAGATTCAAATATAAAATCCTTTTATGATGGAAATCAATATATTTTGTTTGTTACAGAAAAGTACACAGATATAAGACTGGTTGGCGCTCCACCTTCATTAATTGGTAAGTTTGGTGCAGATACCGATAACTGGATGTGGCCACGTCATACTGGAGATTTCTCCATGTTTAGAATTTATGCCGATGCTAATAACAGACCTGCAGATTATTCAATAAAAAATGTTCCTTTTAAACCAAATCATTATTTGCCAATATCATTAGATGGTGTTGCTGAAAAAGATTTCACCTTAGTATTTGGTTTTCCAGGCAGCACAAATGAATATTTACCAGCTGTTGGAGTGGATCAAATTGTAAACGTATTAAATCCTGCAAAAATTGAAATACGAGACAATGCCTTAAAAATTGTTGATTCTTATATGCGCAAGGATCCTGCAATAAAAATTCAATATGCATCAAAATATGCTTCAATTGCTAATTATTGGAAAAAATGGATTGGAGAAAATCAAGGAATTGCAAAATCGAATGCGATTCAAAAGAAAAGAGATTTAGAAGCTGAGTTTTCAAAAATAGTAGCTGAGAAAGATTTAGTAGGTTATTCAACATTATTAACTGATTTTGAAAGGTTATACAAAGAAATTGAAAGTGTTTCTTTAGCAAGAGATTACTGGGTTGAAGTGGCTTATAGAAATGTTGAATTGCTAAACATTTCTTTTAGAGGCTATCAATTAGAGCAAGCTTATGAAAAAGGAGGTGATGCTGCATTTGAAAAATTGAGAGCTTCTGGTATAAACCAATTAGATAATAAGTACAAAGATTTTAGTGTTGAGGTTGATAAACCTGTTTTCGAAAAATTAATTCAGTTATATGCCGAGAAAGCACCAAATGAATATTCTCCTTCAAATTTACAAGGTGTTGATTTTACTGAGTTAGCAAATACGATTTATTCAACTTCTAAATTAATTTCGTTAGAAGGAGCTAAAGAGCTATTTTCAGGTTCTGCTGAAGAAGTGATTCAAAAATTAAATGAAGATGAGGCATATAAATTCGGAAAAGAATTTCATGCTACTTATTACAATAAAATTAATCCAAAATTTCAACAATTGAATATGGAACTGGGAGCGGTTCAAAAAGAATACATGAAAGCGCTAATGGAGGTTTTTCCAAATAAACGTTTCTTTCCTGATGCAAACAGTACATTAAGAGTTACTTATGGACAAGTTAGAGGTTACGAGCCAAAGGATGGTGTTTATTATGGGACAACAACTTATCTAGATGGAGTTATGGAAAAATATGTTCCAGGTGATTATGAATTTGATGTGCCTCAAAAATTACAGGATTTATATAAATCAAAAGATTTTGGTCAATATGCAGAAAATGGAAAAATGCCAGTTTGTTTTATAGGTACAAACCACACTACAGGTGGAAATTCAGGTAGTCCGGCAATTGATGCTTATGGTAATTTAATTGGTCTAAATTTCGATAGAGTATGGGAAGGTACAATGAGTGATATGAATTACGATCCAGACATTTGTAGAAATATTATGGTAGATATTCGTTATGTGTTATTTATAGTTGATAAATACGCAGGCGCAAAAAGATTAATTGAAGAAATGACTTTAGTACATCCAAAAAACAATAATATACAATAAATCAATAATCAATAAAATTATGAAATATATAAAACTCTATTTATTAGTAGCTCTTTTGGCAATTTCTTGTAAAACTGTACAAGAAACAACACAGGTAATTAAAGCAGTTGAAACTCCAGTGCTTCAAGATACCAGAGACATTCAAGGTGGAATGTGGGTACCTTCTTTATTAGAAGGAATGAATGCTCAGGAAATGGCACAATTAGGAATGAAAATGTCGGTTAACGATATTTATGATGTAAATAATTCAAGTTTAAAAGATGCAATTGCACATTTTGGTGGTGGTTGTACTTCAGAAATTATTTCACCTAACGGATTATTATTAACAAATCATCATTGTGGTTATGGTCAAATTCAATCACATTCATCAGTGGAACATGACTATTTAAAAGATGGTTTTTGGGCAAAGAGTTATGAGGAAGAATTACCAAATGAAGGTTTGAGTGCCACTTTTATTAAAAGAATAGATGATGTAACAACACAAGTTTTTGAAGGTATTTCTAACGATATGGATGAAGCTTCAAAAATGAAGTTAATCAATCAGAATATTTTAAAAGTCAATAAGTCGTCTCAAAAAGAGGAGTGGCAAGAGTCTTATATAAGGTCGTTTTTTAAAGGAAATCAATATTTATTATTTGTTACTGAAAAATTTACAGATGTTCGTTTGGTTGGGGCGCCTCCAACCTCTATTGGAAAATTTGGAGCAGATACTGATAACTGGATGTGGCCTCGCCATACTGGAGATTTTTCTATGTTTAGAATTTATGCGGATGCTAATAATCATCCAGCAGATTATTCGAAAGACAATAAACCATATCAACCAGCTCATTATTTACCAATCTCTTTAGATGGTGTTTCTGAAAAAGATTTCACCCTAGTGTTTGGTTTTCCAGGACGTACAAATGAGTATTTACCAGCTGTTGGTGTAGATCAAATTGTGAACGTATTAAATCCTGCAAAAATTGAAATAAGAGACAATGCCTTAAAAATTGTTGATTCTTATATGCGAAAAGACCCAGCAATTAAAATTCAATATGCATCAAAATTTGCCTCTATTGCTAACTATTGGAAGAAATGGATTGGAGAAAGTCAAGGAATCAGACAAACAAATGCAATAGCTAAAAAACAAGAATTAGAACAAGAATTTTCCAAAATAGTTGAAGAAAAAGATTTGGTAGGTTATAAAACTTTATTATCTGATTTTGAAAAACTTTACAAAGAAATTGAAAGTGTTTCAATAGCCCGTGATTATTGGGTTGAAGTTGCTTATAGAAATGTGGAATTATTAAATATTTCATTTAGCGCTTACCAATTAGAACAAGCATTTTTAAGAGGTGGAGAAGAGGCTTTTAGAGGTAGAAGAGATGCTGTTTTAAGCAGTTTGGAAGGTAAATTTAAAAATTACAGTGCCGAAGTTGACAAACCTGTTTTTGAAAAGTTGTTAAAATTATATGCTGAAAAATCTCCAAAAGAATATTTGCCTTCTAATATGGTAAATAATGATTTTACTGCGTTAGCAAATGAAGTTTATGCAACATCCAAATTAACATCATTAAACAATGCAACTGAATTATTATCTGGCTCAGCTGAAGAGGTGATAAACAAGTTGAATGAAGATAGTGCTTATAAGTTTGGTAAGGAATTACACAATGTATTTTATAATAAAATTGAACCTAAATTCCAAGACTTAAATCTTCAAATTGAGGCAGTTCAGAAAGAATATATGACTGCTTTAATGGAAGTTTTTCCAGACAAACGCTTCTTTCCTGATGCAAATAGTACTTTAAGAGTAAATTATGGAATGGTGCAGGGGTATGAACCAAAAGATGGTACTTACTATACAACTCAAACTTATTTAAAAGGTGTAATGGAAAAATATGTTCCTGGTGATTACGAGTTTGATGTGCCTCAAAAATTGCAAGATTTATACAAAGCTAAAGATTATGGACAATATGGTGAAAATGGTAAAATGCCAGTAAATATTTTATCAACTAACCATATGACAGGAGGAAACTCTGGTAGTCCGGTTGTTGATGCCTACGGAAATATGATAGGTTTAGCTTTTGATACTACCTGGGAAGGAACAATGAGCGATTTATATTTTGATGCTGATATTGTTAGAAGTATTATGGTAGATATCCGCTATGTATTATTTATAATTGATAAGTATGCAGGTGCTAAAAACCTTATTGACGAAATGAAATTGGTGCACCCAAAAAAACCAGTAATAAATTAGTTATTTAAAAAACTCCAAACGAAAGTTTGGAGTTTTTTATTTATTGTGAGTTCTTTATTTAATTCGTAATTTTTTTTACATATTCCTTCTATATTGCCCACCAACTTCAAACAAGGCTTCTGTTATTTGACCAATTGAACACACTTTACAAGCCTCTATTAATTGCTCAAAAATATTTTCATTATTAATAGC
>Ga0102810_1001062_pt1 | contig 10227 bp, 10 predicted proteins | sample ColrivemetaGS573_FD_84506 | JGI IMG/M metagenome (GOLD analysis project Ga0102810, IMG submission 84506) | Estuarine microbial communities from the Columbia River estuary - Ebb tide ETM metaG S.573 | ecosystem: Environmental > Aquatic > Marine > Intertidal zone > Estuary | place: USA: Columbia...
CTGAAGCACTTGTTGATCCAGCTGCACCTCCTACTGTCATTATTAAACCCTCATTACCGTTTCCGTTGCCAGTATTATTAGTATCTGTAGTTGGTGAGTTATTATAAAATCTTATGCCAGAATATGATGCACCTAGCCTAATCCCTGTATGGTAACCAATAATAAGATCAGAATAGTGAGGATTACTCCAACCACCATTAGCAACATCCTTTCCCATTGAATAATGACTACTATTAAAAGTGCCACCACCAGAACCGCTATGAAAAGTAAATTTAGATCCAGATGTTAATGTCACAGCGGTATCTCTTCTCACGAAAGTAGTAGAATCAATACCATCTAGTGTACCAGCATCATAAGATGTTGAACCAGCTGGACCAGTGGCTCCTGTTGCTCCTTGAGAACCAGTTGACCCAGCAGCACCTGTTGCACCTTGTGGACCAGTGGCTCCTGTTGCCCCTTGAGGACCAGTAGCACCATCATTACCATCAGCACCTTGCGCACCTTGGGGTCCAGTAGCACCAGTCGCTCCCACAAGACCACTATTCGATCCTACCCAAGCACCAGAACTATCTATAACAGCCGTTCCACCTACTGTCACTCCACCAGTAAAACTTGGACTAGCTATTGGAGCAGCATCGGTAATACCATAGCCACTTAATGTGGTTGGAGTTGTACTAATCTTACTCCAAGCCAAGCCTGTTATCCAAGATGGATTACTGTGAGATTCATTAGTGTATATGCCATTCGTAACAGTAGAAGCGTTTCCAGTCGTGTCGTTGGTAATCGTTCCTGTAATGAAATGCGATGTTACTTTAGTTAATGCCATATTATGTTTTAATTAGAAGCATCTATTCTTGCTTGTGCTCTTTTAGTTAGTACGTCACTTGGTATTTCAACACCTGTTTCTACTTTTCTAGATACATACCAATCTGTTTCTGCTAGGTATTTTTTACCATTTAATGAATTCATAACCAATGTATCTCTAGCTATATCCTCCTCTGTTGGGACATATATTGTAGATAAATCAACCTCTGGTCTAATTTCTGTCCCCTCGAAAGCATCTATGTAATTAGGATTAACCATAGATACAACTCCATTACTATCTGTTTTTTCAATAAAACCTTGATTTTTCATATTATTATTTTAATAAACTCTAGAAGTGGAACTTGTAAAAGAATAAGCAATAATTGTTAATGGCTGATATGCCGTAATATTATCTGTACCACCTTTTACTACAAAACTTCCCCATCTATTTCCTGTATCTGTAGATATCATGTCTACCACTATTTCAACATAATTATTATTTTTATATTGAGCTACAATATTTCCAGTCAATTGACTATTATAAATACTATTACCACTGCCATAAACATATCCCCCAGCTCTACCCTGCGTAAGCGAATGACCATAATTATATCCAAATACTTCTAAGTAATACATCTCTCCACCTCCAGTGCTAATCCTAACGTGAGCATATCTATTACCACTGCCTTGTGGTGCTACAGAACCAATTATATTATAATCCCCTTGAGTACCTCCAGAAAATTTAAAATGAATACTACCACCCGACGAGATGGTGAGATTATTTACTCCTTGAGTATAAAACAATAAATCAGAACCATTACTTACAATCCCTTCATTTGCTCCGCTTGTAGCCTCCCAAAATATACCTTCATTATTATCTAAAATAATACTTGAATCTAATGTTAATAATCCATTTGATGCGATTTTTAAAACGTTATTAAAAACATTACTAGTATCTCTTGTATCAATCTTAAATCCACCTCCATAAGACCCACCATCAGCATAACCGTACATCCTAAAACGGCCATTGTATCCATTTCCACCGCTTGAAACCATATATAAATACGGATTATTTGCTGAGCCAAGTGTTACATCACCCCCCGATGAGATGCTGAGCCGTTTTGCGCTATCTGTATAAATTTCAAAATCATTTGCAGTTTCAATATTTAATTTAGATGCTGCGGTTTGTGCAATTTCAAGATAACCAATTCTTGTTGTTCCGTTATTAGCATACCAATCAATCTCAGAACCTCCATTACTTGATTTGCCTTTAAAAGCCAAAGGTGAGCCACCCGCATCGTGCATTGTAAAAGTGCCATCGCTTGTTGACATATCACCCCCCGATGAGATGGTGAGTGCTTCAGTACCGCTTCCAAATGTATCACTATTTACTTGAAAACTTAGCGCACGAGTATTAGGTGCTTGTACGATTGTTTTATTTGCTGAATCATCCCAACCAAAAAAACCACCAACACCACCTCTTAATGCTAAATAAAAATCTTGAGGAGCAGCAGTTCCAATTGTTACGTTGCCTGTAATAAAATTAAACTCTGATGCCGCAAATTGGAGTGGTACATTAGCCGATCTTGCATCGTTTAAAGCAGATAATCTTAATTTACTAGATACTTCTTCAAACTCATAGTTAAAATTAGTGCTTGTTCTAATATGTAATTTTGATGAAGGTGAATCAATTCCAATACCCACATTACCACTAAAAGTAGCAGACTTATCATCTTTTATAACAAGTATATCAGCATTATTTCCATCATTAACTTGAAAAGGTGCTGTAGATGAACTAGTTCCTTGTCCTTTTACTAATAATGTTCTACTTGAAGCTGGAGCCACATTCATACCTACTGTTCCACTGAATGTAGGACTAGCTAATGGAGCTTTAGTAGCTATAGAGTTTGTTACCGTTGTACTGAAGTTAGCATCGTTACCTAAAGCTGTAGCTAGTTCACCTAGTGTATCTAGCGCCGCAGGTGATGAATTAACTATGTTAGCAATACCTATATTGACAAAAGCAGTTGTTGCTAACTGTGTAGTGTTAGTTCCTGCTGATGCGGTAGGCGCGGCTGGTGTTCCAGTAAATGTAGGTCCAGCTAGGTTTGCTTTTAAAGCTAAAGCATCAAACACAGCATTTTGTGATGGTGCTATAGCGGTAGTACCATTATTAATAGCATCTGCTACCTTAGCATCTGTATAAGCTGTTGTTGATATTTTAGTTGAGTTATTACCTGCTGACTGAGTAGTAGCGGTTGTGGCGGTGTTTATAGTACCGTTGAGATCTCCAAGGAAAGTTGTTGCTGTGAGTGTACCATCTGTAGATGTGATGGTCTTGAATGATATTACTTCAACAGTAGAATTGTTCGGTGGTGCATTGCCTGTTCCAAACCTTAAAGTTACAAGATCTGAATCTATTGAGTATGTAGACTTTTCTTGATATACTCCATTGATATATACTTGAGTTACTTTTTCATCTACTACTGCTTCATCAAGAACAAATGTTAACAACGTACCGTTTGGCTCAGAATCAAAGGTATCTAGCTTTACCGCTGATGCGGCATTGTTGGCTGTTGCTGTAGATAAAGTTATTACTTCAACCTCTGAACCAATCTCTAAACCAGTGCAAGTTAAGGTGGTACCACTAACAGAGTAGTTAGCTTTCTTTTGATAAACTCCATCAACGTACACTTGAAGCTTATCCACGGAATCTACCGAATTAGCTAATGGAAATTGAGTTTGATTACTTTGAGTAGTAAAAAAATCTTTATATATTACTGTTGTACCAACAGTTGGATTAACCCAATTAGTATTAGAGCCAGTTGATGATAATACTTGGCCGCTAGCACCTAAGTCACCACTAGAGTCTTTTAAACCAGCTGTAGCATGTACATCACTTAAAAATCTTTGAGCCATATTATTTTATTTATCCAATCTTGGTTATAAGCACTCTAATATCATTGCTTGTTGGTGCTACTGTAAAATCTATGGTAACAATATTATCATGATTAGTACCACCTGTATCTAATCTTTTAACATCTGCATAAACAGTATCGTAAGTGCTATTGTCATACAATTGAACAATAACATCTCTTGTACCTAGATTGTGAGTTACAGTATATGATGTAGCAGAGCCATCTCCAATGCTAGTAGCAAAAGTGCTTTCTTCAACATTTTGTATTGTCTTATAATTGGTACCATCTTTAGTTAACTGCCATATATCACTAGTTTCATTCCATCTTAATGTAACATTTGTTGATGTACCTCTTTCTACTTCTATACCAGCATGCTCACTTGGCGTACCTGTTTCATTACTATTTAAAGTAATAATATTGTCAGCTAAGTTAATAGTTTCTGTGTTAACAGTGGTAGTAGTTCCAGATACTGTTAAATTACCAGAGATAATTAAATTACCTGAAACTGTAGGGTTTGCAACTAATCCAATTTGTATTTGATTATTACTTACCGTTGTTTCTATCTCATTAGCAGTACCAGCAAAAGTTAAAGTATCAGAGCCGAGAGCTACTGTGTCATTTGTACCATTATCAGCAGCTATAGTTAAATCTGTACTAATGCCTGCTGTTGTTGCAGTTTTTATTCTACCATAAGCGTCAACAGCTATTATAGGTATTGCTGTTGAAGATCCATAACTACCAGCTGGTGATGTTCCTGGACTTGGATATTCTATAGCTATAGTACTTAAAGCTACATCATCTGCGCTAGCCGTAATACCTGAACCACCTATTACATTTAATGTAACTTCACCAGTATCTCCACCTCCAGTAAGTCCAGCTCCAGCAATTACATTTGATATATCACCGCTTACGGAATCCCATGCAGATCCGTTGTAAACATATAGTTTTTTATTACCGTTAGTTGTATTGAAATAAACCTCTCCTTGCACGGGATTTGATGGTGCTGAGACAGCAGGATTAAGAGCTGCAAATTGTAGCGAGTTCTTGTTTAGATCTATATTAGTTAAATGCTTTATTGCCATTTTTTTTTAGTTTACGTATACCTTGGCGGCAAAATTATTTTCAAATGTCACCTTTAGTGCGTTAATGCTTGTGTGTTGTATATCACCAACTACTTCGTTACCATTAGAGCTAACAACAGTTACAGATGGGAATTTACCTAAGTTATGTGTGATTGTTTGTGATACGCCAGCTGAGAAGTTTAATTGATTTGATATATAAGTTTTATCACCGGCTGTAAATACATTTATTGCATATGATTTATTAGTTACCATATTTCCACTACTTAAACTACCTACTAAGGTTAATGATAAGTCGTAAAAATTAGTTTCTTGTGAGTCTTGGTTTATAGCTGATACGTTGTACACGCCAAAACTACCTTGATCATCAGTATTAGATATAATAACATTAACATCAAGTAGCGTACTAATGAAATTAGATACAGAGTCAGAACTACCATTAGTGTACTTACTTATCTTTATTGATGATAGACCTGAAAAAGCAACACTAACACCACCGTCAGGCTCTAATGTTAGTGTTCCGCTATTTCTGCTTCCATCAGTATATAATGTACCATCTTGATAGACATAGACAAGTTGACCACCTACACCAGCTGAGTTTGTAGATCTAAGATAATGAGTAATATCAGAAACCCTAAAGTTTTTTACAGTACCATCTATATTAGAACCTAAAAATTTATCTGTACTACTTACAGAAGTATCATTAGCATAAGTTGATATTCTAGCCATTTAATTTTATTTAGCGCTTGTTCCGTAGTAGTAAGCAAAGATGTTACTTATAACAACACCTTCTACCATACCCATTAAATGAACAAACAAATCGTTCTCTAAAACAGATGGTACATATACCACTGCATATATTATAAAAGCAAATGACAACAAACCAACTACTCCAGTTAGCGTCATCATAAAGTCTTTCTTTCCAGTCTTAGCTACCTCTATCTCCCTATTTCTAGCAGAGTCTCTATCAGCTACTTCTAGTTTATACATTTCAGCATGTTGCTTATGCAATACTTTTTTATCTTCAACAGATATTTTAGGATCACTATCTATCATTTTACCTACCATACTAAGTACTCCAGCATCTGGTAATAGATCACCTGCAACATCTAATATCTTAGGTGCTAAGCTTTTTAGCAATCCACCTAATTTAGTATCTTTAAACTTTTTCTTATCACTCATCTTCTTCGTTTACCGTTTCTACGTCTTCTTCTTCTACTTGTCTTATCGTAAGCTTCTTTTTCCCAAGGTAAATTCTCAGCACCCTCTTTCATTTTTTTTCTTGAGTACTTCTTACCTTTCCACGTAACACTATCATCGTCGTAGTCTAGATCACCTCTTTTCATTTGATCTAAATGAACTTTTTCGTGAGCTATAGCCTCTTTACCTTTAGCACTGTTTTTTTTAACAGACTTATCTAGGTATATACTACCATCTCTATTAGCTTCAGCTATTATGTTTTTACCTAAATTCTTTTTAAGAATAGGTGTATCAGAGCTACTTAGCGCTGACATACCTTTCATTTTAAATCCCATTATTTAGCTCCGTAATATCCTTTTTTATAATTCTTAACTGGTGAATTTTTCTTCATCTTATTTGGACTATTATTTCTTTGTTTTTTTAGTTCTTTTAATTGATCCTGTGCTGATTTGTTTTTTCCAGTATCTTTATCTTGGTACTTAACGTCTTTTTTTCTTTCTTTTCTAGAAGTAGATCCTTTTATTTTTTTTATTTTTTCTTTAATAACTCCTTTAGAACTTTTACTTTTTAAGTATTTTTTCTCAGCTCTAGACATTTTTACTTTAGAACCATCTTTTTTAGGATCGCTTTTACCATCATCATAAAGTTTAGGTCGCTTAGCAACAGGTACTTTCTCTATACTATTGGGTACTATATCTAACTTGTTATTTTCAATAACTTTTTTTAAGTCTTTAACGTTTTTAACATCTGATGGTATATTATTATACTTTTCTTTTTTAGTTGAAGAAGTAGAAGTGTTTGATTTACTATCATCACTAGACCTGTTATCTATGTAGTCAGACTTGGCTTTTGCTGTTTTAAAAGCGTTACCTGTTCTAGGATCAATTCCTAGTTTAGAAACTTTTGCTTTTGGATTACCAGTTTGTTTAGCTTCTTGTCTACTAGCTTTTTTAGCTGTTCTAGTTGATTTTCTAACTTTACTTTTTCTACCACCTCTTTCAATAGATGATACTAGTCTGTTAGCTAAGGCGTCGTTAGGTGTTTTACCTTTTTTTGTTTCTGTATTTTTATCACTGCTACTAGTACTACTGCTAGTACTTGCACTATTTACGACTTTGTTATTTTCTACATTATAAGCACCTACGTTAGAACTTATTGATTTAGAAATATCAGAATCTTTATTATTATTTAAATAATCAGCTTGATCTGAAAATGACATATCGTCAAAATCTTTCTGAGTTACTTCTTTTAAAGGACTTTTTTTATTTTTTCCTTTCATCTTATAAGGTGATGACTTTTTACCTTTCATTAAAAGACCACTACCTAAGACCTGAACCTTACCTGATGTTTCCTCTGTTTCTTGCTCTTCTTTTTTTGAAGAACCAAGAGCTTTTAAACCTTTACCTAACTTCTTTTTGTTTCCAGCTACGTCACCAGCTTTAAAACCCATTTTACCACCTAATTTTCCACTACCTAATTTAGCAGCACCTTTAGCCGCTACTTTTGCACCTATTTTAGCCGCTGCTTTTTTAGCGAGCAGTTTAGCCGCAATAGGAAGTATTTTAAAAGGACTTGAGTCCTTTGTACTGAATGTGGAGTTTTTAGACATTTTTTTAGCTGGAGATGCTTTTATCTCAGCTTTTAATGCTTCAGGTAAGTTTTTTTGTTTACCTACAAGTGCTTTTGCTAGTGGGCTTTTGCCCATCATTTTAAATGGCATGCTGTTTTTTAGTTTTAATTTATTATCTGTTTTTATCCTTAATCATATCATCTATTGATTTATTCATCACCTTGTCCGTATATGATTTGTTTTTATAAAAAACACTTCTATCTGAAAAAGGTAGATCTTCATCACCCAATAGTACTCTATATATTCTACTGATTAATTGACTACACTTAAATGAAGTCTTAAATATACTATACTTTATAGTTGTTCTATTTCTATTTCTCCAAACCTCTATCCAACCGTCACGCTTTAATCTCTCCCACCTGTGTTTATCCCAAGTATAAGTGTAAGCACCGTCTATAAAGTCATTACGTGTAAATCTGTTTTTGCAATCTAAATAGATAAGTAATTCTAAATCTGCATCGTTTAAATTGTAAGTTTTACAAGCCCATTTTCTAACAAGCCTGTAATACTTAAACAAATTCATTTCTCTAATGTCTGAGGAAGATAGCTTCATTCAACAAGAACAATATCACCTATCTTTATAACTTTATATAAAAAATCACCTCTAGTTATTCCGTGACCTGAATTTTTATCGTAATAAACTATATCACCCTCAACAACACCTTCTACTCTATCACCACAGTTTATAACCTTGGCTTTAGTGAATCTATTGTCTACATCAGTGTTTTCTGTAAAAATAAGACCAGCAATTTTTTTCTGTTCTTCTTTAATATCGTCGACGACTAAATAATAGTTAATTGCTCTCATTTGTCCTCATATTAGATATTACACAATCTGCAGATATTATTGTAGAAACTACACTAACTGCATTTTTTAAAGCTGTTTTAGTAACTAGCACAGGATCTATGATACCCTTTTTAATCATGTCAACATGTAAACCGGTTACTACGTTAAAACCCCAACCTTCTTTTATTGGAGTAACTGAGTTTTCTAGACCAGCATTAGCTAGTATTGTTTGATATGGAGCTTTTATAGAATCTAAAAGTATTTTTTCTCCAGCATCCTTAGGTGTTATCTTTTGGCAAGCATTAAGTAATGCTATACCACCACCTGAAACTATACCCTCTTTAAGAGCTGCCTTAACAGCATATATAGCGTCTTCAACTCTATCTTTTTTTTCTTTAAGTTCAACCTTAGAATCAGCACCAACTTTTATGATACCTACACAACCAGTTAGCATAGCTAACCTTTGTTCTAATTTTTTCTTAAAAAATGGATCTTTTTCGTTTTCTATCTTATTGTTAACATCTACTATTCTATCAGTTAAGTCTATAGATTGACTAACGGTTAGTACAGTATTACTTAGATCGGTAACAGCTTTATCACACTCTCCAAGTACACTAGTATCAATAAAGTCCATGTCATCGCCAAGCTCTTCGTCTATAACGGTTGCTCCAGTTATAAATGCTAAGTCTTTAACAGTGTCTTGCCTAGTAGGTCCAAACCCAGGTAGGTCAAGTATATTAACCTTAATATTACCTTTTACCTTATTTGTTAATAAAGCAGCTTTAACAGACTGCTCTACTCCAGCAAATATCAATAAACTTCTCTTACTCTTTATGACGTGTTCTAAGATACTTTGTATCTTTCTTATGTTAGGTATTGTCGATGCAACAATTAACACGAGAGGATTGTCTAAAACAGCTCTCTGCTTGTCTGTATCTGTTGATAAGTGTGTAGATGTTAAACCACAATCTAATTGTACTCCATCCACTGTTTCAACGTGTGTGGTGTTGTCTTCGGATTCTTCCATTAACACTACACCATTTTTACCTACTATTCTGTATGCACTTGCAATCTTTTCACCTAAATACTCATCATTGTTACATGATATAGTTGCAACACTATCTAGCATTTTATCTTTAACATCTATACTTTTTTTATCAAGATACTTGTTAACTTTTTCAAATGCCGAGTTTATACCTGCTTTAACATCTCTTATGTTTAGCTCGGGATTATTGTTTACTTGTTTTAATAGTGATTCAGCAAGAACGATGGCAGTTGTTGTGCCATCTCCTGCTTCTTTCACTGTGTTTCTAGAAGCCTCTTTAATTAGAGTTGCTCCTATATTTTCCACGGGATCAAACAAGACTACAGATTCTGCTACTGTAACTCCGTCTTTTGTGATCACGGGTTTTCCTAATGCATCTTCGTAAATTACACACTTACCAGATGCTCCTAGTGTTGATTTAACTGCTTTAGCTAACTTTTCAACACCAACGTGTATTTTATTTTTAGCAGAGTCGCCAAAGTTTAAATCTTTGACGATCTCGCTAGGATGATTGTATTCCATTAAATTAAATTAAATTGATTGAATAATTACTAAAATGTTTTAACTACTTTAGGACCTTCTAAAAAAGAAAGCTTTTTCTTATAATGCTCGATGCTACCATCAATTGCAGCCTCAGCACTTTCCAAAGTTTCCCTTCTGGTTACGTCATGCCAAATCTTTTCGTTCTGCATGTCTTTGTACTCGGTTTGATAAAATCCATTTGGTAGTTGAACGATCCTCCAGTTTGACTTGTCTGAAATATAC
>Ga0102810_1001065_pt1 | contig 10217 bp, 8 predicted proteins | sample ColrivemetaGS573_FD_84506 | JGI IMG/M metagenome (GOLD analysis project Ga0102810, IMG submission 84506) | Estuarine microbial communities from the Columbia River estuary - Ebb tide ETM metaG S.573 | ecosystem: Environmental > Aquatic > Marine > Intertidal zone > Estuary | place: USA: Columbia...
AAAAACAAGAAAGTTCCCATAGGTTTTTTCTGATCTTGTAAACCAGCTCTGGAGCGTCTTACCGCATCGGCTACCGCTTCAATGGCTTCATTTTGCCCAACAACTCTATCGTGCAATTCATCTTCTAAAAGCAATAATTTTTCACGTTCACTTTGTAGCATCTTGCTTACAGGAATGCCTGTCCATTTTGCCACAACTTCTGCAATGTCATCTCTGGTAACTTCTTCATTTATCAATGTTGAATCTTGATTTTCAGTCATTTCTTTTTGAAGTTTTTCCAAGATTGCTTGTTCTTCCTTTATTTTTCCATATCTAATTTCAGCTACTTTTCCATAGTCACCTTCACGTTCGGCACGTTCAGCCTCTAATTTAAAATTTTCAACGGCTTCTTTACTTGCCTGAACCTTATCAATCAGTTCTTTTTCGCTGGTCCATTTTGCACTTATTTCATTTCTATCTTCTTTTAAATTTGCAAGGTCCTTTTTTAATGAAGCCAATTTCTTTTCATCATTTTCGCGTTTAATGGCTTCAATTTCAATCTCAATTTGCATAATTTTACGATCCAAAACATCTAATTCTTCCGGTTTTGAATTGATTTCCATACGCAGTTTTGCCGATGCTTCATCAATTAAGTCAATGGCTTTATCGGGCAAAAACCGATTGGTAATATAACGTTGTGAAAGTTCAACAGCAGCAATAATAGCTTCATCTTTAATTTGAACTTTATGATGATTCTCGTATTTATCTTTAATGCCTCTTAAAATTGAAATAGCACTTTCAGTATCTGGTTCATCAACAATAATTTTTTGAAAACGTCTTTCCAAGGCTTTATCTTTCTCAAAATATTTTTGATATTCATCTAGGGTAGTGGCACCAATTGCTCTAAGTTCACCACGGGCCAAAGCTGGTTTTAAAATATTAGCAGCATCCATAGCACCTTGTCCTCCACCAGCACCAACAAGTGTGTGAATTTCATCTATAAACAATACAATTTCTCCATTTGAAGAGGTGACTTCTTTGATTACAGCTTTTAATCGCTCTTCAAATTCACCTTTGTATTTTGCACCAGCAATAAGTGCTCCCATATCCAAGGAATAAATTTGCTTGTCTTTTAGATTTTCGGGAATATCACCTTTTATAATTCTATGTGCTAATCCTTCTGCAATTGCAGTTTTACCCGTTCCAGGTTCACCTACCAACATGGGATTGTTTTTTGTTCTTCGAGAAAGAATTTGAAGGATTCTTCTAATTTCTTCATCTCGTCCAATTACAGGGTCTAATTTTCCTTCTTTTGCTAACTGATTTAAATTTCTAGCATATTTATTCAGCGAATTATAGGTGTCTTCAGCACTTTGAGAGGTCACATTGCTACCTTTTCTTAATTCTTCAATGGCAGATTTTAAACCTTTTTCTGTTACACCCTGATCTTTTAATATTTGAGATGTCGTATCTTTCGTATTGAAAATAGCCAGTAATAAATGCTCAATTGAAACATATTCATCATTCATTTTTTTCGCTTCATTTGTAGCTGTATTGAGCATTTTGGAAGCATCACGAGAAAGCATAATTTCACCGCCAGTTACTTTTGAATAACTTTCCAGTGTTTTATCAATCAGCGTTTTAAACAAATCAATATTAACACCTAATTTTTTTAAAATGAAAGGTGTTACATTTTCATCGACTTCAAAAATTCCTTTTAAAATATGAGAATTTTCAATTTGTTGATGTTCAAAATTTTGTGCAATTTGCTGTCCTGCTTGGATAGCTTCTTGCGATTTTATGGTAAATTTATTAAAGTTCATAACTTTTTATTTTATTGTGTATATATTTGCTGCTTCAAAAAATATTCCAAGAGCTTAAAACGGTTAATTTATGACACAGTGTCCTGTTTTTAAGGTGTTTGTAGACAGTTTGTCTTTTTTTTGAAAGTAATATGAAATTTTTCGATCAAGTTTTAAAAAAATATAAAATGGGATTATTTAGTAGCATGTTTAAATCTAATGAAGTAGAGAATGAAAAGCCAAATATCAATTGGGTTGCTTTAAATGAAATGAGTCAATTAGATGAGATTATTAGTTTGTCGAGCTCAAAGGCTGTGCTAATTTTTAAACATAGCACCAGATGTGGAATTAGTAGCATGGTGCTTAAAAATTTTGAAAATGAATATAATTTACCTGATTCAGAAATTGAATTGTATTTTTTAGACTTATTATCATATAGGGAAATTTCAAATGAAATCACACTAAGATTCAATGTGTTACATCAATCACCTCAAGTATTGGTTGTTTATAAAGAGCAAGTAATTTATCATGATTCACACAATCAAATTAGTGTTGAAGCCATAAAAAAAGCGCTTAATTTTTAAAGTGGTTTTACCTAAGGTTGTTGGATGAAATGATGTTTTTTATCTTTACTTTCAAGTCTTCACCACTGTCATAAATCATTTGTTCATTGCTAGGAAATGGCACATATTTGTAGGTTAACAAATCCAAATACTCATTGTTTATAGCATTTCTATCGCCTCTGTATGTTGCATAACTATGCTCAAATACAAATCCGCTTTCTAATGGGAATGATTTAATTATTTGATTGCTTTCTAAATCAAAATATTTAATTTGTCCAATTATTTGAACCGATTTAAACTGTGTATTTTGATAAACAGTACTTCTAATTGTTTTAAATTTATCTACTTTAATTGCGTTTCCTAAGCTATCTTTTATGTTATTTCCTTTAGCATCTTGAAGGTATTTCCAGCCATCTTTCACCTGTTTTTCTTGGATAATTTCTTTTTCACGAATTTGTTCAGGTGATATGATCATTTCTCTTAGATTTAATTCTATTTCGTAACTGTAATTTACCTCTTGTTGTTTGTTGTTGTGATATACGGTCCAAAATGTATTTAATCCATACGTTTCAAAATTCAACAAATCATCTTCCAAACGCAATGGAATTACCTGATCAGTTTTATTTTGCATGTATACAAAAACAAAATCAATTCCTTTATAATGTGCTTCTTCAATTAAAGCATTGGTTTCTTTGTAATTCGGATTGATTTTATTTAAATAAACTAAATCATTATAAGTATTTCTAAAATCACTTTTGCTTTGCGAAATTGTTAGTGAATTTTTGGCATTGTCATATAAATATTTGGAAAGATTTTGCTTGCTGCTTATTAATTCATTTGAATAATCATTGAAATGAAACTTGGCATTTTTTCCTTTGCTAATAATTGGGATTGGAAGTAGTGGTTTTATTATTTCCTGTCTGTTATTTAAGTTTGAATAAATGTTATAAATACTTTCTAAATTTGAAGAATTGGCATCTTTCTGAAGAAATTTTACTTGTTCAAGATCTCTTTCATTAGCCTTTGCGTATGCTTCCTCTAGCATTAAAACATATGGTTCATTGTTTTTCTTAAATTTATCACTTCTAAGATTCTTTAATGCACTATTTATCGCTTCATCATAATTGCCATAGTTGATAGCTTCTTGTGTTTTTTTTACACCTCCACAGCCAATAAATAAGATCGTTGTTAAAATAAAAAGAAAATGGTTTTTCATAATGGGGTTATTAAGATATAATTGGAATATAATTTCTTTTACAAAAGTAACTAAATAGCCCTAAAATAAAATATTTTAGGGCTATTTATATCGTTATGAAAATTTTTGTTATTTTTTTAATGCAATGGGTGGTAAAATTTTTCCAGTACACTTACCAAATCCAATTCGAACTTTTTTATTTTCACAATAACCTCTAATAATCACATTATCCCCATCGTTAAAAAAAGTACGTGTTGTTCCATCTTTTAAAGTAATTGGTTCTTTTCCTCCCCAAGATAGTTCTAACATAGATGCATAACTATCTTTTGTTGGACCTGAAATAGTACCGCTACCCATTAAATCACCGGCCCTAACATTGCAACCATTAATGGTATGATGCGCTAATTGTTGCGGCATTGTCCAATACAAATATTTAAAATTAGAGTTACAAAGAATGTTTAAATCTCCATTTTCAGTTTGAAGCGTTGCTTTCAGTTTGATATCAAAACTATTATTGGATTGTTGTTGTTTTAAATAAGGCAATGGTTCAAAATCCTGTTTTGGGCTTTCACATCTAAAAGGCTCTAAAGCATCTAAAGTTACTATCCAAGGAGAGATTGATGTTGCAAAGTTTTTTCCTAAAAAAGGACCAAGAGGTACGTATTCCCATTTTTGAATATCTCGAGCACTCCAATCATTCAACAAAACCATCCCAAAAATATGCTCTTCAGCTTCATTTACCGAAACAGGTTTGCCTAAATCATTTGCAGAAGTAGTAATAAACGCCATTTCAACTTCCATATCCAAGCTTTTTGAAGGTCCAAATACTGGTGCTGATGCTCCTTTTGGTAATGTTTGTCCATAAGGTCTTCGAATATTTGTTCCAGAAACTATTACAGATGAAGAGCGGCCGTGGTAACCAACAGGCATATGAAGCCAATTAGGCATTAAGGCATTGTCTTTTCCTCTAAACATTTCCCCTACATTTGTAGCATGTTCTTTACTTGAATAAAAATCGGTGTAATCGCCCACATCAACGGGCAACAGCATTTCAACTTCATTTACATCAAAAATAATAATTTCTCTATGCTTTATATTATCTCTTAAAGTTGGATTTTCAATATCAAAAACTTCAGCGATTCTTTTTCTAACCAAACGCCAGGTTTTTCTTCCGTCGGCAATAAAATCATTCAAGGAATCTTGCATAAAAATATCATCCGTCAGTGGAATCCCATTGAAATAACCTAATTGATGAAAAGCACCTAAGTCGATTGCATATTCACCAATTCTTGTGCCTATGGTAATAATATCATCTCTTGTGATAAATACACCAAAAGGTATATTTTGAATTGGAAAATCACAGCTTTCGTTTACTGGAAGCCACGATTTTCTGGTTGGATCATTAGCTGTTATTTTCATAGTGTATAAATTGTGTTATCTGTTAATAAAATTATGAGTAAATATAGAAGTTTATTACTAATTGCAAAACGAAATCCTTATTTTTGCGTGAATTTTAACTTTTAAACAAAGAAAACAATGCAACGTGACCAAATTATTTTCGATTTAATAGAAGACGAAAGAGAAAGACAAACAACCGGATTAGAATTAATTGCTTCAGAAAACTTTGTAAGTGAGCAGGTTATGGAAGCTATGGGTTCGGTTTTAACTAATAAATATGCAGAAGGTTATCCAGGTAAAAGATATTATGGTGGATGTGAAGTTGTTGATGTTGTTGAGCAAATTGCAATTGATAGAGCTAAAGAACTTTTTGGTGCTGAATATGTTAATGTGCAACCACATTCTGGTTCTCAAGCAAATGCAGCAGTTTACCAAGCTGTTTTAAATCCTGGGGATAAAATTTTAGGTTTTGATTTGTCTCACGGTGGACATTTAACACACGGATCTCCTGTTAATTTTTCAGGGAAATTATATACAACTTCGTTTTATGGCGTTGAAGAAGAAACCGGGATGTTGAATTATGATAAAATTTTAGAAACTGCTAAAAAAGAGCAGCCCAAGCTTATAATTGCTGGTGCTTCAGCCTATTCTAGAGATATAGATTTTGAAAAATTCAGAGCAATTGCTGATGAAGTAGGTGCATTGTTAATGGCTGATATTTCTCATCCAGCTGGTTTAATTGCTAAGGGAATTTTAAATGATCCAATTCCTCATTGTCATTTTGTTACAACCACGACTCACAAAACCTTGCGTGGGCCACGAGGTGGAATCATCATGATTGGTAAAGATTTTGACAATCCGTTTGGTTTAAAATTAAAAAATGGTTCACTTAAAAAAATGTCAAGTTTAATAGATTCAGCCGTTTTTCCAGGAAATCAAGGTGGGCCGTTAGAGCACGTAATTGCTGCTAAAGCTGTTGCTTTTGGGGAAGCATTGACTGATGAATTTTTACATTATCAAATTCAAGTAAAGAAAAATGCATCGGCTATGGCTGAAGCATTTGTTGAAAAGGGTTATAAAATTATTTCAGGAGGAACAGACAATCATTGTATGTTGATAGATTTACGCAACAAAAATATCAGCGGAAAAGATGCTGAAAATGCATTGGTTAAAGCGGATATTACTGTAAATAAAAATATGGTACCTTTTGATGACAAATCTCCTTTTGTTACTTCTGGTATTAGGGTTGGAACTGCAGCTGTTACTACTCGTGGACTAAAAGAAACAGATATGCTTGCTATAGTAGATTTAATTGATCAAGTAATTCAAAATTATGAAAACGAAGCTGTTTTAGAAAGCATTGCTCATAAAGTTAATGAAATGATGTCTAGCAGACCATTGTTTAAAATATAATAGCATTAATAAATAAAACATTGAAATCCTGCCTTGAGCAGGATTTTTTTTAACCTGATTTTAACAATGTTAGGTGATTGTAGTTACATTTTTTGCTGTAATTTTTTCTAACTTTATTTGTTTAGTAAGTGAATATAACTGTTTAACATAAAATAAAATGTAATGGAAACACAACAAGAAATTATTTCAATGCCTAGAATAGGAGATAAAGCTCCTGAATTTAAAGCTGTAACGACACAAGGGGATCTTAATTTTCCAAGTGATTATAAAGGAGATTGGGTAATATTATTTAGTCATCCAGCTGATTTTACACCTGTTTGTACATCTGAATTTATGACGTTTGCCACATTGGAAACTAAATTTTTAAAAGCAAACTGTAAATTGGTTGGTTTATCTATTGATGGTTTGTATAGTCATATAGCTTGGTTGCGCTCAATTAAAGAAAAGATTGAGTATAGAGGGATGAAAAATGTTGAAGTTAAATTCCCTTTAATTGAAGACATAACCATGAATGTTGCAAAAAAATATGGAATGATTCAACCTAATGAAAGTTCAACAAAAGCGGTTCGTGCGGTATTTTTTATAGATCCAAATGGAATTATCAGAGCAATTATTTATTATCCTTTAAGCTTGGGTAGAAATTTCGATGAATTGTATAGAGTAGTGGTTGCATTGCAAGCTGCAGATGCTTTTGGAGTTGCAACTCCAGCCGATTGGAATCCTGGTGACGATGTCATTATAGGTCCAGCAGGTTCTTGCGGTACAGCTGAAAACAGAATGGCAGGAAAAGAAGATATGGAATGTAAAGATTGGTATTTCTGTACCAGAAAAATCACCAAAGAAGTAATTTTAGAAAAAGTGTTGAAAAAATAACATGGTTCAAATTAAATAAAAACCCGCAATTTGCGGGTTTTTTTATTTATTTTAATCATCTTCTGTGGCTCTTTCCAGTAACTTGTCATTGAAGTTTTTTGTGCCTTTTGCTCCAAGTTTTCTAATTGCTTCAACTTTTTTTATCAGGTTTCCAGTCCCGGTTAATTTCTTCATAGAAACATCATAAGAACCTTGAACTGTTTTTAACTGATTGCCAACCTTTATTAAATCTTCAGTTAAATTTACAAACTGATCGTACAATCTGCCTGCCTGAATGGCAATTTCAATCGCATTTTTTTGTTGTTTTTCGTTGTTCCACATACTGTCAATTGTACGTAAAGTAGCCAAAAGCGTGGTAGGTGTAACAATCACAATGTTTTTCTCGAAGGCCTTGTTATAAAGTTGATTGTCGGCATTTAGCGCAATAGCAAAAGCGGGTTCAATAGGAATAAAAAGCAATACAAAATCAGGTGAATCTATTTTGTAAATGTCTTCATATTTCTTTTCACTCAACTGCTCTATATGTCTTTTTAACGAATTTACATGCTCTTTTAAAAAGACCATTTTTTCAATATCATCTTCACAATTTACATATTGTTCATAAGCCGTTAATGAAACTTTAGAGTCGATAATCATTTTTTTGTCATCTGGTAAATGAATTACAACATCAGGCAATATGCGTTTGCCTTCATCATTTGTAAAACTTTGCTGTACAAAATACTCGCTTCCTTTTTCAAGTCCAGATTTTTCCAAAACACGCTCTAAAACCAATTCGCCACAGTTTCCTTGTGTTTTACTGTCGCCTTTTAATGCTTTGGTTAAATTGATGGTTTCTTTACTCATTTGAAGATTTAGATCTTTTAATCCAACAATTTGTTGACGAAGCGCTGCATGATAATCAATACTTTCTTTATGTGTTTCTTCTACTTTTCGCTCAAAAGTTTGAATTTTTTCCTGGAGCGGGTTTAAAATTGTTTTAAGATTTTCCTTATTTTGTTCAGTAAATTTCGAAGATTTCTCTTCTAGAATTTTTGAAGCTAAAATTTCAAAATCTTTAGCAAATTTTTCTTGCAATTTTTCAACCTCAACTTTGTTTTCATTCAACTTATCTTCTAAATTTTTAAGTTCTGAAACTTTCTGAGTTAAACGTAAATCAATTTCGTGTTTTTCATTATTTAATAAAGTTTTATCGTCGTTTAACTTGTTTATATACAGGTTGTTAATATTCTTTTCTTCAAGCAGTAGTTTGTTTCTTATTTCCAATTCAGATGTTAATTTTTCTAAACTGTTTTTAGTGATTAATTTTCCAATAATAAAACCAATTGCTGAAAATATAACTGCAATTACTAGATATAAAAAAAAGTCTGTCATTGTAAATTTTTATTAGTTTATAAAAGTAAGATTTTTATATTTGCTGAAATAACTGGAGCTCAAAAATTAAAAACGGAGTTATTAACAACTATATGAAAGTATTTGCGCGATTTATAATATACACCGTATTAGGATGGAAAACCGTAGGTAGTTTTCCAAAGGAGTTGAAAAAATATGTAATTATTGCAGCTCCACATACGCACTGGCTAGATTTTCCATTGGCAATTATGATTAAATGGGCTGAAGGTGCTCCAATAAATTATATAGGGAAAGCATCTTTATTTAGGCCTCCATTTGGTTTTATATTTAGATGGCTGGGAGGGACACCAATTGATAGAAGTAAAAGTAATAATAAAGTAGAAGGTATTGTAGCCATTTTTAATCATAAAGAACGGTTTATTCTTGCCTTGTCCCCTGAGGGAACAAGGGAGAAGGTAGCTAACTGGAAAACAGGATTTTACTATATTGCCAAAGGGGCTAATGTTCCTGTTGTTATGGCTGCTTTGGATTTTAAAAATAAAGAAGTTAGAATAGCAAAACCTTATTTCCTAACTGAAAACATGGATGAAGATATGAACTTCTTTCATAAGTATTTTGAAAATGTTCAAGGTAAAATACCTGAAAATTATTAACCTTTATAAAAAGGTAATTTAACAACTACTGCTTTTAAGTTTTTATTGCGAACCTGAATGTAAATTTCAGAGTCCAGTTTAGAATTTTCAATAGTAACATACCCCATTCCAATAGGTTCTTTTAAAGTGGGACTCATCGTTCCAGAAGTCACTGTCCCTATAGCTGCTCCGGTAACATCTACAATTGTATAATCGTGTCTTGGAATTCCCTTGTCGACCATTTTAAAACCGACCAATTTTTTACGAACACCCAATTCTTTTTGTTTTTTTAAAGCTTCCGCATTTACAAAATCTTTGGTGAATTTTGTAATCCAACCCAAACCAGCTTCAATAGGAGAAGTAGTATCATTGATATCATTTCCATACAAGCAAAAGCCCATTTCTAAACGTAAAGTATCACGTGCAGCCAAGCCAATTGGTTTTATCCCAAAGCTTTTACCAGCTTCAAAAACGGCATCCCATACTTTTTCAACTTCATTATTTTTACAATAAATTTCAAATCCGCCAGAACCAGTATAACCTGTAGCTGAAATAATTACGTGTTCTACCCCTGCAAAATCAGCAACTTTAAATGAATAAAATTTTATCGCCGACAAATCGATAGAAGTCAAGCTTTGCATAGCTTCAACAGCTTTTGGACCCTGAATAGCAAGCAGAGAATAGTTTTCTGAAATATTCTTCATTTCAGCATTTACAGCATTATGTGAGCTAATCCAATCCCAATCTTTTTCAATATTTGAAGCATTTACAACTAATAAATAAGTATGTTCTTTAACTCGATATACAATTAAATCATCAACAATACCACTCGTATTGTTAGGTTAACAGCTGTATTGTGCATTTCCAATTGATAATTTTGAAGCGTCGTTTGAAGTAACTTTTTGGATAAGAGCCAAAGCATTTTCGCCTTCAATTAAAAACTCACCCATATGCGAAACATCAAAAACACCAACACCTTATCTTACGGTTTCATGTTCAATATTGATACCTT
>Ga0102810_1001072_pt1 | contig 10179 bp, 17 predicted proteins | sample ColrivemetaGS573_FD_84506 | JGI IMG/M metagenome (GOLD analysis project Ga0102810, IMG submission 84506) | Estuarine microbial communities from the Columbia River estuary - Ebb tide ETM metaG S.573 | ecosystem: Environmental > Aquatic > Marine > Intertidal zone > Estuary | place: USA: Columbia...
ATAATTTTAAAAACTTGAAACGCATTTACGAAGTCATGGCAAAACTTGAGGCCAGGTCTACGTTTAAAACCACCTTGCGGTTGAATAACTACATTTGTAGCTTCCTCTAAAGCATTTTGATATTGCTGTAAGTCAGTACGCGCACGAACCAAAGGATCAAGTTCACCCACCGAAAAGTTGGTTTGGAATTGAACAACGCGCATTTTAAGCCCTCACGTTGATTAACGAATAATCCTCAATAACTTGTGGTAAACTACCACGGCTATCAATATTAATTGATTCACGCATTAGGCCACCACGATTTGCATCTGCCGGTGAGCCAAATGCTAACGCTCTAAAGTAATCTGATTTAGCAACTTGATCTGTAATTACAAAACCTAACTCTGCTGCTAAAGCTGTACGAAGCAAACGCACAAAATAAACTGGCATTTTGCTTTCTAATACCGTTGCCTGGTAATCAATATATACAGTGTCAAAGTTTGTGTATAACTGATCTGCGTATATTTCCCAACCGTAGTTAGCTGGTTGTTGATTGGTTCCACTGCTAGTGAATAGTGCAACCACGCCAGAGAGCATATCGCCTGGAAGCTGATAAGCATACTTCCATTCATTAGTTGGAGCATCAGCTAGTCTAGCTAGCTGTGTTTTTTTAAGGCTCCAAGTCCACATATAATTTGAAATTATATTATCGCGTAGATCTGGATATAAACGATCACAAGCAAGTGCTGCGTCTGTACCTTCTGTAAAAGATGAGATTGGTGATGCACCCAAAAGAATTAAAGCATCCGAGCAAATAGAAACAGAAGAATCGCCAACAGCCATATTTATCTCCAGAAGGTTGGAAAGGGGCGCCGGAGCGCCCCAAGCCTTTAGGTTACACCAATTGCTGTTCCAGCAGTAACATCGACAACAGTGCCGTTGTTGCTTAAAACTATGCTTAGTGTTGCTGTAGGGGTGTTCGTATCATAATGATAAAGAAGATCACCAACAGCAAGCGTATCAGCTAGACTGTTAAAGTAACCAGCACCCGTTACAGTTGCTTTAGCTTCTGCACTAATATAGGAATACATACTTGGCGCGTTCCCTTTCTTAGATGCAGCTATGGTTGCAAAACCAGCTTGAGTAAATGCCATTGAATAATACCCCTATTCAGTACAGTTGATTTGAACAATGCCTTCGCCATCAATAGCAACAGATCCAGCGGAGAACATTGAGCTTACCAAGAAAGATGTTTTCTCTGGTACATAGTTCACTTCTGTTTTCTGAGACATTGATTCAGCGTAACCCATTGAGTCTTTATGCCAAGCAAAGCATGAACGTGTGCCTGGCTTTGGAACGCCGCCTTCGTCACGATCACCCATAGAGAGGATAGTGAAACCCATGAACGTGTTGATTTCTCCACGAACAAGAGCCTTTACAGAAGCAAAGTCCTGGCTGGTTATCTCTGTTTCGCCCAGCAAAGCATCAAGCTGAGATGAGTTCATTAGTAGATAACGACCTTCGGCTGGAACATTTTTGGCGTTCATCGCTTTAGAAGTAGCGCGAAGCTTTTCAATGTTCATGTTTGTATTACCACCTGGTCCCACTGTAGTAGCAACAGTTGTGCCAGCATTGCCAACAAACGCATCAATGCAAAGCTGGTCCATACGACGAGCAATAGATTTTGATACAACTTGAACCAATTCTGAACGCTCATCAAAGTTGATGTGAGACTGTTGGAATATGTCAGAGTATTCAGCAGCAATGAAATCTGACATTGTTGCAGTGACCTGACTATAGGTTACGTTTAATGGTGTTACGTCTGTTTGCGGTACGCGAACAGTAGCAACTCCTTTTCCAATTTTTGGAAATTTAACAGTATTACCGGCCACGCCTGTGCGTGTACGCATTGTACCACGAAGTAGTGACTCGGCTTGATACGCTTGCTTAACCTCTGAATCGAACAGGGTAACAAACGCCGTTGTGACGTTCTGCGCCATTGCAGATACCTCCTATTGAGTTTCAACAAAACGCGATCCGTTATCCGATAGTCGGGCGATCCGCTTGCGCATCATGGCCGCGCCAGCCAGTAGATTACTACATTTAACGGGCCGGACGCGGTTAGCCGTTGAAGCTAAAATACACGCAAGCGATATTTATTGCAACCCCTAAGAGTTAGCTTGCATCCATTGGTTTTCTATTTTGGTTCGCCAAGGTGCATCTGTTTTCCATCTAGGATCAGAAATAGCTGACTCAAGATCTTCTTTTGTCATTTCTGGTTTGTTCACAACAGGAGCTATAGGAATGTTTTCATTTGTAAGAGATTGATGATATTTTACAAACGCATTGATAGCATCAGCATTGTTTAAAGATCCAGCTAATGACTCACGCTCTGAGTTTGTTAAAGGAACTTTCATCAAGTTTCTTTCTACCATTTGGATTTTTTCTTGCGCGTTTTTACCGAGCTTTTCCATTTCAACGCGCTGATCATACTCCATGCTTTCTTGCTCTTGCTTAGACAGAGCAAGTACACGCGAAGCCAAATCCTCGAAAGCGTCCTGGCTAATTCCATTTTCTTTAGCCCATTCCTGATATACTGAAACAGTTGGGTCTTCCGCATCCAGACCTTGATCCGAAAGGCCAGATACATCGTACTCATCTGGCGCTTTATGTTTGCCAGATTTAAATTTCTTTTCAAGTTCTGCATAACTTTTTGCAAGCTTCTCAACATCAGGACCATCCTCATCCCAAAATTTCTCTGGGTAATAATCAGGGCGCTCTAAGGTATCATCCTCTGTGGACGCTTGAGCTTCCTCTGGTTGTTCGTGAACAGCAATCGGCGCTTCTGCGCTTGGTGCTTCTGGTTGTGTAACATTAATCATTGGGGCATCAGCCTCAACTTCTTGTGCAGCCATTTCTTCAGCCATTGTTTGACCTTTCTATTCTTTTATCAATCATACGCACAATCTCAGCCATGCCTGTTCGAGCATAACCAAAACTTGCATCTTCTCCTGGGAACCAAGTCGGTTGTTCAATTGTAATACTTTTTAAATGGTTTAATACCTTTTGACCTTCAGCGCTTTTAAACACTTTGCCATAGATCATATCAATATCATCAGCCCTTGGTGTTTTAATCTCCGCTTGAATTAAACCTTCCCATCCATCGGGTGTACTCATTGCATCGCCTCCATTGTTGCGCCACCATCATCAGCAGTTTGTGGCCCTTGTTCGGCCATCATTGCTTGCTGCATTTGTTCAAGCATTGCTTGTTGTTCTTCTGGAGTAGTAAGCAATTCTTGATTTATATTCATTTTCTCAGCAATGTACTGAGCTATTCTAGGAATAGATAACGCTGCCTGTCCCTGTGGACCAAGAGAGTTTGCTATCTGCATGAACTGCACAACATCATTTACTTCTTGAAGCTTCTGAGACTGAGCTAGAGGCGCTACGGGCGTTACCTTAACCTCGACACCGTTTACCTTTAGAGGTAAGTCAATATAGCCTTGCTGATCCATTATATACAAAATGCGAGAAACAAGCGGAACCATCGTTTCATTAATCAATCTACCAAAAGCAGACCCCAGGTTACTTGCTAGCTCTCTTGATCTTTCAGCAATCTCAGTTGCGGATCGCGCTGACATATTATCAGGCGGCAAAGTATCGTCCATTAAGATCTTTTTAATGTTAATACGCAAATCATTCATAACGATCTGGCTTACGTTAAAGTCACCAGTGCGAGGCAATGGCGCCAAAGACGCGCCTTGCGGTCCACCGTTACGCGCCACGCCAATAATTGCACCTGGCTGGATCTTAATGTTTTGAGGGTTCAATATACCATCATCTGCTGCCGTATATACACCAGCAATAGCTAATGAAGCGTTTTTAAGAACTAGCTCAACAGTTTTGTTTAGGGTCTTTATATCGCTGATTGCAGTTACCAAAGGACCGCGACCATATACTTCGCCAGCAACTTTCATATAACGCGCAACGATAAACGGAGAGGAGTTCATAGTTCTGTAAACAAGCTCTTGGCGTTTGCTGGGCCAGATAACATGATAGCAAAACCGTTTTTCGTCATAGTCATAAATTACAGCGTCAACTAAATCTATTTCTTTTGATGGAGAATTTGATATTGCTTCTTGTAGTTCCGATGTCATTTCTAGATCAGGAAACTCTTGCGGTATCGCTTCAGCTTTCATTCTAAGCTTACGATATACGTTATCGATATTGCCAAACGTACCTTCCTCGATAGCAACCAGGTATTGAGGGATTGGTGTAAACCTAATTGGAGTAGCTTCATCACCAGGCGTTACCATCATAACCGCAGTACCGACACATAGATCGAGCAAGAACTCGCCCATTGCCAGATCAAAATTAGTCTGACGCATGATTTCAAACATACGTTTTGTGTAAGCATCTAGTGCAGCTTGCGCTTGAGGCCGCTGTTCTTGTGGTATGCCAGTGCCAGCTTCTAATCGACACCACTCTTTTTGTGGCGGGAACAAGCCAGACTGTATTCTATTAGCAAATCTTTGTGTTGCATGGATAGCTGTTGAGTCAAAAACCCTAACCATCTTGCCCTTACCGGCAACACCACCTTCGTAGTATCCAGAATAAAGATTGCGCTGTGGTAAAGCAAATTCGTAACAGTCTTCGTAAATTGATCTCCACTCATCTTTGCGAGCGTTGGCTTTAGCGTCACGTTCAATAATCTCAGTTACATTTAGCCTAGACATCGTGCTTATCCTTTTTTGTGACGATTAGCGAAGTTACGCGCAGCCTCAACAGATCCAAAACCCCAGGCACTTAGAGCCAATGCCTTTCGAGTAGGTTTGCCCTTTTCATCTTTCATTGGTCCTTTCATGCCAGCAAATCGTGCAGCAAAGCTGATACGCCTGGGATTAGTGCCAGTTTTTAACTTACGGCCCATTCCAAGTTTTTTTCGACCAGCTTCATTTAAGCCACCCGCTGCACTTTGAAACTTTTTTGCTACCATTTACTTGGCTTTTGGTTTTGCTTTGGGCTTTGGCTTTTCAACCCAAGCTTCATTTTCTGGAGTGTTGGGATCGTCACCAATAAACGAACCGTCTTCATTACGGGCGCGAACTTTTTTAACAGGAACATCCACTTTAACTTTGTTGTGAACGCGAGGATCAGATTTAATTTGTGTCATTAGTAATCACCACCTAATTTTGTTTGAAGTTTCTCTTGTTGTGGGCCTTCCCGTCTAGCGGGAGAAAATAAAAGCCTTAATCCACCCCTGCGCATACGGCTACGCCTTGACTGAACGCCCTGCATCTGGGTAATTTCTTCGCTTTCGGCCCTACTAGAAGCCCTTTGACGCGCAGCAGAAGCATCAATTTCAGCTTGGCTAGGCGCTCTTGATCTACTACCAAATAATCCAGACATATTAAAACCTCACCATCATGTAATAGTCAGCCCCCTCTGGGCCAAACTTTGTCATAACACTTTCTACACTAAAATTTAGTGATTTGGCAAACCTTAAAGCAACATCGTTTTCCACTTTAACGCAAATTTGTAGTCTTTTTATTTCATAATCAAGGATTGCGGTATCGGTTATAGCCTTTGCGCCACGCACAAGTAATATCGCATTTTTATAAATGTCTTTACTGGGGATCAGCCACATTTCTGCCAGGCCATTCCATATATACCTTATACCGAAAACAGCAATAACCTTACCTTTGCAGATTGCGGTCCAGCTAGATCCGACAACGGCATTATCCCAAATGTAATGAATATAATTAGGAATATGATTTATATATTCTTTAGTATCCTCATTGTACTGTATTCTGGTAAGATGATCATAGGTTAATGCAACGATATGTTCATCATTGCTCATTCTAAACTCTGGGATCTGAATTAAACCCATTAGAAAATTTCAAAATCTGTTGTTGCTGAGTAGCTTGAGCTTGCGGCAAAGCTTGTACCATACGACCCACGGCGCAATTTACGCTGCTCACCGCCACCAAGCATTAGATATCCAAACGCATCGCCACAGTGAGAATGCTCATTCTTTACCGGCGCGTCTTTAAACCTATCTTGCCCAGCGCCCATTGAAACACGTTTAAAAAAGTAGCCACCGCTTAGAGATTTACGCAATCGTAAACATTTTTTATTTACTATCAGCCCAGGCTTGCCACTCACCAGCCGGTTCATAGGCGAAGCAGCAGCTTCACGGCGAACATTGAAAGCATTACTATCTGTTGGCTGCGCTCTAAACCCGATAGACTTCAAATGATCAAATGCGGTAACTTCATAAATCTCATCGCGCTTGTTACCCGCTGGATCACCCCAGATCATTACCTCTGCCTTGTCAAAACTTGCAGCTATCTTAGCCAGTAGCTCCTGACCAAACCGTTCGAGCCCCATATCAAACGTAACTAGCTCATCTAAGACCTTCCAGGCGCCGCCAGCAGTACGTTGTCCAAATATAGCGGCTGGTGTTAATCCAAAGTCTACACCGATCTGAAGCGGGTACTGAGGATCATACTGAACTTCCGCTGACATTAGCTCATCATCGTACTCAGGCCACACTGGACGCCCTTCTTGCACAAAAGTATATTTACCTTCTGCGTAACACCTGATCCAATCAGCATTTTTACCGCCAAGTAGCTGCTCATAGTACCCATCAGGAAGATGAACCTTGTTTTCCGCTGACGGGTTAACCATCCACCACTTGCCACCAGAAAAAACAAATCCGTTTGCCTCTGGGTTCTCAGGTATATCTTTAGCCCCTACCTCCAGCACACCGCCAGGTTGCCGGTGAAACTTCCAGGGAAACCGACCGCCAATAGGGTTCTTCTCTGCAAGCTCATGCCACCAGTGATCTGCATCAGGCGGGTTTGTATCCATGATAATGCCGTACCAGGACGCCCCTCCGTCCGATTTAGTAGGGTAACGGCCTACACGGTGGGTCAAACCATCGATAACAGCCTTTGGTAACTCTCTGGCTTCATTTACCCAGGCACCAGTAAGTTCCAATGAAAGCAGTTTACGCACATCTTGCGGCGTAGATAGCGCCATAAAGATAACTTCGCAGTCAATACCAGGTGCATTATCGCGGCTGGGCAGCTTCAAATGGTGTGTTATAGGCGGTTGCCACCGCATCGGACCCCAAGTTTCTTCTGGAAACAACTCCCCCCAGGTCTTAATTGTAGTTGTTCTTAGCTCTGGATAGGTATTTCTAACGACAACAAACCGAGAATATCGGATACCGTCACGCGGAGAAGGCTTTTGCTGCACAGCTTTAAGCATTATCTCAGCAGCGCACCCATATGACTTACCAGATCCAACCGGACCCATCAGGCCACGAACAAAAGATTTATCGTGTAGAAATTTCCATACAGTAGCAGACTTAGAAAAGTCTAAATCCATGCTAGGAAGATTACTCATCGCCAGCCTCATAAGTCGTGGTAATCTCTGGACCCTTCATATTGATCCCAATAATCGAAGGCTTATCAACATTTGCCTCAACATCCAGCAAACCACTAGCTTTAGCTAAAATGCGTAGAACACTTACCTTGTCAAACATCTCAATCGTTGTTCCATGCTGACCAACAGTAACCTTCTTAATCGCTGCCAAAGCCTCATCAGGAATATCAGCAATAGGCTTTATCTCGCCCGTACTTAAATTAATGATATCGGTAATCCGAGCAGTACCCATAGCAATCAACTCAGTAGCAACAGCTTCCTTGTTCTGAGCAAGAGTTTCAGACCGACCGATCCGGCGCTGCAACAATCGCGCACCGCCAAACCGACCAACCGGAGGAATAGGTTTAATCTTATCCTCTTTTTTTCTTGCCATTAAAATGGAATCTCATCATCTAAATCAGCAGGTTTAGCAGCCGGTGTAGATTGCTGCTGACGATTACCATCATCAACAAACAACTTTAACCAAACCTCACCCTCTTTATTCGGAAGGGGTAAGCTCTCAAGCTTAATACTGATCCCCTTCTCACCCTCAAAAGCAATACCATGACGTAACCAAACAGGCTTATCCCGACCTGGTACTTCCTTCGCTTGCACAACACTAAATCGCTTCGACATTGTTTTCTCCTATATCGCGTTGCAATGAAATAACGATATCACATCAAAACGATATTACAATACCTAGTGATAAATACAGTGCCTTTCACGAAGCAATCCCCTGGCTAAATCCTCAATGATATTAGGAAACAAATCATGCCCAATAACAGCTATCAATTCAGCATCGCGCCAAACATAAAGACCATCAGACCTAACTTGCCAACTAACAACCGACAAAGGATCGCCAGGGTCAAGCATTACTTCTTCTTCTTACCCGCCATCTTCTTCATAGCTGCCTTCTTTAAAGCAGGGTTCTTCTTATCCGCCTTAGACGGACGACCAACCTTACTTCCATAACTTCCCTTACCCATCGGCATAATCTTATCCCTTCCTTCTCATGCGGGTCTTAGCCGCCTGTTTAAAAGCGTCAGCAGTAGGCGCACCCTTACTACCAACCTTGCGCATCTTCTCGCCGCTACCAGCAGCAATACGCTTTCTCTTAAGTTCAATATTTTTATATAGTCCTGGTCGTTTTGCCATATTAGGCTCCTTTCAAGTTTAATAGTTTTTTTCGTTTTGGAGTCATAGACAAAGACCCCTTAGAAGCACCGCCAGCCTTGCTGCGAGACTGAGCAGCAGTAACAGCAGCATCAAGATCATCAAAGCGCGGAAATTTACGACCAGTATCATCCTCATAAGACTTCGCAGCGTTCCATGCCTTATCACCACGCAAAAACTTCGGCTCACCCGTCTTCTTGTCAAACCAAATTGTTGGAATGTTCCAAGCACCACCATCAGGAGAACGCTCGCTAGCAAGATACTCAGTAGCCTTCTTGCCACCAGGCAAATCAATAGGCTTATGAACCTTGGGGTCAAATGGAATTAAATCAGCCATAGCAAAACCCTTTCATGGTTTTTTGGAAAATAGTTGCGTGAGGGACTGCAGCTATAGAGGGCGCGGGGGGAGGGGAAAGGGGTCGTTTCCCGCAAAACTGCAACTTTTCCCTGCAGAAAGACAAAGTTTTTGCCCTGCCTTCATTCAAAAACGCAACCACCTCACCAATGGGTAGGCCACATTCAATGCCTGACCCGTACGAGCTCGGTACATCTCTTGGGCTACCTGTGGTCATGCTGTAACCGTTACGTTGCTGTGCGGCTCTCTCAATAGCTCTACGGCCTGATTAGCCAGCATCTTAGCTGATCTTTGTGCCTGATCGTGCGAGATCCACCAGCCTTTTGCAATTGCTGCTGTAAAAAAGTCGGTTGTCAAAGACTGAAATTCAACCATTAACTTAGATAACCTCTGATCAGTCCCGCTGTTAGTCCCAGCCATTCCTTGTTTGATCTGATCCTTTAGCATTGATTCGGCTTCTGAAATCTCCATCTGGTGTTTAACTGACAATGAAGACTTGATTGTTTCCTCTAGCTTTATCTTTGGTTCGTAGACGATACGGTTAGACGTTGACCGTTGCCCAGGATAGAAGGGTTTACAATACACCATGTAACCCAGCTTGCGAAGTTTAACAGCATGGTAGGATACTCCGCTTTTGCTGCAACCAAGTGTTTCCGATAGTCTGCCCTGGCTTACGAATGTTCTACCTATTCGGTCTGCGTATGAGCAGTAAGCTGCGAGAACTCTGAAGGTTGACGCTGATACTCTTGGATCGCCCAGCGCTCGGATTGGTACGATTGTAAACGCTCTGAGATCTTTGGCTTTAAGTTGCTTGGGTCTCAAAACGGGTTCTCCTCGATTGGATCGAAGTTAGCTGGCTGCTTGTTTTGTTCAATTGAGTATTTGTAACCTTCCAGAGCTTTTGCTGTAATCAGTTTCTTTTCGATTAGCCTGGCTGCTGCTGATCCGATTATGTAGGTTTCTGCAACGCCTTCGCCGTTGTTGATGCGCTTGGCTGCGATTGTGTCGCTGTCGAAAGCTGCGGGTTGTGTTGCTTCGAAGTCTTTCTTGGGTGTGCGTTCTTTGATTGCTTCAACGATCTCGCGTGTGATGGGCCATGCTCTGGTTTTAGCTGACTTCTTGAGATCTCGCCGCATTCTCTCAAAGAGCCTGGTGATGTTTTCTTCTGTGGCATCTGTTGGGATTGAGCTGTTCACTGCGTCTGCAACATCTGAGATCTCTTGCTTTTGCCATGAAAGATC
>Ga0102810_1001076_pt1 | contig 10165 bp, 9 predicted proteins | sample ColrivemetaGS573_FD_84506 | JGI IMG/M metagenome (GOLD analysis project Ga0102810, IMG submission 84506) | Estuarine microbial communities from the Columbia River estuary - Ebb tide ETM metaG S.573 | ecosystem: Environmental > Aquatic > Marine > Intertidal zone > Estuary | place: USA: Columbia...
AATAGGTTCAATCATCATGACCATGCCTGCGCCACCGCCAAATTGGGTGTCGTCAATGGATTTATAATTATCGCTCGTATAATCACGTAAATTATGAAAATGGACTTCTACCAAACCAGCTTCTATAGCGCGTTTTAAAATTGAAGCTTCAAACGGACTTTTTAGTAATTCGGGTAAAACGGTTATGATATCAATGCGCATATTTCAGTTTTGAGAACTACAAAGATGCAAAGAATAAGATGAATAATAAAAATTACTTATCGGTAATACACCAAAAGCGGCCTAAAGCAGCGTAGTACTTTTATTTCTAAATTGGTGTTGATAAATAAATCACGCATTAATAAAAATGCATTAAAAAGAAGCTAATAAATTAACTATTTGGCTTTTGTTTATTGAGCTCGTCTTGAAGTTGACGTCTTACTTTTTGTTCACGTTCTAGGGCTACTTTTCTGTGTTCTTCAAATTCTTCTTCAATTTCAGCTAAGGCCAAATTTACGTTTTTAGTAATACTATTACTGTTTTTGTATTTATAGATAAAAAATAACAATAGCGCTAGTAAGCCTGCAATTATCGACCAAAGCAACACATTATAACCAGATTTACTCATTTGCATTCCAAATAAAGCCATGCTGTCTTTTTCTAAATTCGTTTGGTCTAAAGTGCCTTGCGTATTTGTTAAACTTGTTTTTAATAAAGATATTTCTTTCGCTTGACTATTAACAATAGCTTGTGTCTCTGTTAAGTCTTTATGAACGGTTTTTAAAGAGTCAATTGTGTGCGCACGCAAGGTGTTTAACATACTGCGTTTTACAGCCTCATAGGGTTGTCCATTGGTGCCTTTAAAATTACCAGACTTTTTTAAAACATATTCAAATTGATTATCAATAGTACCACTATTTAATGATAAATTATCATCATCTGATTTAGTTTGCGCGTGGGCAGAAATTGTAAATAGTGTTACAAATAAAAGCAGTACAAAAAATCTTACGTTATTCATTTGGAAATGGTTGTTTGGTTAATTGATATACGAAAATAACAAAATATGTTTAGTATGAAACGTTTTTAATAGAAAAGCCTCACAAAAGTGAGGCTAATTTATATACGCTATAAAAATTATTTTAGATGTTTATTTTAATAATAAGTATGGCGTCTAACTTTTGCAATATATTTTGCTAAACGAATGACTTGATGACTATAGCCATATTCATTATCATACCAAATATAAAGTATTGCGTTTTTGCCATCACTTCTTACAATGGTTGCTTTACTGTCATAAATAGCTGGAGCAGAGCTACCGACAATATCACTAGATACTAATTCGTCACTAAGCTCATATTTTATTTGCTCTACTAAACTGCCTTCTAAGGCATACTTTTTCATGACTGCATTTATACCTTCAACAGAGGTCGCGTTGTTTAACTCTAAATTTAAAATGGCTAAAGACCCATTTGGCACAGGAACACGAATGGCGTTCGATGTGAGTTTCCCCTCTAAGCTTGGTAATGCTTTTGCAACAGCCTTTCCAGCGCCTGTTTCCGTAATGACCATGTTTAATGCAGCAGCACGACCACGACGATATTTATTATGAAAATTATCAACTAAATTTTGATCGTTTGTATACGCATGTATCGTTTCTAAATGCCCAGATTTTACACCGAAAGAATCTTCCATCACTTTTAGGATTGGTGTTATGGCATTTGTCGTACAGGATGCCGCAGAGAAAATATCCACTTGATCTGGATTATGTTCAGTATGATTTACACCATGAACAATATTAGGAATGCCTTTTCCTGGTGCAGTTAATAAAACTTTGGCTGCCCCTTTTGAATTTAATAGACGGCTTAATGCTTCCTTATCTCTAAAAGCGCCTGTGTTATCAATGACTAAAGCATCATGAATGTCATATTGTGTATAATCAATGTCTTCTGGTGCATTTGCAGATATTATTTTTACAGTTGTCCCATTAATAATTAAAGCACTATTGACAGCATCTATAGAAACCGTGCCATGAAAATCACCATGAACAGAATCATTACGTAATAAAGATGCTCTTTTTTCTAAAACAGTGGCATTAATTTCACCACGTGTTACGATGGCTCTTAGGCGTAATTGATTTCCTTTTCCGGCTTTTGTCATTAACTCACGTGCGACTAAACGACCAATTCTTCCAAAACCATAAAGCACGACGTCTTTTGGTTTAATGGAGTCATTTTTACTGGCATCTTTAAGCTTGTCTGCAACAAAAGCTGTTGCATTATTATATTGTTTGTCTTCTAAGTGATACTCATAAGTTAATTTTCCGATATCCAACTTAGCAGGAGGAAGGTCTAAAGTATTTATGGCTTTTGCAATTTCTACCGAATCAAAAATTGATATGGGTTTTTGAACAAATTCGCCAGCATATTCGTGAAGGTTTAAAATTTCGCTTACATTTCTATCAATGAGATGGTTTCTAAAAAGTACTAACTCAATCGACTTGTCATACCAAAGGTCGCTAATAATTTTAATGAATTCTACAGTAGCTCTGCGTCTATCTGCTTGAAAAGCCAATTCGCTTTCATAAGTTTCGTTAATAGGCATTGTTGTAATATTTTGTGTGTTGTTAATTTTTTTGCAAAAGTAACATATTTCAATCGTTTTCGTAACTTATTTTGGCATAAAATAAAAACGCTCTAGCGTTTTCTAGAGCGTTCGTTTATGGCATTATAATTTCATTGGTATTACCTAAAGTTATAGCGTTCTTTTTCGCCTTTCGAATTTATAAGTTCAATGCGCAATAGGTCATTTGGTTGAATGTTTTTTAAAATAGCTTCAACGTCTTCAACAGTATGCACCTCCACATTATTTATCGCAGTAATAACGTCACCTTCTTGTACACCGTTATTATTCCAAAACTCCAAATATTTTCTATTAGAGGTTAATCTCGAAATTTTAACCCCATATTTGGTGTTGTATTTTTTTAAATACTTAGGCTTCGCATTTTTAATGGTACCTATAATAGGAACGGTAAATGTTTCATTTTTAAGTAAGGTTACTGGAAGTTCTTTCTTTACTCCATTTCTTAAAACGATAACATTGATGACATCATTTGGACTTTTAGAATTTAAAAAACCTCTTAAATCTGAGAACTTTTTAATTTTGACATCATCCAACTGCTGAATAATATCGCCGCTATTTAATCCAGCCATATCTGCACCAGAATCTTCTTCAACGTCTTCTATGTAAAAGCCTTCAGTAGTATTTAAACCAAATTCTTCTGCATAACCAGCGCTAACCGTTCCACCTCTTACCCCTAAAATACCATTTTGAACATTACCAAACTCCATAATATCCTGAACTACTTTTTTAGCAATATTGCTCGGTACGGCAAATGAATACCCAATATAAGAGCCCGTTTGTGAAGAAATAGCAGTATTAATGCCAATTAAAGCACCTTCAGTATTGACCAAAGCACCACCTGAATTTCCTGGGTTTACTGCAGCATCAGTTTGAATAAAAGATTGATTATTAAAACCCGATAAATCTCTTGACTTTGCACTAATAATACCAGCAGTTACCGTAGATGTTAAATTAAAAGGATTGCCAACGGCTAAAACCCATTCGCCAATTTTGGCTTGATCACTATCACCAAATGCAGTAAAAGGTAAGGCTTCATCGGCATCTATTTTAATTAAAGCAATATCTGTTTTGTCATCTGTTCCAATTATTTTAGCGTCATAGGTTTTATTATTGTTAAGGGTTACAGATAATGCCCTAGAGCCATCAATAACATGATTATTGGTGATGATATAACCATCGGGTGAAATTATGACACCAGATCCTGTTCCAATCTGAGCGCGTTGTGTTTGTCTTCCAAAGAATAAATCTTCAAAAGTCATTTGCCTAGAATTTACAGTGGTGTTTTTTACATGAACTACAGTATGCACCGTTTTTTCTGCTGCAATGGTGAAATCTACATCGGGTGCAGTTGTGAGGTTTGTCTTCGTGCTCTTGTAATTTACCGGATAGAGTATTGGCTGCGCTTGACTTTCCTGTAACGTCAACGGTTTTTCTTTTTCAATAAAAACTTTGTAAGCACCTAGTGTTAAAGCGCCTCCCAATGCTGAAACCAATAATAAGGATAAAATATTTTTCATCTTTTTCTATTTATTTTAAAAGTTTAACGCTTAAAATTATTAAAATGTTGCTTTTCTTAAAGAACTTTAACGACGTTTTAACATCATAAATTACAGTTAAATATTGCTATATTTGTGATCATTATTTATACCATATGACAAACCCCTTTTATAAATATCATGGTACCGGAAATGATTTTGTGATGATAGACAATCGACAAGATCATTTCGATAAAAACGATACCAAACGCATTGCGCTTTTATGCGACAGACATTTTGGTATTGGTGCAGACGGATTGATATTGTTAGAAGGTCATGAGGAGGTTGACTTTAAAATGGTGTATTTTAATGCTGATGGAAATGAAAGCTCCATGTGTGGTAATGGTGGTCGCTGTCTGACTGCTTTTGCAAAATATTTAAAAATCATAGATACTAAAGCTACTTTTGAGGCGATCGATGGCATGCATAACGCTATTATTGATGGCGACAGCATAAAATTACAGATGCAAAATGTGGCACGCGTTGAGACGCATCCCACTCATATATTTTTGGATACAGGCTCGCCACATCATGTGCAGCTTGAAAATAATTTAACCGATTTAGATATTAAAAGAGAAGGTGCAAAGATTCGTTATGGCAGCCCTTATAATGACGCTGGTAGTAATGTGAATTTTGTTTCTAAATTGTCTGAGGATACATTTGCCGTAAGGACTTATGAACGTGGCGTAGAGGGTGAGACCTTGTCTTGTGGAACAGGTGTCACAGCTGTTGCACTAGCCATGCATTATTGTGGTGCGACAGAAAAAAATCATATTCATTTAGAAACACCTGGTGGAAACCTACAAGTTTCATTTCAGAAAAAAGATGAAGGTTATGACAATATTTGGTTAATAGGTCCAGCAGTCCAAGTTTTTAAAGGCACACTAATATGATAACATTACAAGGAGAACATATTTTTTTACGTGCGTTAGAACCTGAAGATCTTGAGTTTATTCATGATGTAGAAAATGATGAAAGTATTTGGGAAATTAGCAATACAAATACCCCTTATTCTAAATACCTCATTAAGCAATATTTAGAGCATTCGCACAAAGATATTTACGAAGTAAAACAATTAAGACTCATTATTTCGAATTATGAAAATGAGGTTTTAGGCATGATTGATGTCTTCGATTTCAATCCTAAAAATAGAAGAGCAGGTATTGGAATTTTAATTAAAAAAGAGGCTCATAGAGAAAAAGGTTATGGTAAAGAAGCTTTAAATCTATTGATTGATTATTGCTTTACACATCTTGATTTACATCAACTCTATTGTAATATTTCTGAAAATAATAAGGCGAGTATCAATTTGTTTTCCAATCGTGGGTTTGAAAAAATAGGGTTAAAGAAAGATTGGAATATTATTAATGGTGCTTTTAAAAACGAATATATTTACCAACTCATTAATACATAAATGTACTTTAAAAAAATACTCCTTGCTATTGCAATTATCGGATTAATTATCGCAGCTTTTTTTGCGAATTTTGTATATAAAGCGATGTTTAAAGCCAATACAGCTTTTAATAATGAAGTCGCTTATATTTATATCTCGAGTAATGCCAATTATAATGAAGTACGAGAACAACTTCAGCCTTTATTAGTCGATATCGATGCTTTTGATGCCTTAGCGCAACGCAAACAATACAATACAAATATTAAAGCAGGGAAATATGCGATTAAAAAGGGCATGAGTAATAATGATATTATTAATTCTATTCGCATTAATAATATTCCTATAAAAATTGCTTTTAATAATCAAGAAAGTCTAGAGAAACTAGCTGGTCGCATTGCAACGCAAATTGAAGCGGATAGTCTAAGTCTTTTAGAAACGATGAATGATCAAGATTTTCTCAAAAACAATGGCTTTTCAAATAAAACGGCTTTAGGGATGTATATTCCTAATAGTTATGAGTTTTTCTGGAATACGTCTGCGAAAACGTTTAGAGATAAAATGTTAAACGAATATAATCGTTTTTGGAATTCGAATCGAAGGACTAAAGCCGATGCCTTAAAGCTATCAAAAGATGAGGTCATGACCTTAGCTTCGATTGTTCAAAAAGAGACAGCTAAAGTTGATGAGCGTCCGAGAGTTGCTGGAGTTTATGTGAATAGATTAAAACGCGGAATGCCATTGCAAGCAGACCCTACAGTTATTTTTGCTATTAAGGAAAAGGCTAATGATTTTGATAAAGTCATTAAACGTGTACTTTATAAAGATTTAGAAATCGATTCACCATATAATACTTATAAGTATGCAGGCTTACCGCCTGGGCTAATTGCTATGCCTGATATATCTTCTATTGATGCTGTGCTTAATTATGAAAAACACAATTACATATATTTTGTGGTAAATGTTGAAAAATTTGGCTATCACAAATTTGCCAAAACCTTAACTCAGCATAACAGAAACAAACAAGAGTATGTGAGATGGATTAATAAAAAAGGGATAAATAGATAATTTTGAATAAGGTTTTACTCGTACTTTTCGTTTTTTGTTTTTCATCTAGTTTGTTTGCCCAATCAAAAATCAATACTTTTCTTAAGCCAAGCGATACATTAAATAAACCGAGACGGAATGCGGTTGTCATATCTGAAGCCTCAATAATGACGTTGTCATTAGTGGGTTTAAATCAATTGTGGTATGCCGATTATGAACGCTCAAAGTTTCATACACTTAATGATAATGATGATTGGATGCAAATGGACAAGCTTGGCCACGCATTTGCTTCATATCAAATAGGTACTCTTGGAGCGAATCTTTTAAATTGGAGCGGTGTCAGTGAAAAAGACCAACTAATTTATGGTGCTACCTTAGGTTTTGGGTTTTTAACCGTTGTTGAGGTCTTTGATGGTTTTTCCGAAGAATGGGGTTTTTCTTGGGGCGACATGATTGCTAATGCAGCAGGAACTGGATTGTATGTTGGACAAGAATTGCTTTGGAAGGACCAACGTATCAAATTAAAGTATTCATTTCATCAAACACAATATGCTGCACAACGTCCTGAAAAGCTTGGAGAAAGCTTTTTACAAGAAGTACTTAAGGATTATAACGGACAAACCTACTGGTTGAGTGCCAATGTTAGTTCGTTTATTAAGAATGATAAAATTCCAAAATGGATCAATATCGCATTTGGTTATGGAGCTGAGGGTATGCTTACCGGGACTAATGAGTCTTTAGATGGGGCATTTCCAAATCAAGAGCGAATACGGCAATATTACTTAAGTTTAGATGTCGATTTATCACGAATTAAAACCAATTCTCACGTTCTAAAGACTGTATTTGAGCTGCTTAATGTTATAAAAATACCCTTCCCAACAGTGGAGTTCAACGATAAAAATGGCATAAAATTTCACGCCATATACTTTTAATTGCATTTTAGCGACTAATTTTTGTTTGAATTAGATTCGCATATAGTTTTGAGTCATTAACCTACTTAATTGTTCATTTTCAGTTTTCAATTAAAAAATGTATATTTGCACGCTGAAAATTTTGAACGATTTATTTATTAATTATTACTAATAAATTAATGTTATGATAAAAAATATTGGAAAACTAGCCCTGTTAGTAGCTATCTGCGCAATGTTAAAATTTTCGCTGTCTTCAAATACAATAGTTGAGACAATAGATGTTAACGAAATCGAACACACTTCAAACATAATTCTTAAACCTTTTTTCGCATTTAACACCTCAAATGTTAAATTCACACCAACTTTAGGGAAATCTTTTATTGGTTTTAAAGAAGCCTTAGGTTTTAAAGAATCTAGAGGTGATTATTTTATTGTGAACAAATTTGGATATTTAGGGAAATATCAATTTGGTAAAGAAACATTGAAAATGATAGGTATATATAATCCTAGTCATTTTTTACAAAATCCAGAATTACAGGAAAAAGCATTTATTGCAAATGCACAACGTAACAAGTGGATATTACGAAGAGATATTAAACGTTTTAATGGTAAGACTATAAACGGTGTGCTAATTACTGAGTCAGGTATACTAGCTGCAGCGCATTTAGCGGGACCAGGAAGCGTTAAAAAATACTTAAGAAGTTATGGTGCAACTAGTTTTAAAGATGCATTTGGAACTTCAATACAACATTATATGAAAAAGTTTTCTGGCTATGATACGTCATCGGTAGAACCAAATCAAAAAGCTAAAGCGATTATAGTTTAAAACGTCTTAGCTTCTATAAATTATAAATATGGTTGGTCTTTTATGAAGGTCAACCTTATTTTTTTTCCAATCATTTACCGTTTTTGTTTTAATAAACTCTGTTGGCAAAGTAATATCACAAGCGATACAAATACGCGTATCATTACTTAATGATTGACAAATATCTTCTAGCATTTTATTGTTTCTATAAGGTGTTTCAATAAAAATTTGTGATTGGTTTTTTTCATAAGAAATACGCTCTAAGTTTTTAAGTTCGTGCTTTCTATCGCTTTTATCAATGGGAAGGTAACCATTAAAAGTAAAGCGTTGTCCATTCATTCCTGAACTCATTATAGCCAGCAAAATTGAAGACGGTCCGACTAAAGGTGTAACTTGAATATTCTTATCATGAGCAATACGCACAACATCTGCTCCAGGGTCTGCAACACCAGGGCAGCCAGCTTCAGATAGTAAGCCAATATGCTTTCCTTGTAGACACGGGTCTAAGAAGCTAGGTATTTCTTCGGAAGGCGTAAACTTATTCAGATGATAAAAAGTGAGTGTAGATTGCTTTTTTTCAGGATGAATACTTTTAATAAAGCGTCTCGCCGTTTTTTCATTTTCTACAATAAAGGTATCTATATGCTCAACAACTTTTATTACTGAAATAGGTAAAACCTCTAAAGGGTCATTGTCACCTAGAGTAGTAGGTATAAGGTATAGCTTACCAATAACTGAAGTCATTAATTTTTAATGAGTTTATTTGTTTTTCTTTTTCCATCAATAGTTATGATTTCAACTAAATAAAAACCAGATTGAATTTCTGTTGTTGAAATACTTGTAATACTTTCTGTTGGATTATGAATTGAAGTTATGATTTTTCCATGAAGATCATAAAGCAGGATGTATTCTATTTTCTCCGGCGTTGAAGATGTGTCAATAATTACAGTATCACTCACTGGATTAGGATAAATTTTAATATTAGAGAGGGCTTCTTCTGAAATACTTAATGCAGCATCAATAATTTTATAAACATTCCCAGAACTTATACCTGCAATGTAAATTTCGCCATTCATATCCTCACCAAAAGTAGTCCATCCATTACCAGAATACTGTTCGGTAAACGACATGTTCCAATCTGCACCATCATATTCTAAAATTCCAATTTCATCACTACAATAATCCGCAAAAAAGTACAAGCCTTCAAGTGTCGGTTGCGCAGTACCTCTATACCTAAAACCACCTGTGATTGAACATTTAAATGCACCACTACCATTGTGTGTATATTGTGCTACTGGAAACTGAAGATTTGAAGCAGGAGGACAATCTGCAAGATTATAAGCAGTATCTCCTTCATAACAACGCCAGCCATAGTTTAAAGCAGTGCTAGATAAAGGTACCAAATTTATTTCCTCAATAGCATTCTGTCCAACATCGGCAATCCAAATTTCTCCAGTATCTCTATCAAAAGAAAAACGCCATGGGTTTCTCAAACCATAAGACCATATCTCTTCAACCAGAGTCGTACTGCCATTAAACGGGTTATCTACCGGAATGGCATAATTGTTTCCATTGCTCGTATTATCAACATCAATTCTTAATAATTTGCCTAAAGGGACAGTTAAATTTTGTGATCTATCACCTGGGTCTCCACCAGAACCGCCATCACCAGTTGCTATGTATAAATAACCATTAGGTCCAAAAGCAATATCACCACCATTGTGGTTACCAAAGGGTTGATCTATGGTCATTAGCACTAATTCTGAGCCGGCATCTGCAGTATTTGAAGTGGGAGATGAGGCTGTAAATCTTGAAACTACAGTATTACCTGAATTATTTATATAGTTCACATAAAAGT
>Ga0102810_1001077_pt1 | contig 10164 bp, 8 predicted proteins | sample ColrivemetaGS573_FD_84506 | JGI IMG/M metagenome (GOLD analysis project Ga0102810, IMG submission 84506) | Estuarine microbial communities from the Columbia River estuary - Ebb tide ETM metaG S.573 | ecosystem: Environmental > Aquatic > Marine > Intertidal zone > Estuary | place: USA: Columbia...
AAAGAAGTCCGGGGCCTCGGCCTCAACATGGAACTCCTGGATGCGGAGGATGAGGAGTAAGGCGCATAGCCTTACTCCCCCCACCTCTTAACGCACCCCAATTCAAGGAATTGAAGATGAACCAGGAACTGACAAACAACCCGTTTAACCCGCTTACACCGGCAAAAACGTTCGACGAAATCAAGGTCTCTTTGGCCTCACCAGAACGGATCCTTTCATGGTCCTTCGGCGAGATCAAAAAGCCGGAAACCATCAACTACCGCACGTTCAAGCCAGAGCGTGACGGCCTGTTCTGCGCACGTATCTTTGGCCCGATCAAAGACTACGAATGCCTGTGTGGTAAATATAAGCGCATGAAGTATCGCGGCGTTGTCTGCGAAAAATGCGGTGTTGAAGTGACCCTGCAAAAAGTCCGTCGCGAGCGGATGGGCCATATTGAACTGGCCGCACCAGTTGCACACATCTGGTTCCTCAAGTCGTTGCCATCCCGCATCGGCCTGATGCTGGACATGACGCTGCGCGATCTTGAGCGTATTTTGTATTTTGAAAACTACGTTGTGATCGAACCCGGCCTGACTGACCTGACTTACGGCCAGTTGATGACCGAAGAAGAATTCAACGACGCCCAAGACCTTTACGGCATGGATGCATTCCAGGCCAACATCGGTGCCGAAGCGATCCGCGAAATGCTGGCCCAGATCGATCCGGCATAAGAGGCAGAAACACAGCGAGCAGACCTCAAAGAGGCCACTGGCGAATTGAAGCCAAAGAAGATCATCAAGCGTTTGAAGATCGTCGAAAGTTTCCTCGAGTCCGGTAACCGTCCAGAGTGGATGGTTCTGACAGTGATCCCCGTGATCCCGCCAGAACTGCGCCCGCTGGTTCCGCTTGATGGCGGCCGTTTCGCGACGTCCGACCTCAACGATCTGTATCGTCGTGTGATCAACCGCAACAACCGCCTCAAGCGTTTGATCGAATTGCGTGCACCTGACATCATCGTCCGTAACGAAAAGCGGATGTTGCAGGAATCTGTTGACGCATTGTTCGATAACGGCCGTCGTGGTCGTGTTATCACAGGTGCTAACAAGCGTCCGCTGAAATCACTGTCCGACATGCTGAAGGGTAAGCAAGGTCGCTTCCGTCAGAACCTCTTGGGTAAGCGCGTCGACTTCTCGGGTCGTTCGGTTATTGTGACTGGCCCAGAGTTGAAGCTTCACCAATGTGGTCTGCCGAAAAAGATGGCTCTCGAGCTGTTCAAGCCGTTCATCTATTCGCGTCTTGAAGCCAAAGGTCTGTCTTCGACCGTCAAGCAAGCCAAGAAATTGGTCGAAAAAGAGCGTCCCGAAGTCTGGGATATCTTGGACGAGGTTATCCGCGAACACCCTGTCATGCTGAACCGTGCGCCAACGTTGCACCGTCTTGGCATTCAGGCGTTCGAACCTGTCTTGATCGAAGGTAAAGCGATCCAGCTGCACCCACTTGTCTGTTCTGCGTTCAACGCTGACTTTGACGGTGACCAGATGGCTGTTCACGTGCCGCTTTCGCTTGAAGCACAGCTTGAAGCACGCGTTCTGATGATGTCCACGAACAACGTGTTGTCGCCCGCCAACGGCGCGCCAATCATCGTGCCATCGCAGGATATGATTTTGGGTCTCTATTACACGACCATCATGCGTCACGGCATGAAGGGCGAGGGCATGTCATTCGCTGACATCGAAGAGGTCGAGCATGCGCTGACTGCTGGTGAAGTTCACCTGCACGCCAAAATCAACGCGCGGATGACGCAGATTGATGACGAAGGCAACGAAGTGCGCGTGCGCTTTGAAACAACACCGGGCCGTTTGCGTCTGGGTGCGTTGTTGCCATTGAATGCCAAAGCGCCGTTTGCTTTGGTCAACCGTTTGCTGCGCAAGAAAGAAGTGCAGCAGGTCATCGACACGGTCTACCGTTACTGTGGTCAGAAAGAATCTGTCATCTTCTGTGACCAGATCATGACCATGGGCTTCCGCGAAGCGTTCAAGGCTGGCATCTCGTTTGGTAAGGACGACATGGTCGTGCCTGACACCAAGTGGACGTTGGTTGATGAAACCCGCGAGCAGGTTAAAGACTTTGAACAGCAGTACATGGACGGCCTGATCACACAGGGCGAAAAGTACAACAAAGTTGTAGATGCATGGTCAAAGGCCAACGACAAAGTCACTGACGCGATGATGACCACAATCTCGACCACGCCGCTTCTTGCGGATGGTGCCGAAGGTGAACCAAACTCGGTTTACATGATGGCCCACTCCGGTGCGCGTGGTTCGGTTACGCAGATGAAGCAGCTGGGTGGTATGCGTGGTCTGATGGCCAAGCCGAACGGTGAGATCATCGAGACACCTATCATCTCGAACTTTAAGGAAGGTCTAACCGTTCTTGAGTACTTCAACTCGACCCACGGTGCCCGTAAGGGTCTGTCGGATACGGCGTTGAAGACTGCGAACTCTGGTTACCTGACACGTCGTCTGGTGGACGTCGCGCAAGACTGTATCGTCCGTGAGGTCGATTGCGGAACTGAGCGTGCGATCACCGCCGAAGCTGCCGTAAACGACGGTGAAGTTGTGTCGTCCTTGGCGGAACGCGTCCTTGGCCGTGTATCTGCGGATGATGTCCTCAAGCCAGGTACAGACGAAGTTATCGTTGAAGCAGGCGAGCTGATCGACGAGCGTAAAGCAGACATGATCGATGTTGCTGGTGTTGCTAAGATGCGCATCCGCAGCCCGCTGACATGTGAAGCCGAAGATGGCGTCTGTGCGATGTGCTACGGTCGTGACCTTGCACGTGGTACGCGCGTCAACATCGGTGAAGCTGTCGGCATCATCGCCGCACAGTCAATCGGTGAACCTGGTACGCAGCTGACCATGCGGACATTCCACATTGGTGGTGTTGCTCAGGGTGGACAGCAGTCATTCCAAGAAGCGTCGCAGCCCGGAAAAATCGAATTCCGCAACGCACAATTGTTGGAAAATGCAGCCGGAGAGATGGTCGTCATGGGCCGTAACATGGTTCTTGCAATCCTCGGAAACGACGGCGAAGAGCGGGCGAACCACAAGGTTGGCTATGGCTCCAAGGTGTTTGTCAAAGAGGGCGCGGATATCATGCGCGGTGACAAGCTGTTTGAATGGGATCCATATACGCTTCCAATCATCGCAGAAAAGTCCGGTACAGCGAAATACGTTGATCTGATCAACGGTATTGCCATGCGCGAAGACACAGATGATGCAACGGGTATGACCCAGCGCATCGTGTCGGATTGGCGTGCTGCACCAAAAGGCAACGAGCTTGCACCAAAGATCATCGTGCTGGGCGCAGATGGTGAAGTTGTCCTTAAGGACGACGGCAACCCAGTCGCTTATCCGATGTCTGTTGACGCGGTTCTGTCGGTCGAAGACGGTGAAGAGATCAAGGCCGGTGACGTTGTCGCGCGTATTCCGCGTGAAGGCGCCAAGACCAAGGACATCACCGGTGGTCTGCCACGTGTCGCTGAATTGTTCGAAGCTCGCCGTCCAAAGGATCACGCAATCATCGCCGAAATCGATGGCTACGTGCGCTTTGGCAAGGACTATAAGAACAAGCGCCGCATCGCGATTGAATCTGCTGACGATGCAGACGTGAAGGTCGAATACATGGTGCCTAAGGGTAAGCATATTCCGGTTGCGGAAGGTGACTTTGTCCAGAAGGGCGATTACATCATGGACGGCAACCCGGCACCGCACGATATTCTTGCGGTTATGGGGGTCGAGGCCCTTGCGGACTATATGATCGACGAAGTGCAGGACGTTTACCGCCTGCAGGGTGTGAAGATCAACGACAAGCACATCGAAGTTATCGTGCGTCAGATGCTCCAGAAGTGGGAGATTCAGGACAGTGGTGACACCGTTCTGCTGAAAGGCGAAAACGTCGACAAAGCTGAATTTGATGAAGCCAATGCAAAGGCTCTGGCGCGCGGCGATCGCCCTGCGACCGGCGAGCCGATCCTGCTTGGTATCACCAAAGCGTCGTTGCAGACCCGTTCGTTCATCTCTGCTGCATCGTTCCAGGAAACGACACGCGTACTGACCGAAGCATCCGTGCAAGGTAAGCGCGACAAGCTGATCGGTCTCAAAGAGAACGTGATCGTTGGCCGTCTGATCCCTGCGGGTACCGGTGGTGCGACACAGCAAATGCGCCGTGTTGCCGCCGATCGTGACAACGTTGTCATCGAAGCGCGCCGTGAAGAAGCCGAAGAAGCCGCACGTTTGGCTGCTCCGGTAGAGGCAGCACATGGGTCAGAAGAGCAAGTCTTCGGTAAAGCACCTGCTGCTGCGTCGGACGACGACGCGTAAGTAACGTTTCACACGAATTGAAAAAGGGCCCCCGCATTGCGGGGGCCCTTTTTGTTTGGGCGCAGTTGTTTGGTGTCGCGCGATTGGAACGCTTGTTGCGATCGACAATATTTATTGACCTGACCCAGATCAAAGCGGCGATGCAGAATAGCGCATAGCATGGGGACAACAAAAGGAGATTCCCATGTACAACAACATCCTCGTCCCTGTTTCACTTGATGCCGATCGCAATGTCATCGGCGCCATGAATATTGCCAAAGCTCTTTGCGCTGAAGGTGGCAAAATTACATGTTTGCATGTGATCGAGCAATTGCCGCAGTACGCGACAGAGTATCTGCCGGCAGGACACCTTGAAGCGGCGAAAGCCGATGTCGTCGAAAGCCTGACTGCTTTCACAAAGGACGTGCCAAATGCCACCGCTGTCGTCGTGGATGGTCATTCCTCACGCACCATTCTGAATCATGCTGACATGAACGAAGTTGATCTGATCATCGTTGCGAGCCATCAACCGGGCATGCAGGACTATTTGCTGGGCTCGACCGCAGCCAAGGTCGTTCGTCACGCAAAATGTGCGGTGCATGTGCTGCGCTAACACGACCACATCTGACGGTTTCGCGCTAGCAGGTGCGTGACCGTCCTGCTACCTCATGGGTATGCCGGTTTTGACTGACAATATTCGTGGTGCTCTTATCATGATAGGCGCGATGTGTGCCTATACGTTCAACGATGCCTTTATGAAGGCGTTGGCGGACGAAATACCCCTATTCCAAGCGATCTTTTTTCGGGGCACAGCAGCTGTAATTTTCTTGGTTATTCTGTGCCGATTTATGGGGCAGTTGCGCTTTGATTTGTCGCGCAATGATTGGGGTTTGATCCTGATCCGCACAGTTGGTGAAGTTGGCGGAACTTATTTCTTTCTTACCGCGCTGTTCAACATGCCAATCGCCAACGTTAGCGCGATTTTGCAGGCGTTGCCCCTGGCAGTCAGTCTTGCTGCCGCATTGATCTTGGGAGAAGCGCTGGGTTGGCGCAGATTAACGGCGATTTGCGTCGGGTTTGCGGGCGTCCTGCTGATCATTCAACCTGGCGGCGCAGATTTCAGCAGCTACAGCCTTTATGCTTTGGCAGCTGTGGTTTGTGTCACGGTGCGTGACATCGCTGTCCGCCGCATGTCGCGCAGTGTTCCCGCCGTTTTTGTTGCGTTGGTCGCGGCGGTCGGGGTCACCTGTTTAGGCGCCGTCGGATCGTTGTTTACCGAGTGGGCACCGTTCAGCGCGACGTCGGGCCTTCAACTTGCGGGCGCCACGGGTTTTCTGATCTTTGGCTACATTGCGTCCGTTAACGCAATGCGCTTTGGCGAGATCGCCTATGTTGCGCCGTTTCGCTACACCAGCTTGTTGGTGGCACTGGTACTGGGCATGGTGATCTTTGACGAATGGCCAAATCTCATGGCGCTTTGTGGGGCAGGGGTCGTTGTTGCGACAGGTCTGTTTACCCTCTACCGCGAGTCCAAGCTGAAGATCCGGCAGCCAATGGTGCCGGACCGTATCAGATAGGATTAGTCGGCGGTTCCGAAGAATACACCGTCGATGTCGAAATCGACATCGCCTATGCCGTTGCCTGTGGCTGATCCAAAGATTGCATCCCCACGGCCAATATCATCGACGACATTGCCCTGCAGTTGCAGCAACAGGTTGCTATCCATGGGAAACCCTCGGTCATCGACGCCAGAAATGTCACCAGACGCAAAGGCGTTGATCCGCCCGCTACTTTCGGCACCATCAATGATTAGTCGACCGTCAAAGCGCTGGTTGGGGCGACCGTCAGGGTCGATCAAGTTGATATTCGTCACGCTGCCGCTGATGTCATTGCTGCTGAAGCCTACGTTCATCCTCATATCGCTCAGGATACTGCCGTCCAGATCGCCGCTCACATCCGCGCCTAGCTTGCCAACATAGGTGACGCTGCCGGAAGGGAGGTCCTGGGTGGCTGTAAAGGGCAGGCCGCCGATTGCGCGCGCCTCTTCAAAGCTGCGCCCGACCTGCGCCGAGGAAACGGTCGGAGGATTTGGGGTGCCACATGCAGCAAGGGCTGCAAGGGCTATGAGGCTTGTTGTGATACGGATCATTGGAAGGCTCCATCATTGGGAAAGGGCTGGCGGCATTGCGCCATGATTTCCTTGATGGCGGGGACTGCGGCCGCTAGGCAATAATGGCCGCCTGTTATGGGATAACAACGCGCCTAACTGCGTGTCATGCCTGTATATGGCAACCGTGCCGCGTGATCGGCTTGGCGCTGTTGACAGGCTCACCGACTCCTCATATACGCCGCTCATCCGGGCTGAAGGGGAACCTTCGCCGTCCCGATATCATACCACGTAGTGGCCAAGAACCGAGCAATTGCAGCTTTGTTCCTCTGGAGCTCACCGCACCGAACCTCCGGTAAGGGTTCGACTGCGGAATTTTTGTGCTTTCCGAAGGGAAGGCATGTTTTGAAACCAGCGTTTGCCGGACGCGAAATGTGAATAGATGGGAACATCAAACGATGCCAACGATTCAGCAGCTGATCCGCAAGCCGCGCCAGCCAAAAGTCACACGATCCAAGTCGCTCCACATGGAGGGATGCCCACAGAAACGCGGTGTTTGTACACGCGTTTACACCACGACGCCAAAGAAGCCGAACTCGGCTATGCGTAAGGTTGCCAAAGTGCGCCTGACAAACGGCTTTGAGGTCATCTCTTACATTCCCGGTGAAAGCCACAACCTTCAGGAGCACTCTGTGGTTCTGATCCGTGGCGGCCGCGTAAAAGACCTTCCAGGTGTCCGTTACCACATTCTGCGCGGTGTGCTTGATACACAAGGTGTCAAAGACCGTAAGCAACGTCGTTCGAAGTACGGCGCGAAGCGTCCTAAGTAAGGAAATCAATAGATGTCACGTCGTCACGCCGCTGAAAAACGCGTAGTACTGCCAGACGCAAAGTTTGGCGATCTCATTTTGACTAAGTTCATGAACAACCTGATGGTTGACGGCAAAAAAGCCGTTGCTGAACGGATTGTTTACAACGCATTCGACCGCGTTGAAGAAAAGTTGAAAAAGTCCCCTATGGAAGTCTTCCATGAGTGCCTTGAAAACATCAAACCATCCGTCGAAGTGCGTTCGCGCCGCGTCGGTGGTGCGACCTATCAGGTCCCCGTCGAAGTCCGCCCAGAGCGCCGCGAAGCATTGGCCATCCGTTGGTTGATTGCTGCTGCGAAAAAGCGCAACGAAAACACAATGGAAGAGCGTCTTGCAGGCGAACTGATGGATGCGGTCAACGGCCGTGGCACAGCAGTTAAGAAGCGTGAAGACACTCACAAGATGGCCGACGCGAACAAAGCGTTCAGCCACTACCGCTGGTAAGAGGAAAGCACCAAAATGGCACGCGACTATCCCCTCGAACTGTACCGGAACTTTGGTATTATTGCGCACATCGATGCGGGTAAAACCACGTGTTCCGAACGCATCCTGTACTACACAGGCAAAGAGCATAACATCGGCGAAGTCCACGACGGCGCCGCCACCATGGACTGGATGGAGCAAGAGCAAGAGCGTGGCATCACGATCACGTCTGCTGCGACAACCACGTTTTGGGAACGTACTGAAAACGGCACAGAGCCTGACAGCCCAAAGCACCGTTTGAACATCATCGACACCCCCGGCCACGTTGACTTCACAATCGAAGTCGAACGTTCTTTGGCTGTGCTTGACGGTGCTGTTTGTGTTCTTGACGCCAACGCTGGTGTTGAGCCGCAGACAGAAACTGTTTGGCGTCAGGCTGACCGCTACAAAGTTCCGCGTATGGTTTTTGTCAACAAGATGGACAAAATCGGCGCTGACTTCTTCAAGTGTGTGGCGATGGTTGAAAACCGGACTGGCGCACGCGCTATTCCTGTTTCCTTCCCAATTGACGCCGACACAGAGCTTGAAGGCCTTGTTGATCTTGTGACCATGGAAGAATGGTTGTGGGAAGGTGAAGACCTTGGCGCGACTTGGGTCAAAGCACCGATCCGTGAAAGCCTGAAAGCTCAAGCTGCTGAATGGCGCGAAAAGCTGGTTGAAGCTGCTGTTGAGCAAGACGACGACGCAATGGAAGCCTATCTTGACGGCACAGAGCCAGACGCCAAAAAGCTGCGCGAAATGATCCGCAAAGCTTGTCTGTCACTGTCATTCGTTCCTGTGCTTGGCGGTTCTGCTTTCAAGAACAAGGGCGTTCAGCCACTGCTCAACGCTGTTGTTGACTATCTGCCGAGCCCGCTCGACGTCATCGACTACATGGGCTTTAGACCCGGCGACGAGACAGAAACCCGTAACATCCCGCGTCGTGCGGATGATGAAATGGCGTTCTCTGGCCTTGCGTTCAAAATCATGAACGACCCATTTGTGGGCTCGTTGACCTTTACGCGTATCTATTCTGGTAAGTTGGCCAAAGGTGACAACCTGATCAACTCCACCAAGGGTAACAAAGAACGCGTTGGTCGCATGATGATGATGCACTCTAACGAGCGTGAAGAAATCAGCGAAGCATTCGCTGGCGACATCATCGCGTTGGGTGGTCTGAAAAGCACAACAACAGGTGACACACTTTGTGATCCATCTGATCCAGTTGTTCTTGAAACAATGACGTTCCCAGAGCCAGTGATCGAGATCGCTGTCGAGCCAAAGACAAAAGCCGACCAAGAGAAGATGGGCATCGCGCTCCAGCGTCTCTCGGCTGAGGATCCATCCTTCCGCGTGGAAACTGACATCGAATCCGGTCAGACCATCATGAAGGGCATGGGCGAACTTCACCTCGACATTCTCGTCGACCGGATGAAGCGCGAATTCAAAGTCGAGGCCAACATCGGTGCGCCACAAGTGGCATACCGTGAAACGATCGGTCACGAAGTTGAACATACCTATACCCACAAGAAGCAATCTGGTGGTTCTGGTCAGTTCGGCGAAGTGAAAATGATCATCTCCCCGACAGAGCCGGGCGAAGGTTTCTCGTTCGAGTCCCGCGTTGTTGGTGGTTCGGTGCCAAAGGAATACATCCCTGGTGTTGAAAAAGGCATCCGGTCTGTCATGGATAACGGCCCATTGGCTGGCTTCCCTGTGATCGACTTCAAGGTGGCATTGATCGACGGTAAGTTCCACGACGTTGACTCATCCATCATGGCGTTCGAAATCGCAGCCCGTATGTGTATGCGTGAAGGCATGCGCAAAGCTGGCGCGAAACTGCTTGAGCCAATCATGAAGGTTGAAGTTGTCACACCGGAAGAACACACCGGCGGGATCATCGGCGACCTGACATCACGCCGCGGCATGGTGCAGGGTCAAGACACACGCGGCAACGCGATTGTCATCGACGCGATGGTGCCATTGGCGAACATGTTCGGCTACATCAACACACTGCGTTCCATGTCTTCGGGCCGCGCGCAGTTCTCGATGCAGTTTGACCACTACGATCCAGTGCCAAGCAACATCTCTGAAGAGATCCAAGCGAAATACGCATAACGGTGCGGCGGGGATAACCCCGCCCTACCATTCCCCCGTAGGGCGGGATTTCTCCCGCCGCCCAAAACTAGAATTTGAAGGAGCCACATCATGGCAAAGGCAAAGTTTGAACGTAATAAGCCGCACGTAAACATTGGCACAATCGGCCACGTTGACCACGGCAAGACGACCCTGACAGCTGCGATCACGAAGTACTTTGGTGACTTCCAGGCGTATGACCAGATTGACGGCGCGCCAGAAGAGAAAGCCCGCGGTATCACGATCTCTA
>Ga0102810_1001100_pt1 | contig 10084 bp, 8 predicted proteins | sample ColrivemetaGS573_FD_84506 | JGI IMG/M metagenome (GOLD analysis project Ga0102810, IMG submission 84506) | Estuarine microbial communities from the Columbia River estuary - Ebb tide ETM metaG S.573 | ecosystem: Environmental > Aquatic > Marine > Intertidal zone > Estuary | place: USA: Columbia...
GAAACTAGACATTCGTTTTCTCCGCGGCAGGCTTTGCGGGCCTGAAAAGGTAGTGCCCGACAAACCATTCCTGTCCGCCGTGTGAACCAAAGAGTTCGCTCACCGATAGATAAAAGATTCTCCAGCGCATGATCCATTTGTTGGAGTCTGCCTTGCCGTACACCTGATCGAACAGGTCGCTGACCTGGTTACGGTTATCGTCCATGTTGTTCAGCCAGGCTTCGGCCGTATCCTGGTACTCCTGACCCGACCAGCGCCATTGGTTGGCAATGTTCAGGTGTTCCTGGAATTTCAACGGAAGATCTTCGCTGGGCATGATTCCTCCGGAGAAGAAATGCCTGCTCATCCAGTCAGCCGGGCCTCCGTCGATGAATTCATAGGCGGCGCTTCTATGGCAGAAAATATGCATGAAGAACGCCCCGCCTGGTTTTAACCAGCCGGAAATTCGTCGAAAAAGTTCCCGGTAATTTCGCATGTGCTCGAACATCTCGATAGATACGATCCGGTCGAATTTCCGGTCGATGTCGAAATTATTCATGTCCGCGGTAATTACCTGGAGATTTGACAGGCCACGCTGTCTGGCCTGGCCTTCAATGTATTCTCGTTGAGAGGCGGAATTGGATACTGCCGTCACGGTCGAATTTGGAAAGTGTGCCGCTGCATACAGGGAAAAGGATCCCCATCCGCAACCCAGGTCGAGGATATCCATTCCATCTACCAGCTCGGCTCTTTCTGCGGTGATAGTCAGCGCAGAACGCTCGGCTTCATCCAGGGTCTTGGCTCCGCCTGACCAGTAGCAGCAACTGTATTTGCGGTGGCTGCCCAGGCAGGCTTTGAAAAAGTCCGCCGGTACCTCGTAGTGCTGTTCGTTGGCCAGCTTGGGTACCGGGGCGATTTCGGAATGATTCATCATGTCGACGAATTCCTCCAGCTGTGTATTGCCGGGGGTATCGAAGGCCGCGATGCTGGCTAGCCTGTTTCTGAGCAGGCGCCTGATTCCGAGGCGAATGACCGAGTCCGGAATAAATCCGGACTCGGCCAGTCGGTTTGCTATGTTTGCAAAAATTGACATGTTTTAGGGCTGAACAAAGTCGTCTAACAGAATCAGGTTCAGGGCAGATTCTTCTGCACTGGCGTTCGGGTCACGGGCAATCGCGGTATATACACCGCCGGCGTCCAGGGTGACGTTAGCGAAGATTGCAACATCCTTGGTACCGGTGGGCGTTACCGAGACGTCATAGCTGCCAGGGGCCAGGGCCAAGAAGCCGGTGTTTGCCTTCAATGGTACACCTGAAAGGCCGGGAACCGGGCTTTCCTGGGTGATATCGGCGTCCGGTGCGGTGACATAAATATCCACGGGGCCGGCCAGGGTAGAGGCGTGTACCAGTCGAAGCTTCGCTTCGGTGGCAACCCTGCGGGGGTCGTCACTGATGACCAGCGCGTCAATCATAGCCAGTTCGTCAATGGCGATGACGGTGTAGATCTCGCCAGCGTCCAGGGGCAGATCGGCGTCGATCGCAACCACTCCGATGTTGTCCACCGGGGTGACTTTCACGTTGTAGGTGTCTTCCGGAAGGTTCAGGAAGCCGGTGAACTCAGTAAACGCCAGGCTCGCGACCGCAGGGGTCTCGAAGTCGTCATTCACGAAGATACTGACTGCCGGAGCGTCGGGTGAAGCGTGGACGACTCGCAGGTCTGCCGGAGTATTGATGTCCAGAATTTCTGCTGAGCCTTCGCCGGTCAGAACTACCAGGCTGATCGGGGCGCTACCTGTGGCAGTGTTCTCAACGGCGGTGATCAGGAGGTTGTTACCGTCGGCCAGCGACACCGTGCCGGAGTCAAAGACCTTGGATGTATCGCGATCCGCAGGATCCACGTTCTCGGGCACTACACGAATCTGGTAGTCGCCAGCGGGTACCTCTATTGGTCCCAGGTCTCCCTTAAAGGAGAAGGTACCGACAGCGGCTTCGGCGGAAAGGTCGGCACCAGGTGTGGTGGCGAATACGTCAACGGTAGGGGCCATCGGAGCTGCATGAACCACTCTAAGGCGGGCGAAACCGGCAGGAACCGGGGTGTCTTCCTGATCAATAATGAGGGGCTCAATGTTAGCTACATCGCCCACTGCGATAACGCTGTACAGGGTGTCTGCAGCGAAGGTCAACGCTGCCGGGCCTATCACGGCCACTTCACCACCAGGGGTGATGCCGTTCACGGTGATCTCGTACTCACCGACTTCGAGTTCCAGAGCGGCGGAGCCGACCTTGTAGTCCACACCGGCCAGGGCCTCGGCGCCGTCAACCAGCACGTTAACCGCGGGGGCGTCGGGGGAAGCGTGCAGAACCTGGAGTTTGAAATACTCAACCGGCAGGTTTTCTACAGGCGCCGGGGCGTCGTCGTCGTCATTATGGAAACAGCCGCCAAGGCCAAGGCTTGCGGCAATCAATGTAAGGGGTAAGAGCTTTCTCATGGGTCCATCCTCGGTGAAGTTGAGCGCTGATTGTGCGCGGACTTGCCGGGGAATTGATTTCACAGCAGTTTCAATTTGTATCTGTTTGTAACTTGTTGGTTTATCAGTGACATAGCGGTGCCCTTTGGGGATATGATTGCACCATGATCAAGGTTCTCCTCATAGATGACGACCGCAAGCATTCTGAATTGCTCAGGGCCTACCTGAAACAATTCGGAATTACCCTGGAGTGCGCCGGGGATGCGGACGAGGGATTGCTCAAGCTGGCCAGGAGCGAGCCTGACCTGTTGTTGCTGGATGTCATGCTTCCCGGACGGGATGGCTTTGAAATCTGCCGTGAGATTCGCAAGACCAGTAATATCCCGATAATCATGCTGACCGCTCGTGGCGATGTATTCGACCGGATTTCTGGCCTGGAAATAGGCGCGGACGACTATGTGGCCAAACCGTTTGAACCTCGCGAACTGGTGGCTCGAATCCAGACGATACTTCGGCGAATGGACGCTCCGGGTGCAGATCAACAGCTGCTGACGTTCCAAGGCTTGCAGATAGACAAAGGCTCTCGGAAAGTCACGGTGGATGGAGCCGGGGTTGAATTAACCTCAATGGAATTCGAATTGCTGGTGGTACTGGCCCAGCGCGCCGGCAAGAAAGTCTCGCGGGACGAGATTCTAAATCAGCTCAGGGGTATAGACGCGGCCATCCTGACCCGGGCAGTGGATATCATGGTCAGCCGTTTACGTAACAAGCTGGGTGATTCGGTCAAACCGCCGCGTTTTATCGAAACGATCTGGGGAATGGGCTACTCATTCATTGCACGGCGCGCGGACGATGTTTAAAGCACTGCCCCGGTCACTGTCGTTTCGTTTGCTGGCAATTTTTGTCGTCCTGGCTGTGTTGTTTGTCTATGGCGCAACCGTGGCATTGCGCTGGGTTTATTCAGGTGATGACCTGCGCAGTTTGATCAGTGGTCACCTTTCCCTGCATGTGGACTATGTGCGGCAGGACATTGGGAACCCGCCCCGCATAGACCGGGCAATCGCGATTACCCAGAAGGTACCCGTTGATATTCGCATTAAGGGACCGGATCTGGACTGGGCCTCTGACGTGAATTTCCCGCAGGTGGCCGACTTGAGTTTTGGCACCAGTTCGTTTTTTGGCGAGGAGCCAGGCACCTGGCTTGATGAGCTGGAAGATGTCGAGTTCGCCGTGATGGACAAGCATCGGTTCATGAAGATTATGCAGGGACCTTATGCAATTATTGTTTCCACACCACGAATCTCGGATCCTTCTTCCCGCCTGGACTTTTTGCCGATCATCCTGAGTATCGGTTTGCTGCTGTTGGCCCTGGCGTATGTTTTCGTGCGCTATTTGGTCCGGCCTATTGACTCTATTCGCGAGGGTACCGCGAGAATTGGCAAGGGAGATTTCGATCACCGGATTGACGATTATCGCAATGATCAGCTTGGCGACCTTGCCCAGGACGTGAATAAGCTGGCCGCCGATGTCAGGGGGATGCTGGATGCCAAGCGACAGTTACTGCTGGGTATCAGTCACGAACTGCGATCGCCGCTGTCGCGGTTACGTCTGTCGCTTGAGTTCATCGATGACGGTGAAGGGAAAGAGAATTTGCGAGCCGAGATCGCAGAGATGGAACAGATCGTCTCCACCTTGCTCGAAGCTGAAAGGCTTAATACCCGTCACGCGGCCCTGAATCGCACCGAGGTGCATGTCCGGGAACTGGTGGATCAACTTGTTGCTACTTACTTTGGCCGCGACAAGGCCAGGATAGAAGTGCAGTTTGAGGATGACTCCATCGTGGCTAATGTGGATGACACCCGATTGATCCTGCTGATCAAGAATCTGCTGAGCAACGCCCTCAGGTATTCCGGGGAAGACTCGGGCCCGGTGAGTCTTGAAGTCTCTCAGGACAAGGGCGTGCTGGTAATCAAGGTACGCGATCATGGACCGGGATTTTCTCGAGAGCAGGCGGATAATATTGGTGAGCCGTTCTTCAGGGGAGATCCCTCTCGCACTCGGCAGACAGGCGGAGCGGGTCTGGGCCTGTACCTGACCAAGCTGGTTGTGGTGGCTCATGGTGGCACTTTGAAACTGGATGAAACCTACACAGATGGCGCCTGCCTGGTAGTCAGGCTTCCCGGTTAGGGTTTTGTTGCGCTGAGTCGGGTGTTACTGAGGTTGGTCGCTGCAGCGGCGGCCAGTGGATGTCTTAATAGCCATGCCCCATTGACCGAAAGGTTGTGAATCTTCGAACCAGCTTTGATAATACGCGCTCACACTTTCGACTGAATTCAGACTTGATTGATATCGCTGCGGGGAGATTCCCGGCAGCACCAGGGAATACTCATGGGTAATTTGCTTTGGATCGCTTCCTATCCGAAATCCGGGAACACCTGGGTTCGGGCATTTTTGGAAAACTATCTGCAAAATTCCGATCGGGCAGTCGATATTAATTCCTTGCACCAGGTTTCCACCGCTGAGTCCTATGCCCACCGATTTCAGAAGTATTTGAAAGAGGGACAAAAAACCACTGATCTGAGCGCCGAGCAAATTTGTGCGCTTCGTCCCATGGTTCAGCAGGACATCGCCCAGCAGGCCAACGGAACCGTTTTTGTGAAAACCCATAATTACTATGGTGAGTTTGAAGGACATCCGTTGCACAACGCCTCCGTGACCTCCAGTGCCATCTATATCGTGAGGAATCCCCTGGATGTGACCCTGTCCATGTCGAATTACTTTAACTATTCGATCGACGAGGCGATTGACTACATGGCCGAGGAGATGACCGGTACGCCCAACGAAGTGGAAAACGTTTCCCAGATCATTACTTCCTGGTCGATGCACGTGGAAAGCTGGACCCGGGAAGAAAATCCCGCCTTGCTGGTCTTGCGCTATGAAGATCTGCTCAGCGACCCGCGTAAGGCCTTTAGAAAAGTGGAGTCCTTTCTTAATCTTAGGAAGGATCCCGCTCGCCTTAAGAAAGCGATAAAGCATTCGTCATTCGATCAACTCAGAGCCCAGGAGCAGAAGCGTGGCTTCGTGGAGAAGCATGAGATTTCGAATTCGTTTTTCCGTCATGGCAGAAAGAATCAGTGGCGGGAAAAGCTCAGCGATGCCCAGGTGCAGAAAATTGTCGATAACCACCGGGTGCAGATGGAGCGTTACAAATATATTCCCTGATTTTGCCGGAATGTCTGCAGCAAATTCAGAAATGCCGCTTCGGTCGGACAATTTCGGTGAAATGATTGGGTAATAGTATCCATTGGCTATTACACTCCCGGTTTGGAACCGCAGAAGTGATCGTGTGAACCAGTCTCCCGCCAACAGTCTCGAAGAAACCGCCGAGCAGCGTACCCGCCATGGGATTATTGCCGCGCTCATGGCCTACACCATGTGGGGCCTGTTTCCGATTTATTTCAAGATAGTCTCTGATGTGGAAGCGCTGGAGATGCTGGCCCATCGGATCGTGTGGTCTCTGCCGTTCGGGGCGTTGATTATCTGGCTGCGTCACCAGTGGCCGGAGGTCAAGCGGGCGCTTTCCCATAAACGCACTTTCGGGTTCCTGGCCCTGTCGGCCCTGGTTATCTCGGTGAACTGGCTTACCTATATTTACGCGGTGCAGAACGAGCACATCTTCCAGGCCAGCCTGGGCTATTACATCAACCCGTTGATGTACGTGATTATCGGTGTGATGTTTTTCGGTGAGACCCTCCGGCGCAACCAGGTGATTGCGGTGGTGCTGGCCGCCGCCGGGGTGACAGTGCTGACGGTCAGCGGAGGATCGTTCCCCTATATCTCCATCATCCTGGCGATCTCTTTCACCTGCTACGGGGTGATCCGCAAGCAGGTGGCGGTGGGTGGTATGCCGGGCTTGTTCATCGAGGTGCTGGTGGTGTTGCCCATTGCCGGTATCTACTTGCTGTATTTATTGAATACCGGGCAGTCGGTATTCACGCCGGAACGGCCGGATATGATGATCGGCTTGTTGCTGGCGGGGCCTCTCACGGTGTTGCCGCTGCTGGCATTTGCCCTGGCGGCGCGACGACTGGAATTGTCGGTAATCGGATTTATTCAGTACATCGGTCCCACCATGCAGTTTGGCGTGGGACTGGCCTATGGTGAGCAATTCACCACGGCAAACGCCATGTGTTTTGGTTTGATCTGGACGGCAGTGGGACTGTTTGCCTTCGACGCCTGGTGGGCGGGGCGGGCGATACGTGGGCTTAAGGCCAGCTAGCGTTTTTCTTGTAGGTCATTGATAGAAAGGCGTGCCGTAACATTCTGCTTATACCGGAAATATTATTTTGTCGCTTGTTAGCAACTAAGTTTAAGCACTTATTGTTATTTAGAGGGCACTAATATTAAATGAGCGAATCCTGAATTGCACTTTCTCCAGGGACACCTCATATGAAATTGATTTCTGCACTGCCGGTGATTCTTCTCGCCGGGACCTTGGCCTCTTGTGGCGGCACCACCGATCCGGCTGCTATCGAACCTGCGGGTACGTTGACACTGGTTATCACCGACGGCCCGATGGAGCAGGCCCAGGAAGTGATTTTCCATGTGACCCACGTAGATATGGGTCACGCCGATGGTTCTGTCACCCGGCTGGAATTAATGAGTGGTCCTCACGACATAGATTTGATGCAGTTACAAAACGGGATGACTCATGACCTTCTGGATAGCGCATCGGTTCCTGCCGGACACTTCGAATGGATGGAACTGGGTATCGATTTGCAGCAGTCCCATTTCGGGGGCCAGTCGGGCGGCCAGCATGGCATGACCATGGGTGCCGGCAATCCTCTGCGTGCCAACGCCCAGTTCCAGATCATGGACGGTGAGCATCTTGAGTTCGTGATGGATTTCGACTTGCGCCTGGGTATTCAGCAGCACGAGATGGGCGGCATGATGGGTATGGAATATCAATTGCAGGAAGGTATGCACTTGATGAATATCGCCGATGCCGGTGGACTATCCGGGGCCATCGATATTTCCCTGGTGGATGTAAATAATCCGGCCTGTGATCCGGCAGAAGGTGGAAACCTTGCGTACCTGTTTGATGCCGCAGTTGCCCAGCCTGATGACCTGGCGGCTACCGATACCGACGGCTTCGACGGACCGGTTGCCACGGACATTGTGGAACTGCACGTAGGTGTTGGTGAGTATCGCTATCACTTCGGGTTTGTTCCCGCAGGTTCCTACCGGGTAGCCTTCAGCTGCTCTGGAGAATGGGATGAAGAGGGTGATGATGACTACCCGACCGATCCTGATGGGCAGTTCGACTTCCACGCATTCTCGGATCCTGTGGAAGTGATCGCCGGTCAGATGCAGATTATGGATATCACTCCCTAAGCTACAAATTAGGGACAGGCACCCATTTACCAGGGGACAGATGCCAATTAATTGGTGCCTGTCCCCTTTTTAATTTTGAGGCGCTTGTGGGTTTTTCGTGGCACAGTCATGGCCTGACCTATCCTTAACACCGACCAACAGGCGGCCTATCCCATGCTGACGCTTCATCACCTCGAAAACTCGCGCTCACAGCGCATCCTCTGGTTGCTGGAAGAACTGGGTATTGAATACCAGGTCAAGCGCTATGCACGAGACAAGACCACCAACCTGGCGCCGCCGGAATTGTTCAAGGTGCATCCCCTGGGCAAGTCGCCGGTGATTACCGACGGTGATCAATTGGTCGCCGAGTCGGGTTTGATCGTCGAATACCTGGTAGAAAAATACGGCAATGGTCGACTGGCCCCGGCAGTGGGTACCCCGCAACACCTGCAGTACCGTTACTGGTTGCACTATGCCGAGGGGAGCTTCATGCCGCTGATGATCCTCACCCTGATCCTGGGCAAGATGGAAACCGCTCCCATGCCGTTTTTCGCCAAGCCGATTGCCAGGAAGTTGGCCTCCAAGGCCCGTGACGCCTACTCGGGACCCAACGTGATTCGCAACCTCCAGTACCTGGAAGACACCCTGCAGAAATCCACCTGGTTCTGTGGTGATGAGATGACCGGTGCCGACATCATGATGAGCTTCCCTGTGGAGGCTGCAGCCCAGCGTGTGGACCTTGGTGGCAAGTACCCCGCACTGAAAGGTTTCCTGGATCGCATTAAAGCGTTGCCGGCTTACCAGCGGGCGATTGAAAAGGGTGGTCCTTACATCTACTAAAAAATTACGGTGACAGTTACCCTAATTCACTGGTCCGAACCGGGAGCAATTAGGGTAACTGTCCCCCTATTCTGGATGGACGGGGAGAGGCCGGACTACTACTATCTAGCAAGGTCCAATTGCTCACTGACAGCTATAACAATAAACAGGAATTGCACATGAGCCACGAAGCAAAGCCCGAACTCACTTTCAGGGCCGTGACCCTGGCCATCATCCTCGCGGTGATTCTTGCTGCCGCGAATACCTACCTGGGTTTGTTTGCCGGTATGACGATTGCCTCGGCGATTCCGGCGGCGGTGGTGTCAATGGCGATTCTGCGGATGCTTGGTGGCAGACATATTCTTGAGAACAACATCGTGTCCACCGGCGCCTCGGCGGGTTCCTCCATCGCTACCGGTGTGATCTTTACCATGCCGGCGTTGATCATCCTGGGTTACTGGGAAGACTTTGTGTATTCGTGGGTGCTGGCCATTGCCGGCCTGGGTGGCTTGCTGGGCGTGTTCTTCTCGGTGCCGCTGCGTCGCTCGTTGATCGTGGACCAGGGCCTGGCGTTCCCCGAAGGCAAGGCGGCAGCCGAGGTGCTGCGTAGTGGCGACAAGCCCGGTGAAGGCCTGAAGGTACTGGCAGGAGCCGCGGCCATTGGCGGCGCCATGAAGCTCGCCGCCACCAGCGGCCTGCGCCTGATCCCTGACACGGCAGCAAGCTCTGCCTGGTTTGGAAAAACCCTCGCCTACTTCGGCACCAACTTATCGCCTGCGTTGTTTGGCGTGGGCTACATCGTGGGCTTGAACATCGGCATCGTGATGCTCGCCGGTGGTGTGATCGCCTGGAATATTGCCATTCCGGCATACAGCACCTGGTTCCTGGCTGCCGATCCGGTACTCAGCGTGCAACTTGCCGGCGCCGGAGCCGAAGATGCGGCCTATGGCATCTGGTCGGCCCAGGTGCGTTACCTGGGTGTGGGCGCCATGCTCATCGGTGGCGTTTGGACACTGATTTCCCTGCGGAAGTCTTTGTTCTCGGGAATCCGTAGCGGATTGAATGCCGAACGGGCCGATGCCCGGGGCGAAAAGGTGCCTGACACCGAACGTGACCTGCCTATGCGCTTCATCCTCATTGGCCTGGTGATCTTCGTGATCCCGCTGATGCTGCTGTACCAGGCGATCGTGGGCCAATGGTTGGTGAGCATCCCCATGACCATCATCATGATCGTGGCGGGCTTCCTGTTCGTCTCGGTCTCCGCCTACATGGCGGGCCTGGTGGGTTCTTCGAATAACCCGGTGTCGGGCCTGACCATCGCCACCATCTTGTTCGCCGCCCTGGTGCTGGTTGTGCTGCTGGGCAGGGATTCGCCTATCGGCGCGGTGGCCACCATCATGATCGGCGCCGTGGCCTGCGCCCCGCCCCCTACCCGTGCCCGCCACC